>Ga0209437_100318_pt1 | contig 63031 bp, 58 predicted proteins | sample AraplaL_Cvi_mTSA_FD_184266 | JGI IMG/M metagenome (GOLD analysis project Ga0209437, IMG submission 184266) | Arabidopsis root microbial communities from the University of North Carolina, USA - plate scrape CL_Cvi_mTSA (SPAdes) (version 2) | ecosystem: Host-associated > Plants > Roots > Endosphere...
AAGATCACCTTCATCGATACCCCCGGCCACGCCGCCTTTACGGCAATGCGTGCCCGCGGCGCCCAGGCAACGGATATCGCGATCCTGGTCGTTGCAGCCGATGACAGCGTGATGCCGCAGACGATCGAATCGATCAACCACGCCAAGGCGGCGGGTGTTCCGATCATCGTGGCGATCAACAAGATCGACAAGCACGAAGCCAACCCGCAGAAGGTCCGCATGGAACTGCTGCAGCACGAAGTCTTCGTCGAATCCATGGGTGGTGAAGTGCTCGACGTGGAAGTATCCGCGAAGAACCGCACCAATCTCGATAAGCTGCTCGAAGCCATTCTCCTGCAGTCGGAAATCCTTGACCTCAAGGCCAATCCGAACCGCACAGCAGAAGGCACCGTCATCGAAGCTCAGCTCGATCGTGGTCGTGGCTCCGTCGCCACGGTCCTCGTTCAGAAGGGCACGCTGCGTCCAGGTCAGATCGTCGTTGCCGGCGACCAGTGGGGCCGCGTGCGCGCACTGATCAACGACAAGGGCGAGCATGTGAAGGAAGCAACGCCGGCAACGCCGGTCGAGCTTCTGGGTCTGTCGGGCACACCGGCGGCAGGCGACAAGTTCGCCGTCGTCGAAAACGAGAGCCGTGCCCGCGAGATCTCCGAGTACCGCCAGCGTCTGGCCCGCGATAAGGCCGCTGCCCGCCAGTCCGGCCAGCGCGGTTCGCTCGAACAGATGATGACCCAGCTGCAGACCGTCGGCGTGAAGGAATTCCCGCTGGTGATCAAGGGCGACGTGCAGGGCTCGATCGAAGCCATTGCCGGAGCGCTCGACAAGCTCGGCACCGACGAAGTCCGTGCCCGCATCGTCCATTCGGGCGCAGGCGGCATCACCGAGTCGGATATTTCGCTCGCAGAAGCTTCGAATGCGGCCATCATCGGCTTCAACGTTCGTGCCAATGCACAGGCTCGCCAGTTCGCAGAGCGCGAAGGCATCGAGATCCGCTACTACAACATCATCTACGACCTGGTGGATGACGTGAAGGCAGCGATGTCGGGCCTGCTCTCTCCGGAGCGTCGCGAAACCTTCCTCGGCAATGCCGAGATCCTCGAGGTGTTCAACATCACGAAGGTCGGCAAGGTCGCGGGTTGCCGCGTTACGGAAGGCAAGGTCGAACGCGGCGTCGGTGTCCGCCTGGTGCGCGACAACGTCGTCATTCACGAAGGCAAGCTCAAGACGCTCAAGCGCTTCAAGGACGAAGTCTCGGAAGTCAACATGGGCCAGGAATGCGGTATGGCCTTCGAGAACTACGAAGACATCCGCGTCGGCGATACGATCGAGTGCTTCCGCGTCGAGCACATCACCCGCACGCTGTAAGCAATCCTTCGATTTGCGAGATATCAAAACCGCCGGCCACGACCGGCGGTTTTTTATTGGAGCCGAGCGAGCGAGGATGAACTGCTGCCATGACCACAGGGTCTGAAGATCACGATTCAGTCACCGTTTCCTTCATGCGCCAGCCCGACGAACATGTCTCGGTGATGCTGCGGGCAGGCAGACGCATGGCACGCCGCAGTCCGCAGAAAGCCCAGAACGAGGTGGCATGGTTCTTCATATCGGCGATTGCCGTCGGCGCGGGCCTGCCGGTTCTTTTCTATCTGCTGAGACGCTATGTGTATGTTCCCGTGTTCGGGCTATCGCCTTCCATCCACGAAGCCGACATCGCGATTATATGGCTTGTGCCTTCCCTGATGATCTATGCGCTCATTCTGGTCTATTCCCGCTGGGCAATGCGACAACGGCGGGCAGCAATGCATTCACGCATTCGGCCTGGCGTCACGATCACCGTGACCGCCAATGCGGAGGGCGCGTCCTGGGCGTCGACCGATACGAAGATCTGGCTCGGCTGGAGCGAGATCGTCAATATCAGCCGCGCCGACGGGCGGATCGAGTTCGATCTCGAATCCTTCGTCACCTATATTCCAGCCTCGGCTTTCTCCGATCAGAAGGCACAGGATGCCGCATTCGCAAGGATTCTCGGCTTCTGGCGGGCCGTAAACCCTGTCCAGCCTTGACCTTTGCGCCGGATCGAGTCATTTGACCCCCTTTATCGCGTCCACGGGACGCTGCTAACGGAACAACCATGACCAGACCAACTTCTTCCGCGCCTTCGCAGCGCATGCTTCGCGTCGGCGAGCAGGTGCGCTCAGCGATCACGCAGGTTCTGCAGCGTGGCGAGGTGCGCGACGACCTGATCGAGCGCACCGTAATCTCCATCTCCGAAGTGCGCATGTCGCCGGATCTGAAGATCGCCACCGCCTTCGTGACCCCGCTCGGCGTCTCCGACCACGGCGCCGTCATCGACGCGCTGAACCGCCATGCGAAATATATTCGCGGCCGTCTCGGCCCGCAGCTCCGGCAGATGAAATACATGCCGGAAGTCCGCTTCCGCGACGATACGAGCTTCGACAACTACCAGAAGATCGATGCATTGCTGCGCTCGCCCGAGGTCAGCCGCGACCTCGAAGACGACAACGACCAAGATCAATAACAGAGACAGAGAATGTCCAAGCCACGCAAGCCCAAGGGCCGCCCGATTTCGGGCTGGCTCATCCTCGACAAGCCGGTCGATTTCGGTTCGACCGAGGCCGTTTCCAAGATCAAGTGGCTATTCAAGGCCCAGAAGGCCGGCCATGCCGGTACGCTCGATCCGCTCGCCTCCGGCATGCTGCCGATCGCGCTCGGCGACGCCACCAAGACGGTTCCCTATGTCATGGACGGCCGCAAGATCTACGAATTCACCGTAACCTGGGGTGAAGAACGCGCCACCGACGATCTCGAGGGCGGCGTAACCGCCAATTCCGACCAGCGTCCGAGCGAAGACGATATCCGGGCGTTGCTGCCGAAATATACCGGCGTCATCAATCAAATCCCGCCGCAGTTCTCCGCCATCAAGATATCAGGCGAACGCGCCTACGACCTCGCCCGCGAAGGCGAAACGGTCGAAATCCCCTCGCGCGAAGTGGAAATCTTCCGCCTGACGTTGCTGGCCTGCCCGGATGCAAATACAGCGCATTTCGAAGTCGAATGCGGCAAGGGCACCTATGTGCGGGCGCTCGCCCGCGATTTCGGTCGCGAGCTCGGCTGCTACGGCTACATTTCCGGCCTGCGCCGCAGCTTCGTCGCGCCCTTTGCCGAGGAGACGATGGTGCCGCTCGCCGATCTGGTGGCGCTGGAAGCGATCGAGGATGCCGACGAGCGGCTCGCCGCTCTCGATGCTCTGCTGATCGACACGGCGGAAGCCCTATCGTCGCTACCGCATCTCGTCATCAACGACGATCAGGCGCACCGCCTGAAGATGGGCAACCCGATCCTGGTTCGCGGCCGCGATGCGCCCGTCGCGGAAACCGAGGCCTATGCCACGGCGCGCGGCAAGCTGATTGCCATCGGCGAAATCGGCCAGGGCGAGTTCCGCCCCAAGCGCGTGTTCGTCTGACCTTCAATCAGCCGGGAGAGCCGGCTACGGCATCGGCCAAAAATCGGAATCGATTTTCGGAAAGCCTGATGCGTAGAGTAAGAGCGATAGAGCGATCTTTGTGCTTCCGAAGGAAGCACGGCGCTCTATTGCCGGGTAACGGCGATGCGATATGCTTCCCGACGGGCCACCACGGCCCGTTCAAAAGGGGGCAAACATGCGCAGAGTTGCATTCGGAATACTTGCATTCCTTTCCCTGTTCCTGACCGTTGCGAGCGCCCAATCCGCCGAGCGATGGGCTGGGCTACCGCCATTTCCGCCAATGCCGCAACCGAAAACGAGCGGCATGGCCGATGTCAACGACATCAAGATGTACTATGCCGAATATGGCGAGGGTGACCCGATCCTCTTCATCCATGGCGGGCTCGGGAATGCCGACATATGGGGCCGCCAGGTGGCCGATTTCGCAAGGGATCACCTGGTCATCGTCGCCGACAGCCGTGGTCATGGCCGCTCGACGCGCAGCAAGCAGCCCTTCGGCTATGACCTGATGACGTCAGATTACGTCGCGCTGCTCGACTATCTGAAGATCGGCAAGGTGACGCTCGTCGGATGGTCTGACGGCGGCATCATCGGCATCGACATGGCGATGAAACATCCAGAAAAGCTGACGCGCGTGATTGCCCAGGCAGCCAATGTCACGACGGACGGCGTAAAACCCGATGTCATGAACAACAAGACCTTCAACGATTACATCAATGTCGCTGGCGACTATTACAAGAAGCTGTCGCCGACGCCGAACGAATACGATGCCTTCGTCAACCAGATCTCGCAGATGTGGGCGACCCAGCCGGCATGGACGGCAGCCGACCTCGGAAAGATCACGGTGCCGGTGACGCTTGCCATCGGCGACCATGATGAGGCGGTCAAGCTCGACCATACCCAGATGATGGCGAAGGAGATCCCGGGCGCCAAGCTCGTCATTCTGAAGGATGCCAGCCATTTCGCCATGTTGCAGGATCCCGAGGGCTACGATGCCATGATCCGGGACGCGATGGCAGGACGCTGAAAACCGGCTCAGGGAGAAGCCTCTTTCCATTGGCGCTCATTTGGTTTATAGGCAGCGCCAGCATCGGGCATGCCTGATTGCATTCGCGGCCAATGCTGGACGACATCCCGGCGTTTGGCGACTTTAATTTCCTCTCATAGAAAGGACTATCCGATGTCGATCACTGCTGAGCGCAAGGCTGCGCTGATCAAGGAATATGCGACCGTCGAAGGCGACACCGGTTCTCCGGAAGTCCAGGTTGCGATCCTGACCGAGCGCATCAACAACCTCACGGACCACTTCAAGGACCACAAGAAGGACAACCACTCCCGTCGTGGCCTTCTGACGATGGTTTCCAGCCGGCGCTCGCTTCTTGACTATCTCAAGAAGAAGGACGAAGGCCGTTATACCAAGCTGATCACCAGCCTCGGTATCCGCCGCTAATAGAATTTCCGGCGGGCGTTCACCTGAACGTCCGCCGGATGCTTATGAAGGGCATGAACCCTTGAGACCAGCTTCCCTCGCGCCCTGTGTCTGCGCGATGCGAAGCTGCCGGCAGCCCGGATGGGCCGGCGCTGCCAACAACAACCGTTGACCTGTCATGGGGCAGGATTGCCGGATGCTTTCAGCCGAAGCTTCGCGCTTCGGCCTGATTTCGAAAGCCTCTCGTTGTCTTGCCCGTGATGCGTCACATTTCGTGCGGTTGAAGATGCGCCTTGCCGAAATCGTCGGCGACGGCGCCTTTTCCCGCACAATGTAAGGACAAGATATGTTCGATATCCATACCGTCGAAATCGAGTGGGCAGGCCGCCCGCTGAAGCTCGAAACCGGCAAGATCGCCCGTCAGGCTGACGGCGCCGTCGTTGCCACCTACGGCGAGACCGTGGTTCTTGCCACCGTTGTTTCGGCCAAGTCGCCGAAGCCGGGCCAGGACTTCTTCCCGCTCACCGTCAACTACCAGGAAAAGACCTACGCAGCCGGCAAGATCCCCGGCGGCTACTTCAAGCGCGAAGGACGCCCGAGCGAAAACGAAACCCTCGTTTCCCGCCTGATCGACCGCCCGATCCGCCCGCTTTTCCCGGAAGGCTACAAGAACGACACGCAGGTCGTCGTCACGGTCATCCAGCATGACCTCGAAAACAATCCCGACATCCTGTCGATGGTAGCAACCTCCGCAGCGCTTACGCTGTCGGGCGTTCCCTTCATGGGCCCGGTCGGCGGCGCTCGCGTCGGCTACATCAACGGCGAATACGTGCTCAACCCGCATCTCGACGAGATGGACGAATCGAGCCTCGATCTCGTCGTCGCCGGCACGCAGGACGCCGTTCTGATGGTTGAGTCGGAAGCCAAGGAACTGCCTGAAGACGTCATGCTCGGCGCAGTCATGTTCGGTCACCGCGGCTTCCAGCCTGTTATCGACGCGATCATCAAGCTCGCTGAAGTCGCTGCCAAGGAACCGCGCGATTTCACGCCGGAAGATTATTCCGAACTCGAAGCCGAGATGCTCGGCATCGCCGAAGCCGAACTGCGCACCGCCTACAAGAACACGCAGAAGGCTGAGCGCTACGCTGCCGTCGACGCCGTCAAGGCAAAGGTCAAGGCACACTTCTTCCCGGAAGGCGTAGAGCCGAAGTATTCCGCCGAAGTCATCGGCGCCGTCTTCAAGCACCTGCAGGCCAAGATCGTTCGCTGGAACATCCTCGACACCTCGAGCCGTATCGACGGCCGTGACCTGTCGACCGTTCGCCCGATCGTTTCGGAAGTCGGCCTTCTGCCGCGCACGCACGGTTCGGCGCTGTTTACCCGCGGTGAAACGCAGGCAATCGTCGTCGCCACGCTCGGCACCGGCGAAGACGAACAGTATGTCGACAGCCTGACCGGCATGTACAAGGAGCGCTTCCTGCTCCATTACAACTTCCCTCCCTACTCGGTTGGCGAAACCGGCCGCATGGGTTCCCCGGGTCGTCGCGAAATCGGTCACGGCAAGCTCGCATGGCGCGCTATCCGCCCGATGCTGCCGACGGCTGAACAGTTCCCCTACACGCTGCGCGTCGTCTCCGAGATCACCGAGTCCAACGGCTCGTCCTCGATGGCAACGGTTTGCGGCACCTCGCTCGCTCTGATGGACGCCGGCGTCCCGCTGGCCAAGCCGGTTGCCGGCATTGCCATGGGTCTGATCCTGGAAGGCGAACGCTTCGCCGTTCTCTCCGACATTCTCGGTGACGAAGACCACCTCGGCGACATGGACTTCAAGGTCGCCGGCACTGCCGACGGCATCACCTCGCTGCAGATGGACATCAAGATCGCCGGCATCACCGAAGAGATCATGAAGGTCGCTCTCGGCCAGGCACAGGGCGGTCGTACCCACATCCTCGGCGAAATGTCCAAGGCAATCACCGAAAGCCGTGGCCAGCTCGGCGAATTCGCACCGCGGATCGAAGTCATGAACATCCCGGTCGACAAGATCCGTGAAGTCATCGGCTCGGGCGGCAAGGTCATCCGCGAAATCGTCGAAAAGACCGGCGCCAAGATCAACATCGAAGACGACGGCACCGTCAAGATCGCCTCGTCCTCCGGCAAGGAAATCGAAGCGGCCCGCAAGTGGATCCACTCGATCGTTGCTGAGCCGGAAGTCGGCCAGATCTACGAAGGTACTGTTGTGAAGACCGCCGACTTCGGCGCCTTCGTCAACTTCTTCGGCGCCCGCGACGGCCTCGTCCACATTTCGCAGCTCGCTTCCGAGCGTGTTGCGAAGACACAGGACGTCGTCAAGGAAGGCGACAAGGTCTGGGTCAAGCTGCTCGGCTTCGACGAACGCGGCAAGGTTCGCCTGTCCATGAAGGTCGTCGACCAGGCTACCGGCCAGGAAATCGCCGCCGACAAGAAGAAGGACGACGCAGCCGAATAAGCTGCGCCTTCATTCAGGTTCCGGGGCGCGGGATTCGTTTCCGCGCCCCTTTTATATTGAAGAGGCTGGCAATTTCGGTTTTCCCGAAGCTTTGTGCCCGGCCCCTCACCCTAGCCCTCTCCCCGTCCGAACGGGAGAGGGCTAGGATGAGGGGCAAGCACAGGGACAGATACCTGCCCGCAGGCCCAACCAACGAAACAAAAAACGAGACCGCACCCATGAGCCGCGACGCCCTGAAGACCCTTTTCCATCCCTTTGCCTCCGGCACCGTTGACGCGCCCGGCGAGGGCCAGCGGATCCTGTTTCTCGGCGCCGAGGCCGGCTTTGCGCTGCCTGGGGACTTTGCTGCCGAGCTTTCCGCCGTTCAGGGCTTCCGCCCCTTCTATCGCCAGCTGCAGGCGCAGCGGATCAATGTGACGCCTGAGATCGAGGGCGCTGATTATGATGGCGCGCTGGTGCTTTGCGGCAAGCATAAGGGCGAGAACGAGGGCAATATTGCCGAAGCGCTTTCGCGTGTTAAGGAAGGCGGCCTGATCGTCGTCGCCGGCAGCAAGGAAGACGGCATTCAGCCATTGCGCAAGCGCCTCGAGGGTTTTGGTCTCACGGTCGAGCACATGCCGAAATATCACGGCGTCGCCCTTTGGTTTTCCCGCCCCGCCGACGTCAAGGCACTGACGGCACCGCTGACAAAGTCGGAAACGCGCGTCGAAGACCGCTTCACGACGACGGCCGGCATGTTCTCGCACGACCGGATCGATGCCGGCTCGGAGCTGCTTGCCTCGCGCCTGCCGACAGACTTTTCCGGCGATGCCGCCGACTTCGGCGCCGGCTGGGGTTATCTCTCGGTCGAGCTTGCGACCAAATCGCCGAGGATCGCACGCATTGACCTCTACGAGGCCCACTACGGCGCTCTGGAGGCCGCCCGCGCCAATCTGCTGGCAAACTGCCCGAAAGTCGCTCAGCGCTTCTTCTGGCACGATCTGGCGAGCGAGCCGGTCAAGGACAAATACGACCTGATCGTCATGAACCCGCCCTTCCATGAGGGTCACGCCGCCGAGCCTTCGCTGGGGCAGGCGATGATCAAGGCGGCAGCCTCGGCTCTGCGCGGCGGTGGCCGCCTGATGCTGGTTGCCAATCGCGGCCTGCCCTATGAGCCGGTATTGGCGGAAAACTTCAGGGAGCATGGCGAGACCTGCCGCAACGCCCGCTTCAAGGTGCTCTGGGCGAAGAAGTAGTCACAAAGGCGGCCATTGGCCGCCTTTTTCGTGCGGGGAAACGGATGGCTCAGCGCGATCGCTGCACCAGACGATCGCGCAGATGCAGGAAGCTTCTTTCGACCAGGAACCAAAGCGCCGCCGCGACGATGAAGCACGTGGCGAGATAGATCACGAAACCGGACAGGCCCTGCAGGTTCTCCCTGCCAAACACCATCCTGTCGAGATGGTAGACGCCCTTGTGGGTCAGGTAGAGGCTGTAGGATAGTGTTGCGATGCCCGTGACGGCAGGCATATGCAAACGCCCGATCTTAGGCTGCAGATCCAGCAGCGCACCCAGAACGAACGCCACACCCGCCGAAAATAGCGGAAACCCGACAACGGCCCCCGAAAGAGACTGCAGGACGAGCGGCAGATTGGTCTCTGCGAACGGCCCTCGCCCAGAGAAGATCATGAGCGCGGCCATGACCAGGATGACCCCGATGACGAGGGCGATATAGGGCGGCATATAGCGCCCCCACAGCAATGGCCTGAACAGCCTGACAGCAGCCAGAGCGACGCCGAAGGTCAGGCCATCAAGCCGATTATATGTCGGATAATAAACATCCCGCAGATAGGCCGCGAAGGCTTCCCTGTAGTCACCTGCCCCGGCCGGCAGGCCGACCTGGCTTTCCCATATCGTGAACCGCAGGCCCATGCCGGCAACCATGATCGCGGCGATCGCAAATAGGAGGAGAGCCACCGTTACCCTGCGTCTCAGAAAAAGAACGAGAACCGGCAGGGCGAGATAGAAATGCTCCTCGACGCTCAGCGACCAGGCTTCCGTAAAGGTTCCGCCATAGCGCGGATCAAGCCCGAAATTGACGGTGAAGGTGAGGAACCGCCAGGCCGATTGCATCGTCGGCGCATCGCGAAGCGACGGAACGAAGGTGTAGAGGGCAAGTACGACGAGGAACGCCGGCAGGATGCGAAACGCGCGGCGCAGATAGAAACCCTTGAAATCCACGCGGCCGGTGCGCGCGACCTCCGCCATCAATTGCGTGCCGATGAGATAGCCGCTGAGCACGAAGAAGATGTCGACGCCGATCCAGCCATAGGGTCTGATGCCCACAAGCGGCAGCGGGGTCGCCTCGGCCGGCAGATGCACCAGCATGACCAGCAAGATGGCGAGCGCACGCAGCAGATCCGGCCCGAGCGCCCTCGTGCCGGCGACGGTAAGCGATGTCGTCTCAGCCGATGGCTCGAGTGGTCTGGAATTGGCAACAGTTATGGTGTTCACGGCTGGGGTTCCCGTAAATGGTCAATGAACGCCGATGGACATGCTGGCAATACTGCTGAATGCGCTGGATGTATCGGAATTCCGGCCGGCCGTAACGGGCAATCCCCGGCAAGATAGAATTAACCTAAAATTTTCGTAAAATTTTATCGAATGCGGGTTAACGCGGCCGATTCGTTGCCTTTGCCGTCCCTTCGAGTTCCGCATGCTCCGAACACTGAGCCTTGGGTATATAAGCAATCCCGGACGGAAAACCGCTGCGCACTTTTCCTGGAATTGCTTTCGAAACGAGTCGCCCTCAAAACTCCACCCACGCGTGAGCTACACATAGATTCGCCTCGTTTCAAAAGGAGGCTCCCCTTCGATTGAAGAGGTTGATGCCACGGCCGTCGTAAAAAGGGGAAATGAATGATTGAAGTCACGCGCCGCGCGGTGCTGCAAAGTGGTCTTGTAGCCCTAGCCTCGACAATGCCTTTGGCGAGCAGAGCCGCGATGGCTGCGCTGGCGTGGCCGTCATCTCTGGTGCAGTCGGCGAGAACCCAGATTGGCGTTACCACGCGTTACGATCCCACCTATGTCAGACTCGCCTATCCCGGCGGAGATGTTCCCCTGGATCGAGGCGTTTGCACCGACGTCGTCATACGTGCCTATCGTCAGGCCTTCGGACTCGATCTGCAGAAACTGCTGCACGAGGACATGAAGGCCAATTTTGCCGCCTATCCCAAAGCATGGGGCATGAAGGCGCCCGATCCGAATATCGACCATCGCCGCGTCCCTAATCTGGCCGCCTATTTCACGCGGCGGAAAGCGGCGCTATCATTGACCGAGGATTTCACGACCTATCACCCCGGCGACCTCGTCACCCAGATGCTTCCGGGCAATCTCACCCATATCGTCATCGTCTCGTCGAAAACGTCAGCCGAAGTGCCGGGACGGCCGCTGGTCATCCAGAACATCGGCGCCGGGGCAAGTGAGGACGACACCTTGTTTGCCTATCAGCGGACGGGACATTATCGATTCGCGCCCGTCGCCTGATGCGCATATGACGGACGGCAATAGCTGTGGTTGTCTTGCACGTTCCGGACGGAAAGCGCTGCGCACTTCCCCCGGGAGTCCGTTGGCAACTACCGCGATCCGGTCGGGTCTCTCTCGGACCACTCTTGCCGCAGGATGGCATAGACATATTCGTCCCCCCAAATGCCGTTGAAGCGTTCATTCTGGACAAGGTGCGCCTCGCGCCGAAGGCGAAGCCGCTCGACGACACCGACGGAGCCGGTATTCTTGGCATCCAGCCGCGCGAAAATCCGATGGAAGCCGAAGCTTTCGAAACCAAGAGTGATGACCGCCTCGACTGCTTCCGTCGCATATCCCTTGCCGCCATAGGCCGGATTGAAGACATAGCCCACCTCGGCCTGCAGGGCCGCCTTGTTGGCGAGGATCAGGCCAACATCGCCGAGCAAGGCGCCGTCATCCCGCCGAACGACCGCACAGCGCAAGTAGTCGCCATTGTCAGAGAAAGATGCGCTCAAGCTTGCATCGAAGCGCTCCCTCAACACCTCTGGCGAAGGCGGATCGCGATACAGGAAGCGGTAGATCGACGGCATGCAGCGATAGGCGCTATAGGCCTCAAAATCCTCCGCAACGAACTTGCGAAGGATAAGGCGGTCGGTGGAGGCAAGGCATTCGGTGTCAGTCGATGTCATAAGCTATCCTGAATGTCTTTGGCGGCATCAGCGCTCAGCCGGGTCGCGCTGCCGGTAAATCTCCCTCACCCGACCGGCGCGGAATAAGATGGACATGGGCATGAAAGATTTTCTGGCCAGCTGCATGGCCGATATTTGACCCGAAATTGAATCCGCTCACGGACGGATCCTCGCCGATGATCGCTTCCCGGCACAGCAGAGCGAGATCGTGGATGGCTTCCCGCTCGCTTGCGTCCGTTGCGAAAATATCCGTCACATGGCGCTTCGGAATGATCAGCGTGTGTAATGGCCGGACCGGGAATTTGTCCCTGATCGCGAAGGCCGAGGGATTTTCGGCAAGGATGGTCAATTCCCCTGTACGGCAGAAGATGCAGTTCTGATGCAATAGCCGCCCCCCACAAAAGCTTAGGGCCGCACGCGGCGGCCCCAAAATTACTACAGAATTTCCGGGCGCTGAGATAGCTCAGCCCCGATAGCGGGTTTATTCCGCATCCGCGTTCGACAACGCTTCCAGCGTCGGCATCGAGGTGATGTTGTAGCCGGCGTCGACGAAATGGATTTCGCCGGTAACGCCCGCCGACAGGTCCGACAGCAGGTAGAGCGACGACGAGCCGACCTGATCGATGGTAACCGACTTGCGCAACGGCGCATTGCGCTGGTTCCACGACAGGATGGCGCGGGCATCGGAAATTCCGGCGCCGGCCAATGTGCGGATCGGGCCGGCGGAAACGGCGTTGACGCGGATGCCGCGCGGGCCGTAGTCGGCGGCGAGATAGCGGACAGACGCCTCAAGCGCCGCCTTGGCGACGCCCATGACGTTGTAGTTCGGGATCACGCGCGTCGAGCCGTTATAGGTCAGCGTCAGCATGCTGCCGCCTTCCGTCATCAATTCGGCGGCGCGCTTGGCGACCTCGGTGAAGGAGAAGCAGGAAATCACCATGGTGCGGGTGAAGTTGTCCCGCGTGGTGTCGGCATAAAGCCCCTTCAACTCGTTCTTGTCCGAAAAGCCGATGGCGTGAACGATGAAATCCAGCTTGCCCCAGCGTTCCCTAATCGCCGAGAAGACGGCGTCGACGGAAGAGAGATCCTCGACATCGCACGGCAGAAGGAAATCCGAACCGACTTCGGCTGCAAGCGGCTTGACGCGCTTGCCGAGTGCGTCGCCCTGAAACGTGAAGGCCAGCTCCGCGCCTTCGGCAGCGAGCGCCTTTGCAATGCCCCAGGCAATCGAATGATTGTTTGCGACGCCCATGATGAGCCCGCGCTTACCCTGCATGATTCCCGTCATTGCCTTATCCGTTGTAGCGCTGGAATACGAGCGTGGCGTTGGTGCCGCCGAAGCCGAAGGAATTCGAAAGAGCGATGTCGATCTTGGCGTCGTCGATGCGCTTGCGCACGATCGGCACGCCTGCGAATTCCGGATCGAGTTCGGTGATATGGGCGCTTTCACCGATGAAGCGCTCCTGCATCATCAGGATCGAATAGATCGATTCCTGTACGCCGGCCGCACCGAGCGAATGGCCCGTCAGCGACTTTGTCGACTGGATCGGCGGGATCTTGTCGCCGAACACTTCGCGGATCGCACCGATTTCCTTGCTGTCGCCCACCGGCGTCGAGGTGCCGTGGGTGTTGATGTAGTCGATATCGCCCTTCACCGTGGCGAGCGCCTGGCGCATGCAGCGTACGGCACCCTCGCCCGACGGCGCGACCATGTCGTAACCGTCCGAAGTAGCACCGTAGCCGACGATTTCGGCATAGATCTTGGCGCCGCGAGCCTTGGCGTGTTCCAGCTCTTCCAGAACCAGCACGCCGGCGCCGCCGGCGATGACGAAGCCGTCACGCTTGGCGTCATAGGCGCGCGAGGCGGTTTCCGGGTGGTTCTCGTTGAAGTCGGAGGACATGGCGCCCATGGCATCGAAGAGGTTCGACATGGTCCAGTCGAGATCTTCATGGCCACCGGCGAACATGACGTCCTGCTTGCCCCACTGGATCATTTCAGCGGCGTTGCCGATGCAATGCGCCGAGGTCGAGCAGGCGGAAGAGATGGAGTAGTTGACACCGTGGATCTTGAACCAGGTCGCAAGCGTCGCCGAGGCGGTCGAGGACATCGACTTCGGCACGGCGAAGGGGCCGATGCGCTTTGGGCTGTTGTTCTTGCGGGTGATGTCGGCAGCTTCGATCAGCGTGCGGGTCGACGGGCCGCCGGAGCCCATGATGATGCCGGTGCGCTCGTTGGTGATGTCGCCTTCCTCAAGACCGCTATCCGCGATCGCCTGCTTCATGGCGACATGGTTCCAGGCGCCGCCCTGCGACAGAAAGCGCATGGCGCGGCGATCCACCAGATCCGTCGTATCGATCTTCGGAGCGCCCCAGACCTGGCACTTGAAGCCGTGCTCGGCAAAATCGGGAGAGAAAGAAATGCCGGACTTGGCTTCGCGCAGCGAGGCAGCCACTTCCTGAGCATCATTTCCGATCGAAGAGACAATACCCAGACCCGTAACAACTACCCGTCTCATATCGATGACCTTTTCTTAAACAGTCTGTCTTGGTGGAGGCGGCAGAGCCGCAAATCAGGCAACCTTGTCCTTGGACAGGCCTACACGCAGGTCCGTCGCCTGATAAATCGTCTCGCCGTCGGCCTTCAGCCAGCCATCGGCCGTGCCCAGAACCAGGCGGCCGCGCATGACGCGCTTGAAGTCGATGCCGTATTCGAGAAGCTTCGTGTCCGGGCGAACCATGCCCTTGAACTTCACTTCGCCCGTGGAAAGCGCCATGCCGCGGCCGGGCTCGCCGAGCCAACCGAGGAAGAAGCCGGTGAGCTGCCACATGCCGTCGAGGCCGAGGCAGCCGGGCATGATCGGATTGCCGGCGAAATGGCAAGGGAAATACCAGTCATCCGGGCGCACGTCGTACGCCGCGCGGATGAAGCCCTTGTCGAAGGCGCCGCCGGTCTCGGAAATTTCGGTAATGCGATGGACCATCAGCATCGGTGGCAGGGGAAGCTGTGCATTGCCGGGGCCGAACAGCTCGCCGCGGCCGCAGGCCAGGATTTCCTCGTAATTGAAGCTGGATTGTCTCGTCGTCATAAAAATTCCGTTTCCCCCGCAGGAATGCCGATGGATTTGAAGCTTTAGTGCAAGATGGATGGAAAATGAAGCGAAAGCATTGCAGCTTCATTCATCCTTCCGATCGAACGCACTAGCCCTTATGTGGTGGTCGCATACAGGAACGCCAGAGCCGCTACCAGAGCCAAATGCGGCAAAAGCCCGATTTTTCCGGCTTTTGAGCACCTTCCCACCCCATTGAAACTATTGAAAGCAATCAAGGCAAAAGTTATATGGCTTAGTAAAGATTTATAGAGATCAGGAATCCGGAGTCCCTGAATGGCGGAAGAAGCCGAAATCGCGATCGAGAGCAGGCTGCGCAATGTAGGCCTAAGGCCGACCAGGCAGCGGATCGCGCTGGGTGATCTTCTTTTTGCCAAAGGCAATCGTCACCTGACCGTTGAAGAGCTTCACGAGGAAGCCGTAGCCGCGGGTGTTCCCGTCTCGCTCGCGACCGTCTACAACACGCTGCATCAGTTCACGGAAGCCGGCCTGATCCGCGTGCTCGCCGTCGAGAGTGCCAAGACCTATTTCGACACCAACGTCTCCGACCACCATCACTTTTTCGTGGAAGGTCATAACGAGGTGCTGGATATCCCGATCAGCAATCTGACGATCGGGAACCTGCCGGAGCCGCCTCCCGGCATGGAAATCGCCCATGTCGACGTGGTGATCCGCCTGCGCCGCAAGCAGCAGCGTTAAGGCGTCGTCCGCCCGAATGGGCGCGGGGCAAAGCGACTTGTCTTACATGACGTCATCCGGATGCCGGCCTGGCTTGTGGCGGTAGGTCGGAAAGGTCCAGCCAAACCAGAGTGCACCGCCCCGCACCGCAAAAGCGGCGGCAACGCCGAGCCCTGCCGATACGAAGAGAGGCAGGGTCGTCGCATTGGCCGCGGTAAAGACGCCGGCGCCGACGATGGATGCCGTCACATAAATTTCCGGCCGCAGCAGCACCGAAGGCTCATTCGCCAGAAGATCGCGCAGGACGCCGCCGAAAGTTGCCGTCAGCGTGCCGGTGACGATGGCGACCGTCGGCGAGCCCGTTGCCGCCATGCCCTTGGCGGCACCCATCACGCAATAGGCCGACAATCCCACCGCATCGAGCCAGATCAGCAGTCGGTAACGTGATTCGAACAGATGCGCCGTGAAGAAGAACAGCACGCCGACGATAGCGCAGATGATGATGTAGGTCGGGTTCAGCACCCAGAAGACCGGAACGCGGCCGAGAATGATATCGCGCAGCGTGCCACCGCCGATGCCGGTCACTGCGGCAAAGAACAGGAAACCGATCAGATCGAGCTGTTTGCGCGACGCCGCCAGCGCGCCGGTGGCGGCAAAGAGGGCGACGCCGACATAATCAAGAAACGAGAGAAGCGACATCGGGAACTCCAACGGGGCGTCGGCTGCGATTTTCACGAAATGAATCATGAGCGCAAGGGCCGCGCAAGCAGGCGTGTGCAAACATGTCGCAGCGGCTGCGGCGACCAAGGCGACCAATATGGCCGCGACAGCGCTTCGAAGAGGAATCCCCCCGTGAAATCCCTGCTGATCGTCATCCTCAACCTCATTGCATTCGTGGTCATGCCTGCGGCGGCCGAGGCACAGCAATCGCTCCTGCAGGATCCGGTGGCCTACGAGAAGGATCACTTCACCAAGAGCTGCGACGGACAGGTGAGTTTCGGCGACAAGTTCGCGACCCAGCAGGACATAAACAACGACAAGCTGATGGATATCGTCATCAACGAGGGCGAAATCACCTGCAAGGGCGAAAAACAGGCTTACTGCACGGACGAGGGTTGCCCCTACAACTTCTATGTTCAGGTTGCCGAGGGCGGGTACCTGCTCGTCGCCACGGCAAAGATCTATGGCTACGATTTCATCCTGCGCTTCGGCAACATGGTGCTGGTCATGAAGATGCATCCGCGCTTCTGCGACCGCAAGGATGGCGAGGCCGCCTGCGAAATCACCGTCAGGGTGCGCGGCACCAAGTTCGTCACCATATCGCAGAAGTAATTATTGCGGACACCTAGCTGCGACCCGGGCACGTGTTTCGGCCCGGGCACGTGGTTACGGTCCGGACACGTAGTTACGGTCCGGGATAGAGTGCCGAGGTGCGGCCGACTGCATAATAGCCGACGAGGCCAACCCATTCGCGCAGACCGGTCGCCAGCAGCTGCGCGTTGCGCGAAGGCTGGGTGAAATCGAAACCGGGCGTCTCCTTGCCGGTGCTGCGATAATCGACCGGCCAGGGCACAACGGAAATACCCTGCTTGCGGAAGATGCCCATGGAGCGCGGCATGTGGAAGCCCGACGTGATGAGCAGGCAATCCGAAAGCCCGTTCTGGGCAAGCAGCTCCTTCGTATTAACAGCATTTTCGAACGTGGTGCGCGAGGTTTTGTCCTCGATCATGCGGCTCGTCGAAACGCCGAAGGCTGTAAAGAAGCGCTCGGAGATAACGGCGTCGCCTTCGTAGCTACCGCCGATCGAACCATCGCCGCCCGAAATCAGAATGCGTACCTGCGGATATTTCTGCGCCAGCCGCAGCGCTTCGACGAGGCGGTCACCGGCCGAATCGAGCTCGTAGCCACCCCGCGCCGTCGTCACTTCATTCTGCGTGGCGCCGCCAAGAACGATCATGCACTTCAGATCCGCGGGGTCGGCGGCAGGCTTCGGAAAGCGTTCCTCCAGCCCCTGGACCACATAGGCGCCTGCCGTCGTGTAAAGCGTGACGAACAGAACGACCGCAGACAGAAGCGAGGTGGTGAGCATGGCAGCCCGCCAACGCAAGAGCCCGGCGATGAAGGCCAGAAGGCCGAGGAGAAACGCCAGCGACAATGGCTGACCGAAAATCCAGACAAGTTTCGAAAAAAAGAACACGGCACATCCTTACGCTTGTCGGCGGAAAACGATTCGGTTTCTCCCTATAGCATCGGCCCGAAAATCGGAATCGATTTTCGGAAAGCCCGATGCGTGGCTTCAAGGAGATAGAGCGACCTTTGTGCTTCCGAAAGGAAGCACGGCGCTCTAGCAGATTTTTGTGCACCGCAATGTGGCTATTTCGATCGCCGCGCCAACGGAGCCGTCGCCACGAAGCGTTGATTGAAGCGGCGCTGCAGCGGGCGGGGGATGAAAAGCGTCGACAGCGCCAGGACAAGTGCGACCATGGAAACCAGCCAGAGCGCATGCGCCCCGAAGGTGCGGGCGAGAAGTGCTCCGATGACAGCGCCCGATATCATACCGCTCCAGGGCACGATCTGCACCGTCCAGGCAAAATCCCGCTCCCCCAGCAGGAAGCGGCCGATGCCGCGGCCGAATCGGGAGAGAGCTCCGGTGACGTAGGTGAGCCCGATCGGCAGGCCTTCGATATGCTCGACCGTGGCATTGACCAGGCCCATGGCCAGCACAACGAGAAAGAATTGTACCAGGATCAGCGCCGGCTCTGCAAAGCCGGCGGCCGCAGCCAGCAGGATGCTGACGCAGGCAAGCACCACGAAAGCCCGCCGATCGGCCATATGGGCGATGACGATACCAAGCGCATTGCCGGCTATGAATGTCAGAATGGCGGAAAACAAAACCAAGGCATGACCGAAGTCTCCCGTTCCGACGGCGATCGCGGCCCGCGTCGTGTTGCCCGTCATGAAGGACACGAAACTGCCCGTCAGCATCAGCCCCACGGCATCCGTCATGCCGGCGAGAAAAGCGATCGAGGCGACAAGCGAAAGCCCCGTCACCGTGCGGCGGGTCCTGATGAGACGACGGCGGCGCTGTCTGGTCATGGGCGAATCGGAGTGTGTTGCGGGAGACAGGAGGCTAGCATGAAGTTGAGGGGATGCGGAGTGTTATGGCGTCGATTCGAAGCAATCGGTAGGATGCGGTGCCGCTACAGTCTCTTCTTTGCGAAGGCGCGCCCCGATCCGGACTTGAGATATTTTTCGAAGGCTAGCGCCTGCGTCTCGTCTGAGAAAGCAATGTAGGTTTTGACGGACCACGGTGCATATTTCGATGTGTGAGACACTTCTTTGGCATTGTGTTTTGCCAGACGAGCTTTCAGGTCACCGGTCACACCAACGTAGTGGCGGTCAGGAAAATCGCAGCTTTGGAGGATGTAGACGTACTTCATACACAGCATGATAGCCGATGCCGACAGCAGCACAACCAACGCGTTACTATCGAATTGAGTGACGGCGGCTTCGAAATTCAGTTCGAAAAATGTGGAGAAGATCCGCTTACGTTACTGCGTAACTTCAGCGCGACAGCCTTCGTCTGCTGGCCTGCCGAGCCGAAGCTCGGAGAGCGAAGGCTGGTGGAGCTAAGCGGGATCGAACCGCTGACCTCTTGCATGCCATGCAAGCGCTCTCCCAGCTGAGCTATAGCCCCATCAAGATGGTGCCGTTTTACCGGCCCTGGGTCCCTTCCGAGCGCTTCGCCCGTCGGGGTGGCGGCTTATTACTTGTGGTTTTCACAGATAGCAAGCCGAAAAATTCGGCCCGGCAAACTTTTCTTGAGTACCGGGCCGATTGTCGTCTGATCAAACGTCGTCGTCGTCGCCGGTAACGCCGATGATGTCGCTCATGTCGTCATCATCTTCATCTTCGTCGGCTTCGAGGAAGGTGTCGTCGTCATCGTCGCCGATTTCGACGTCGTCGTCGCCGATATCCGGAATATCGTCGCCGGCTGCAGCCTCATCGGCGTCCTCGAGCGAGACCAGTTCGACTTCCGTGTTTTCGGTATCGACTTCGGCCACTTCTTCTTCTTCTGGAACTTCCTTCGCTGCGGAGGTTTCCTCGAAGAAGGACAAGGGCCAGGACTTGCCGGTATAGGGCGAGATCACCGGATCCCGGTTCAAATCATAGAACTTCTTGCCGGTATCCGGGTCGGTACGTTTTGTTCCAAGTTCCGCTTTCGCCACTGTCAAAGCCTCATGAATGGCCGAAGGAAAATTCGGCAATGCCGGGGAAGCCGGCGTTTTAAGGGAAATATCAGCCGGTCCCCTTAATCGTTGCGGCCGTTTCTGTCAAAGCTAAAGTTCATACCGCTTTGCACGCGGTTTTCGTGCGTTGCGCTCGAAGGGGCGAGCGGGCCTGCGCCAGCGGGCCGATGCAAATCCCCGAGCATCCGGCGCAAGACGGTTAAAACCGTCTGCAACAGGCCTCGGCTCGAACGACATGGCCACGATGTTTTCCCGATTTTTTGCTATCATGACAAGATTGGACGCGACGATCCAAGCCAAGGGCTGGTAGACCTCGCGGATGGCCGTTCGAAGCCTTGCCGCGCGAGGTTTCCGAGAATGGCGCGACAAACGGACGGAAGCCATGTATCAGCCTCCACTTCATCGCGAAGACGATCTCAGCACACAGCACCAGCTGATCCGCACCCATCCGCTGGGATTGCTGATCACGGCCGGCGGCGGCGGGCTGATCGCCAATCCCGTGCCATTTCATTTGAATGCGGCGCTTTCGCCCAAAGGCACGCTTCAGGCCCATGTCGCAAGGGCAAATGGCCAGTGGCGGGAAATCGCCGACGGAGCGCCGGTCCTGGTCGTCTTCCAGGGGGCCGATACCTACATCACGCCATCCTGGTATGCGACGAAGCGAGAAACCGGCAAGGTCGTGCCGACCTGGAACTATGCAATCGTGCAGGTTCGCGGGAGCGCGCGCATCATCGACGATCCCGCATGGCTGCGCGCGCAGATCGGCGCGCTGACGGGCGAGAACGAGAGCGACCGCCAGCAGCCCTGGGCGGTGGAGGACGCACCGCCGGAATTCATCGCCGCCCAGATGAAAGGCATTATCGGCATCGAAATCGACATCGAGACGATTGACGGCAAATGGAAGGTGAGCCAGAACCGGCCGCTGGCTGACCGACAGGGCGTGGCCGAAGGCCTCGGGGCAATCGATAGAACGGAAGCCGCCGAAATGGCCGCTCTGGTGCGTCGCTACAGCAAATAACGAGATACGGTGTAGGGACTAAAAAGACATGATCATAGCCATCGACGGGCCTGCGGCCGCCGGCAAGGGAACTCTGGCGCGCCGGATCGCCGAGGCCTATGGCTTTCATCATCTCGACACCGGCCTCACCTACCGCGCCACCGCCAAGGCCCTCATCGATGCCGGATTGCCGCTTGACGACGAAGCCGTTGCCGAGGACATGGCGCGCAAGGTCGATCTGGCGGGGCTCGACCGGAGCGTCCTTTCCAGGCACGAGATCGGCGAGGCCGCCTCGAAGATCGCCGTCATGCCGGCCGTGCGCTCGGCGCTGCGCGAGACGCAGCGCCGCTTTGCCGAGAAGGCACCGGGCGCCGTGCTCGACGGCCGTGACATCGGCACCGTCGTCTGCCCGGAAGCCCCGGTGAAGTTCTACGTCACCGCCTCGGCTGCAATCCGGGCCAAACGCCGCTACGAGGAGATCGTGGAGGCCGGCGGCAGCGCCGATTACGACGCCATATTCGAGGACGTGAAGCGGCGCGACGAGCGCGACATGGGCCGCACCGACAGCCCTTTGAAACCAGCTGAAGACGCGTACTTGCTAGATACCTCAGAAATGAGTATAGAAGCGGCGTTTCAGGCGGCAAAATCGATCATCGACGCCGCTCTGAGCCGAAATGCCTGAAAATATGAGCGGCTTTCGCGCGCCCCGCGCCGGAAACTGCCGATTTCAAATAGCCTGACATTCCGTCCAAGCGCCGGATAGCTTCCCGAACAAGGAGGCGGACTGGGGTCAGGCCTGTTTAACGCGAACCACCGGCGCGTCAGTGTCCAAATTGCATAATAAGGACACGCCAGGAGATTTTATGTCTGTAACTTCCCCCTCTCGCGAAGATTTCGCAGCTCTTCTCGAAGAATCCTTTGCCAAGAACGATCTGGCCGAAGGCTATGTCACCAAGGGTATCGTCACCGCCATCGAGAAGGACGTTGCCGTTGTCGACGTCGGTCTCAAGGTCGAAGGCCGTATCGCGCTGAAGGAATTCGGTGCACGCGCCAAGGACGGCACGCTGAAGGTTGGCGATGAAGTCGAAGTCTACGTCGAGCGCATCGAAAACGCACTTGGCGAAGCTGTTCTGTCGCGCGAAAAGGCTCGCCGCGAAGAAAGCTGGATCAAGCTCGAAGCCAAGTTCGAAGCTGGCGAGCGCGTCGAAGGCGTGATCTTCAACCAGGTCAAGGGTGGCTTCACCGTCGATCTCGACGGCGCTATCGCCTTCCTGCCGCGTTCGCAGGTCGACATCCGTCCGATCCGCGACGTTACCCCGCTGATGCACAACCCGCAGCCCTTCGAAATCCTCAAGATGGACAAGCGCCGCGGCAACATCGTCGTATCCCGTCGTACGGTTCTGGAAGAGTCCCGTGCCGAGCAGCGTTCTGAAATCGTTCAGAACCTCGAAGAAGGCCAGGTTGTTGACGGCGTCGTCAAGAACATCACCGATTACGGTGCGTTCGTTGACCTCGGCGGCATCGACGGCCTGCTGCACGTCACCGACATGGCATGGCGCCGCGTGAACCATCCGTCGGAAATCCTGTCCATCGGCCAGCAGGTCAAGGTACAGATCATCCGCATCAACCAGGAAACCCACCGTATCTCGCTCGGCATGAAGCAGCTCGAGAGCGATCCGTGGGATGGCATCCAGGCCAAGTATCCGGAAGGCAAGAAGATTTCCGGTACCGTCACGAACATCACCGACTACGGTGCGTTCGTCGAGCTGGAGCCGGGCATCGAAGGCCTGATCCACATCTCGGAAATGTCCTGGACCAAGAAGAACGTTCACCCCGGCAAGATCCTGTCCACGAGCCAGGAAGTCGAAGTGGTCGTTCTCGAAGTCGATCCGACCAAGCGTCGTATCTCGCTTGGCCTGAAGCAGACGCTCGAAAACCCGTGGGCAGCTTTCGCCCGCAACCATCCGGCTGGCACCGAAGTCGAAGGCGAAGTCAAGAACAAGACCGAATTCGGCCTGTTCATCGGCCTCGACGGCGATGTGGACGGCATGGTGCACCTCTCCGACCTCGACTGGAACCGTCCGGGCGAACAGGTCATCGAAGAGTTCAACAAGGGTGACGTCGTCAAGGCTGTCGTTCTCGACGTCGACGTCGAGAAGGAACGCATCTCGCTCGGCATCAAGCAGCTCGGCAAGGATGCAGTCGGCGAAGCAGCAGCTTCCGGCGACCTGCGCAAGAATGCAGTCGTTTCCTGCGAAGTCATCGCAGTCAACGAAGGCGGCATCGAAGTGAAGCTCGTCAACCACGAAGACATCACCTCGTTCATCCGCCGTGCCGATCTGTCGCGTGACCGTGACGAACAGCGTCCGGAGCGTTTCTCGGTTGGTCAGGTTGTCGACGCTCGCGTCACCAACTTCTCCAAGAAGGACCGCAAGATCATGCTGTCGATCAAGGCTCTGGAAATCGCAGAAGAGAAGGAAGCTGTTGCTCAGTTCGGTTCGTCCGACTCGGGCGCTTCGCTCGGCGACATCCTGGGTGCGGCTCTGAAGAACCGCAACGCCGAATAATCCTCGGTGGAAGCCTGCAAACAAAAGACCCGCCGGAGCGATCCGGCGGGTTTTTCTTTGCTCGTCATGCGGAACTCGGGTCAGCTAGTTCGTCTGATCCGCGGAGACTTATTCCCAGGCGACCATGCGCCGATAGAAATCGAAAGCCTGTCCCTGCTGCCGATCGCCCAGCGAAGGCTGCGGCAGCGCGGCCATCTCCGGATTGGCACGCTGCTGCGAGACGACAGGCCCGGTTTCCAGATCATCTGCAGCCTCCTCGGCCGCCGGGGCCGGCTGCTCCTCCGGACGAGAATCGTCTTCTTCCTGATGCTGCGCCATCTCCTCGTCGTCAGAAGAACCTTGGTCCTCTTCATCGCCGACGGGATCCACACGGTCGATCCGTTTCTGATCGGTTGCCTTGGCCGGTGCTGCGGTCGGCAGATAATTGGCAACCACGAAAGGCACGCCGATCGGCAAGGGAACCGGCATTCCGGCCTGCTCGGCGGCATCATACATGGCCATGGCCGCCATCGAAGGGGCCTGAAGCTGAGGCTTGCCGGAAAGGGCGGCGGCAGGAAGCGGCATTTCCTCTTCAATCGCCAGCGACACCGGGATCGCGGCGAGCGGAAGGGAGCGGCTTCTGCCGCTCTCGTCGACGGCCGGCTGCGGGATTTGCCCTACGGCACCGGCAGTCAGCGCCTGCGCGATGATCTTCTCGGCGGACGCCATCGGGTTGTTGATGATCTGCAGAAGATCGGAATTGATTGTAGCCGCAGGTGAGCCGATGACGACCTGCAGCCCCTGTTTGAGATCAGCCTGGATTTGCTGGATATCACGCGGCAGCGGCGGCGGCGCCAGTGGCGACCTGATCAACTCGATTTCGGTCGGAAGCTTGGCTTCGGCGGCGATTGCCGCCAACAGCGGCCCCGCGGCCTGATTGCCCGGAGGAGATAGCGGCTGAGGGGGCGAAGTCGTTGCGGCATTTACGCCGGAGCCGGCGGGGGCCGCTTGCGACGTTGTGGCGGCTCCGTTTTGCGGCGGCGCCTGCACGGGAGCGGCCTGATTTGCGGCGGCGGTCGGGGAGCTTGCGCCGGGCTGAGCCGCCCCTTGAGGGGTGGATGTCGGTTGCGCGGCGGATTGCACAGAGGTAGCCGCAGGCGCCTGCTCTTTCACTGATGATGCAAGGCTAGCCGCCTGGGCAGCGATATCGGCAACTTTCTGCAATATAGCAGGCGCAATCGCTTGGGCTGTCGCAGCCTTCACATCGCCGGCATTTTGTCCGTAGGAGTTGACGACTGCTTTCAGCGCGGCGTCGGGCTCAACTGTCGATGCCTGTTCCAGGCTGAGCGCCAATTGGACGGCCCGCGGGCTCTCAGGATCCGTCAAGGCCGCGGCGAGCAACGGCAGCGGCACCGGCGTGCTCATTTGCGCGTCCATACGCTGCTGGGCCGCGGCGAGCTGCTGCGGAGAAAGGTTGCTGATGGCGGCGGCTACGCGTTGCGCATATACGGCGTTGCTCTCGCCCGGCTCGCGCGAAAGGTTCAATGCGCGCGCCGCGGTATCGATGGCGGAAAGCAGGCTGTCAAACATGCGCTCGCGCGCTGCGACCAGCAGCATGTTCAGCTTGCCTTCGACGCTCGCGTTGACTGCGCTCGACAAGACCGCCGCAGGCGTTGCAGCCGCCTGCAACCCCGATGTCTCCGCAGTTACGACGACCGGTTTTTCGATGGACACGCTTACAGCGGACACGGCACCAACGGCGGGAAGCAACATGACATGCTCCTTTGTCTGGCAAGGCGACGATGGAAGCGGAGGGCAGGTTCAATCAAGGTCCGCTCATGCGGCCGGTGGATTTCCTAACGCCAGACAACCCGGGTGGCGACACGCAAACGCGACGAGCTGGAAATCATCCGCAAAATAACAGCCGAATCGTTAATGGAGTCCTAAATGAAAGAGCCGGCGCCACTTTCGCGGGACCGGCTCCTGAGTCTCACCTTTTGAGGGCGGCCGTCAGCTATGCGCGAATATGTCCGCCTCTTCCCAGCCGAGAAGATCGAGCTTGGCGCGGGTCGGCAGGAAGGCAAAACAATCGTCGGCATAGTCCATGCGGCCATCGCGCAGCAGGCGTTGCGTCAGCTTGTCCCTCAATGCGTGGAGATAGAGCACGTCGGACGCCGCATATTCGAGCTGCGCCTGCGAAAGCGGGTCGGCCGCCCAGTCGGACGACTGCTGCGCCTTGGAAATATCGACTTCGAGCATTTCCTTGAGATTGTCCTTCAGGCCATGGCGATCCGTGTAGGTACGGCAAAGGCGCGAGGCGATCTTGGTGCAAAAAACCGGCGTGGTGGTAACGCCGAAGGTATGGAACAAGACGGCAATGTCGAAGCGGCCATAGTGGAAGATCTTCTGGTGTGTCGGATCGGCGAGCATGGCGACGAGGTTGGGCGCTTGCTTTTGGCCGGCAGCGATGCGGATGACGTCGGCGGTACCGTCGCCCGGCGACAGCTGCACGACGCAAAGCCGGTCACGACGCGGAACGAGGCCGAGAGTTTCCGTGTCGATGGCTATCGCACCGGTATAGCGGGCGGCGTCTGCAGCGGAAATATCGCCTTCATGATAGCGGATGGTGGCAGCCATGAGATTCTCCCGGCTCTGTCTTCTGAATTCGCTTTTCATCCGTTCTATAGAACAGACAGGTAGATAACGATACCATCGCGTCCGGGGCTTGTTGTTTCTTTGCGCATTCCGAACGGAAAACCGCTCCGCACTTTTCCTGGAGATGCTCTAGAATGTCGGCGGCGTATTGATCCAGAGCAATACGGTCTCGCCGTCATGCCGGTTGCGCCAGGAATGATAGCGGCGGCTTTCGAAATAAAGCGAATCGCCGGGCAACAGATCGAAGAACTGATCGCTGTCGAGCACCAGTTCCAGGCGTCCGGCAAGGACGTGAATGAATTCCTCGCCCTCATGACGATAGGCGCCTTCGCTCGCAGCACCCGGCGCCAGCACGAAGCGATGGCAATCCATCATCGTCCGCCCCTCGGCGAGCAGCTGCACGGTGACGCCGGGCGTGGTCGCCGGCCAGGCCCGCCATTCGCCCGATCGGATCAGGGCCGGCACATCCTCACGCTCTTCGCCCGACAGGCGCGAAACGGTCGTGCCGTAATAATCCGCAAGATCATGCAGGGTTTTGAAACTGACGCCCTGCGAGGTGCGCTCCAGCGTCGACAATGTCGAAGATGTCATGCCCATGTCGGCCGCAACCTGCTCCAATGTCTTGCCGGCGGCGTGGCGCAGCGAGCGAAACCGGCGACCGATATCGGAGGATGCCGATTGCTCGCCATTCTCCAAACCGGAGACGCCGCCCTCCTCCGTCTCGAGCGCTTCGCGAATCGCTGCGGGGTTGAGACCGCGCTCGGCCCGAAACCAGGAAATACGCTTCAACCGCGCCACATCCTCGGCGCTATATTGACGGTGCCCCGTTTCAGAGCGGGAAGGCACCACCAGCCCCTGGCTTTCCCATAGGCGCAAGGTGGAAGCCGACACGCCGGCCAGACGCGCCGCTTCCGCCACCTTATAGCGCACTGAATAGCGCTCGGGCTCGATGCTGCTCATTTGCCAATGATCCCTGATCTCTCAAGCATTTTCGCCTTTCTGCGAATCGCGAGAACGCTCAATCTTCTTATTTTCCAGCACATTCCGGACAGACAGCCGCTGCTGACCTCCCGACGATGTTCTGGTCTTTCGATCTGTTTAGCACGAATGAAACGCCAACTGCACAGCTCCCTAAATCGATTTAAGAAATCAGGCAGCTTTTCGCGGCGCCAGAGCCTGCCTGGAATGCTCCACATGACCCGAACGGCGCAGTTTCGGAACCCCCGGCGCATTCTTGTCACCCACACAAAATCCCGCTTGAAATCTTGCAGGAAAAATGTAGGAGTTTTCTAAATATCTTGCAGAACTTCTGCAAGATAATTCGAAACTGCCTTCTGGGAGCACACACGATGACCTTGACCGAGCGGAAGAACGCCGCCATTTCCCGCGGCGTCGGCATGACGACGCAGATCTATGCCGATCGCGCCGAAAATGCCGAGATCTGGGACAAGGAAGGTCGTCGATATATCGATTTTGCCTCGGGCATCGCCGTCGTGAACACGGGCCATCGCCACCCGCGTGTCATCGCCGCCGTCAAGGAGCAGCTCGATCGCTTCACGCATACCTGCCATCAGGTCGTACCCTATGAAAGCTATGTGCATCTTGCCGAACGACTGAACGCGATCGTCCCCGGCGACTTCGCCAAGAAGACCATCTTCGTGACGACGGGAGCCGAAGCGGTCGAAAACGCCGTCAAGATCGCCCGCGCCGCCACCGGCCGCTCCGCCATCATCGCCTTTGGCGGTGGCTTCCATGGCAGAACCTTCATGGGCATGGCGCTGACCGGCAAGGTCGCGCCTTACAAGATCGGCTTCGGCCCGATGCCGGGTGATGTTTTCCATGCGCCCTTCCCGGTGCCGCTGCACGGCGTCACCGTGGAGCAATCGCTGGCGACGCTGAAGAAGCTCTTTGCCGCCGATGTCGACCCGCAGCGCGTCGCCGCAATCATCCTCGAGCCGGTCCAGGGCGAAGGAGGCTTCTATCCCGCACCCGTGGCCTTCATGAAGGCGTTGCGCGAGATCTGCGACCAGCACGGCATTCTCTTGATCGCCGACGAAGTACAGACCGGCTTTGCACGTACCGGCAAGATGTTCGCGATGGATCACCATGAGGTGGCCGCCGATCTCGTTACCATGGCGAAAAGCCTTGCCGGCGGCTTCCCGCTGGCCGCTGTCACCGGCCGCGCCGAAATCATGGATGCACCGGGTCCGGGCGGCCTCGGCGGCACCTATGGCGGCAATCCGCTTGGGATCGCCGCCGCCCATGCCGTGCTCGACGTCATTGCCGACGAGGGCCTCTGCGACCGTGCCAATCAGCTCGGCTCGCGCCTGAAACAGCGGCTGGAATCGCTACGCGACAAAGTGCCGGAGATCGCCGACATCCGCGGCCCCGGCTTCATGAATGCGGTCGAATTCAACGATGCGACGACGAAACTGCCGAGCGCGGATTTCACCAACAAGGTGCGGCTGATCGCGCTCGACAAGGGGCTGATCCTTTTGACCTGCGGCGTCCACGGCAATGTCATCCGCTTCCTGTCGCCGATCACTATTCAGGACGGCGTGTTCAGCGAGGCGCTCGATATTCTCGAGGCGTCGTTGATCGAGGCCAGCGCCGGCCGCTAAACGCGCCGGCCGTCCGCGTTTTCTTACGATCCGCCTGTGCGGCATGCCGGGCGAAACCTGTCGGAGTGCATAGCATGTCCTTTACAACAGCAATGACCAAGCATGTGCCATTCTCCTCGCGCTTCCTGCGGGCTGCCGGCTACATCAACGGCGCCTGGACCGCGGGCGGCGCGACCAAGACTTTCGATGTCATCAACCCCGCTACCGGCGAAGTGCTCGCCAGCCTCCCGGAAATGGGTGTTGCAGAGACGACGGCGGCGATCGACGCCGCCTATGCGGCGCAGGCGGCCTGGGCCGGCCGCCCCGCCAAGGAACGCGCTGTCATCCTCCACAAATGGTTCGATCTCATGGTCGCCAATGCCGATGAGCTGGCCAATATCCTGACGGCCGAAATGGGCAAGCCGCTGCCGGAAGCGAGAGGCGAGATCCTCTATGCCGCCTCCTATGTCGAATGGTATGCCGAAGAAGCCAAGCGCATCTATGGCGAAACCATCCCGGCGCCTTCCAACGACAAGCGCATGATCGTCATCAAGCAGCCGGTCGGCGTCGTCGGCACGATCACGCCCTGGAATTTCCCGGCTGCAATGATCGCCCGCAAGATCGCACCGGCGCTCGCCGTCGGCTGCACGATCGTCTCGAAGCCGGCCGAGCAGACGCCGCTGACGGCGATTGCGCTCGCCGTCCTGGCCGAAGAGGCGGGTATTCCCCCAGGCGTGTTCAACGTCATCGTCGGCACGGACGGCCCGGCGATCGGCCGCGAGCTTTGCGGCAATCCGAAGGTGCGGAAAATCAGCTTCACCGGCTCTACCGAAGTCGGCCGTATCCTGATGCGCCAGTGCGCCGACCAGATCAAAAAGGTCAGCCTCGAGCTCGGCGGCAATGCCCCTTTCATCGTCTTCGACGATGCCGATCTCGATGCCGCCGTCGAAGGTGCCTTGGCTTCGAAATATCGCAATGCGGGCCAGACCTGCGTTTGCGCCAACCGCATCTATGTGCAGTCCAACGTCTATGACGCCTTCGCCGCAAAGCTTGCAGCCAAGGTTTCGGCGCTTTCGGTTGGCGACGGCTTCAAGCCGGGCGTGACCATCGGACCGCTGATCGATGAGCAGGGTGTTGCCAAGGCGGAAGACCATGTTCGTGACGCAGTGTCGAAGGGCGCCCGCATCCTGCTCGGCGGCAAGCGCATCGAAGGTGCCGGCACTTTCTTCGCGCCGACCATTCTGACCGGCATCGACCGGACGATGAAAGTTGCCCGCGAGGAAACCTTCGGCCCCGTCGCTCCGCTCTTCCGCTTCGAAACGGTCGAGGATGTCATCGCCCAGGCGAACGACACGGAATTCGGCCTTGCCGCCTACTTCTTTGCCGGCGATCTCAAGAAGGTCTGGCGGGTGGCCGAGGCGCTCGAATACGGCATGGTCGGGATCAATACCGGCATCATGTCGTCTGAGACGGCGCCGTTCGGCGGCATCAAGCAATCCGGCCTCGGCCGAGAAGGCTCGCGCCATGGTGCCGACGACTACCTGGAAATGAAGTATCTCTGCATGGGCAACGTATAGCCGGCAAATCAAGTCGACGTAATGCTGATGCGGCCCTGCCATAGCCGGGCCGCAGTCAACTTGCCCGTGCGAAAAGCACCGGTATCGAGATTGAGGCGGAGGCCATAGGCCTCAGCTTGGCCTATCGGCGTATGGCCGTGCACGATGAGCTTCGGCAGCGGCTGTGCCGTATCGTAGAAGCGCGAGCGGATGAAAACGAGGTCATGGTCCTGCTGATCCGCGATCGAACGATCCGGATCGATGCCGGCATGGACGAACAAGGCTTGCGGCGTATCGAGCATGATCGGCAAACGGCGCAGGAAATTGATGTGATCGTCGGGTAGCCAGGTTCGCAGGAACGTGTCGAGCTTCTTCTGGCTCGGATATTGCTGGCGCAGCGCCAGGATATCCGCGCCGTAAGAAGCAAGAGTGGCATCGCCCCCGAGCGCCATCCAATCATCCAGCGATATCTCGCCATCAATATAGGCGAGCATCTCCATTTCATGATTGCCTGTCAGGCAGATGCGATCAAAACCTTTTGGTGGCGGCGCCATCAGTCGGCCGACGACCTGCGCCGAGGCCGGGCCGCGATCGATGTAGTCGCCAAGCATGACAATGAGCTTGCGCCCGGGAAGCCCGGCGGCATCGGCGACGATCTTGCGCTCCAATGCGCTCAGCAGATCGTAGCGGCCATGGACGTCGCCGATGACATAGGTGGGCACATCAAGATTCTCGAGCCGCTCGCGACGCCGGCGGTGGCCGAAGCCATGCGCCATCTTTTCGCGTATCCTAGCTGCCGACATAAAACTCCCTTTCGAGCGTACACCCCGAAACGCCTTGGCAATCTCTGTAAGAGAACTCAAAAGCGACGATTCTGTGCCGAAAAGCGGGAATCGGCGCTTCCGACAGGTATCGTGGTCGCCTGAAGCCTGCGGCACCGAACTGCCTTGCGGCAAAGCGCCTCGAACCGCGCCTTTATGCATGGAGAAAGTTGACAGGGAGTATCCGCAATTCTATCGCGCTTGGGGCCTTGGCGGGAAAAACACCAATCGCCCGGACCTCAGTCCGGGTATACATCGTCGTCATTCCGGCATTGGCCTGCGGCGGTGCGGCTTTTGCATCGGCATCCGGCCGGAACGGACCAGATTTTAACCGGGAGCTTCGCTCGTCGATGGCAGCTGTAACTTTATCGTGAAGTCTTGATGGACCCTACCCTCGCGCTGGAACTCTGCCGCTTTTCTCATGGTGCATCATTGATGCTGCTGTGGGGCGCCTGCGCCTATCTTTGCTTTCTGGTGCCGAGCGCGCTCGCGGACATCGTCTGGCGCATATCGGCTGGGTCTTTTTTCCTGATCACTGTCATCGCTGTCCTGACGACGCTGATATCCCTGCCGGCGGCGACGGCCACCATCGGCAGTGGTTGGAACGACGGGCTCGATATCGGCACCATCCGCGACGTCCTGATCGATACGTCAGTCGGCCGGGCCTGGCAGGCGCAAGCGGTGGCTGCCGCGCTGATGATCTCAGCCTTCCTGGTGCCCGAAAGCCGGCGGCGCCTCGGCCTGACATTGGCTTCCGGCCTGGGACTTGCCGCGCTTTCCCTGACCGGCCATGCCTCGATGCTCGAAGGCTGGCTGCGACAGGCACATCGCGCCAACGATGTCTTCCATGTGCTGACCGGCGGAGCCTGGCTGGGAGCGCTCGTGCCGTTGATTCCCATTCTAAGACTTCTCGGACGACCGGAATGCAGGGCGGATGCGCTGCTTGCGCTCCGTCGCTTCTCGACGGCCGGGCACTGGGCCGTTGCCCTGGTCATCCTGTCGGGTGTCGTCAACACCATGCTGATCCTGAAACAACTGCCGACGAACTGGTCCTCGCCCTACCAGAGGCTGCTTGCCATCAAGATCGCGCTGGTCGCCGGCATGGCGCTTCTGGCCATTGTCAATCGCTATTTCTTCGTCCCCTGGATGAGCCGAAATCCTGGCCGCGCCTTGCAGGCGCTGCGGCTTGGAAGCATCGCCGAAATCGTCATCGGCGTCGCCGTCATCGGTCTTGTTGCCGTCTTCGGCATGATGGAGCCTGTGTAGGCTGCAGGCGCCCCTCCTGGTGCGTAGATTCAAAGAATTAGAGCGTCCTTTGCGCTTCCGGAGGGAAGCACGGCGCTCTAACCGCCCAGCGCCTTGATCACCGCGCGAACGGCGGCGATATCGTCGGTCGCCGGCCTGTATTCCAGGCCTACCCTGCCGCGATAACCTTGAGAAAACAGCCAATCGAGCCGCTCGCGCAAATCAACATGGCCGGTGCCGGGATCACTGCGGCCGGGGTGATCGGCGACATGGAGATGCACGATCCGGTCGACCCGATCGCCGACCACCTCGGGCGTGCTCTCGCCCATGACGGCGGAATGATAGAGATCGTAGACAATGCCAATCTCGGGACGGCCGACCTGGTCGACGATATCCAGGCCTTCGGCCGTCGAAGACAGATAATAGCCGACATGATCGATCCTGGTGTTCAACGGCTCGAGGCCGAGCCGAACGCCGGATCCCTGGAGAATATCCGCGCCGGCGCTGAGGATTGCAACCATCGCGGCTCGCTGTTCGGCACGCGAAAACTCCGGCAGATCATCGCCGGCCTGTGCAATCAGAACCGACGCACCGAGACGCTGCGCCACGGCAACGGACTCGCGAAGGCCCTGCAGCCAAGCTTCTTTGTTTGCCGGATTCGTCAGTGCGATCATCGGCTCCGCGACCATCCCCGAAACAGCGATGCCGGTCTCAGCGACGGCAGCGGCGATCGCATCGAGATCCTTGTTCCTCCAATGCCAGAATTCGACCGCATCCAGCCCGGCCTCATGCGCCCGCCGGATACGATCCGCAAAAACGTCGCCGTCGCGCGCAAACAACCACTCGATACAAGCCGAAAACCGACGCATTGAAATCTCCTCCCGCATTGCCATCAGCAATGCTTGGGATCGGTGGCGGCCGCAAGGGGTCTCAACGCTGAATCTGCGGGGGACGCCTTATGGAAGATTCGAGGGCTTCCACATTCATCGCGGAAAGCACGCGCATGTCGCGGCGGAAATCGGAAGGCGTCATGCCGGCAATGTGGCGGAAAGACTTGTTGAACGCGCTGATAGAGCCGAAGCCGCTGTCCATGGCGACCTGCAGCACATTGGCGCCGTCGCGCATCAGCATGGCCTGGGCGCGCGAAAGGCGCAGCAGGTTCACATATTTCGCGAGCGTCATGCCGGTCGATTTCTTGAAAAGGTTCATGGCGTATTTCGGATGAAGCCGCGCCGCCTTGGCGATATCGACCGTATCGATATCGTCCAGAAAGTTCTCGGCGATGAAATCACACATCCTCGCCAGGCTGCGGGAAGACTGCGGATGCGCCTGCTCGTTCGTCAGGGCCTCCACTTTTTCCGGCATCATGCGATAGGGCTCGAAAGCAATGCGCTCCAGCCGCAGAAGCAGCTCGGCGACGGCATGTTCGGCCTTGCTCCCGTCATCGGACATCACATAGCGATACCACCGAGCGAAATTCTCGTCATCGGCGGCATCGGTTGCCGAACTGATCAGCGTCTGCCCGCGAATGAGGCGGCCGGAAATGTCGAGCGGAAGTCGCAGCCGAAAGAAATGCACGAGCGGCAGATGCGCGCCCGCGTAGATCGCATCGTCGGACAGTTCGTCGAGCTGATGCGGCTGGCCACCCCAAAAAAGGCAGATCTCCCCGGCCTTCAGATGCAGCTCGTGATCGCCGATCCGGTAATGCACGCTGCCACGCACGATGTAGTTCACCTCCACCTGTGCATGCCAATGCGGCTTCGCCATCCGCAGCGGATGGTTATGGAACATCTGCAGGAACGTCGGAAGCCCTTCGACGCTGCTCGCGCCCGGCTGATAGACCGCTCTTTGACCCACCTTACTTTTCGCCAAGTCGATGTTCCCTTTTTAGGAGACAGAAGCGTACCGCGAGCTAATTTAAGCGCGTTCGCTAGCGGACAGCAATTGAAAAGGGAGGATTTTCAATGCGTTTAAAACTTGCTGGGGCGACGGCGCTCGCCGCCTTGCTCGCTTCCGGTTCTGCCTTTGCAGAACAGACCACCATTACAGTCTGGAGCTGGAACATCGCCGCTTCGGCGCTGAAGTCCACGGTCGAGGGGTTCAATAAGAAATATCCGGATATCAAGGTCGATGTACAGGACATCGGCAACCCCCAAGTCTTCGACAAGATGCTGGCCGCTTGTGCTGCTGGCGGCGACGGCCTGCCCGATGTCATGTCGATCGAAAACCACAAGGCTTCGATCTTCTGGAATCGCTTCCCGGACTGCCTGACCGACCTGACGAAGCTCGGCTACAACGACAGCCTCAAGAAGCAGTTCCCGGATTTCAAACGTGCCGAACTTGAAGTCGGCGCAGCCGCCTACGCGATGCCGTGGGATTCCGGCCCGGTCACGATGTTCTACCGTCGGGACATGTATGAAAAAGCCGGCGTCGATCCGGCAACGGTCAAGACCTGGGACGATTTCATTGCAGCCGGCAAGAAGATCTCCGCCGCAAACCCCGGCGTGATCATGACGCAGGCCGATCTCAACGGCGATACCGAATGGTTCCGCATGCTCGCCAATGAACAGGGCTGCGGCTATTTCTCGGACGACAGCCAAAGCATCACCGTCAACCAGCCGGCCTGCGTGAAGGCCCTGGACAAGGTGAAGGAGATCAAGGACGCGGGCTTGATGAGCGCCGCGAACTGGAACGAGAAAATTCAGGCGAACACTGCCAGCAAAGTAGCGTCGCAGCTTTATGGCGGCTGGTATGAAGGCACCGTCCGCTCCACCTCGCCGGATCTCGCCGGCAAATGGGGCGTCTATCCGATGCCGAGCATGACGGCCGACGGCCCTCATGCTGCCAATCTGGGCGGTTCTTCCCTGGCGATTGCCAACGGCTCGAAGAACAAGGAAGCCGCCTGGAAGTACCTGGAATATACGCTCGGCACCAATGAGGGCCAGGTGACGATGCTGAAGTCCTTCGGCCTCGTGCCGTCGCTGCTGACCGCGGTTCAGGATCCCTTCGTCAACCAGCCGCAGCCCTATTGGGGCGGCCAGAAAATCTGGACCGATATCCTCGCCACGCTGCCGAAGATCCGCCCGAACCCCGGTACCCAGTATTTCAGCGACGCCGACGAGGTCATAAAGGCCGTCCAGACGAAATACCTTGCCGGCGGCTATCCGAACGGCAAGGCGGCGCTCGACGATGCGGCCCAGCAGATCGCCTCGGCGACAGGTCTGCCGCTCGCGAAATGAGTGACACTGCCGGGCGCGCATCCCAAGCCGCGCCCGGCATCCCCGCCGCCCCTTCGGCGGCGGGGATGCGACGTCACGTGTCACTTCACTGCGCATAAAGGAGGAGGCTTTCATGCGGCTGCAGAACCGGAGCGCCTATGCGTTTCTTGCGCCCTATCTTCTGGTGTTTACGGCCTTTTGGGTGTGGCCGATCATCGATTCGTTCCTGATTTCGTTCCAGAACACCCGCGTCAATCCTTGGACCTTCAACCTGCCGCTCAATTGGGGGCGCCTGTTCGGCGACCCGGCCTTCTATAACGCGCTTCAAAACACGCTGATCATCCTGATCGTCCAGGTCCCCGTCATGATCACGCTCGCCACAGTTATGGCGGTGCTACTGAATTCACCACTGCTCAAGGCGCGCGGCATTTTCCGCTTCGCCTTCTTCGCACCCGTCGTGGTCGGCGAAGTTGCCTATGCAGCCGTCTTCCGCCTGATGTTCAATGTCGATTTCGGCATCATCAACAAGTTGCTCGGCGGTGTCGGCATTTCGCCGGTGTCGTGGTTTGCCGACTCCCATGCGGCCATGGTTCTTATCATCATAGCCGTCACCTGGCGCTGGGCCGGATACAACGCCATCATCATTCTCTCCGGGCTGCAATCGATCCCCGAGGATGTCTACGAGGCCGCGACACTCGACCGTGTCAGCCGTTTCCAGCAGTTCATCCATATCACCCTGCCGCTCTTGAAGCCGATCATTCTGTTTTGCGTGGTCCTGTCCGTCATCGGCACCATGCAGCTCTTCACCGAACCATATCTGATCACCAACAGGGGTGGCCCCGGCGGTGGGACGGAGACGCTCGGCCTGCTGCTTTATCGCCAGGCCTTCCAGTCGACCAACTTCGGCTATGCCTCGGCGATCGCCTACACGATGGCAGCACTCGCGGTGGTCATCTCTCTTCTCAATCTATGGGTGGGGCGCGAAGCGAAATGAAATCAAAGTCCAAATCCACTCTGATCCGCTCGCTCGCCTTGCACGGCCTGCTGGCGCCACTCGCCATCATCTGGCTGTTTCCGCTCTGGATGATGTTCGTCTTCTCCACCATGCCCGACTACGGCATTTTCAGCCCCGGTATCATCCTGACACCGTCGACAGGTTTCATGGACAACGTCCGCAACCTGCAGGCAGACACCAACTTCATCGGCGCCATGACGATCTCGATCGTCGTTGCGGTCATCTATACCGTACTGTCTGTGCTGTTGACCTCGATGGCCGGATGGGCTCTGGCGCGCTACCGGTTCGCCGGCCGTTCGGGCGTCATCGGCATCATCCTCGGCACGATCACGCTGCCCTACTCCGTCGTCGTCATCCCGCAGTTCATCATGGTGGCGCGCGATTTTGGACTGGCGAATTCATGGGTCGCGCTGATCGTGCCGCCACTCTTCAATTCGCTCGGCGTGCTGTTCATGCGCCAGGCCTTCTCGATGATGCCGGGCGAACTTTTCGATGCCGCACGTGTCGAGGGCGTCAAGGAATGGCAGATCTTCCTGCGCATCGCCCTGCCGCTCGCAAGGCCGACGATGGCGGCGCTCGCCATCATCCTGTTCCTCGCTTCCTGGAACAACTACCTCTGGCCGCTGCTCATCAATTCCCGGCCGGGAATGATGACTGCGCCCGTGGCGCTCGGGACGCTGATCGGCCTCACCAGGGTATCCTGGGGCGGTATCATGGCCGGTGCCGTGATGCTGACGGCGCCGATCCTCATCATCTTCGTTCTCCTGCAGCGCCACTTCATCGCCGGCATCGCCGCCGGCGCAATCAAATAATTCCGGGGATCCGAATGGCTGAACTGTCTCTTAGCAATGTCGTCAAACGCTACGGTGCGCTGGAAATCATTCACGGCGCCAATCTGGAGGTGAAGGACGGCGAGTTCGTCGTCTTCGTCGGCCCGTCGGGATGCGGCAAGTCCACGCTGCTGCGCATGATCGCCGGTCTGGAGGATATTTCCGGCGGCGAACTCAAGATCGGCGACCGCCTCGTCAACGATGTCGAGCCGGCCGATCGCGGCATAGCCATGGTCTTCCAGTCCTATGCGCTTTACCCGCATCTGACGGTCGAGCAGAACCTCAACTTCGGCTTGCGCATGAACGGCAACCCGAAGGCCGATACCGATCGCCGCGTCAAGCAGGCGGCCGAGATCCTTCAGATATCGGAGCTGATGCAGCGCCGGCCGAAACAGCTCTCCGGCGGCCAGCGTCAACGCGTCGCCATCGGCCGCGCCATCGTGCGCGAGCCGCAGATCTTCCTGTTCGACGAACCTCTGTCCAACCTCGACGCCGAGCTGCGCGTACAGATGCGTGTCGAGATATCTCGCCTTCACAAGAAGCTCGGCACGACGATGATCTATGTCACGCACGACCAGACGGAGGCGATGACGCTGGCCGACAAGATCGTCGTGCTGCGCAGCGGCAATATCGAGCAGGTCGGCGCACCGCTCGATCTCTATGACGATCCGGCCAACCAGTTCGTAGCCGGATTCGTTGGCTCTCCGAAGATGAATTTCCTGCAGGCCGAAGTGGTCGACATCAACCCCGGCAGCGTCTCGACCGTGCTGAAGAACCAGCGCAACGTTCGCCTGACGCTCCCTCTTGCTTCAGCAAGGCTTGAGGTGGGCCAGCAGGTCACGATCGGCATACGACCGGAGCATTTCCTCGACGCCGGCCGCGGCGATGCGGACATGACCGTCGATGTCGATGTTGCGGAGCATCTCGGCAATACTAGCTACATCTACGCCAATATCGCAGCCGACGAGCAGATCGTGATCGAGCGCGAGGAGTCCCGGACCACGGGCAATCGCGACAAGCTCACCGTGGCGCTATCGGCCGCCAAGGCATTCCTGTTCGACAGCGCCGGCAACCGATTGCGGTAGGCGCTGCCTCATGGAGCCGGATGATTTTGGGATTGCCGGACCTAAAATCTGAATCCGCTCTAGAGCATGTCGCGCAAAATTTTGCAGCGGTTTTGCGACTACGACATGCGTGAAATCAAAGAGCTAAAGCGCGTGAAGCGAATCTTAGAGATCGGGACGCGCTTTAGAAACAAAGAATTAGAGCGTGATGTCGTCCGAAAGCCGCACACTTTTCGACATCACGCTCTATCCCTCCCAAGACAGCATGCAGATTTAGGAAAGGACCATTTCATGACGACCGACACATCCATCCGCTGGGGCATTATCGGCCCTGGCCGGATCGCCCAGACTTTTGCCGATGGCGTCGCCCATTCCCGCAGCGGCAAGCTGGTGACGATTGCCAGCCGCAACCCCGGCAAGCCGGGCCTCGGCGATGGCTTCCCCGGCGCTCGCATCGTCGACGGCTATGAAGCATTGCTCGCCGACAAGGAAGTCGATGCGATCTATATCGCAACTCCGCACACCGGCCACGCCGAGTGGGCAATCAAAGCGATCCGTGCCGGCAAGCATGTACTCGTCGAAAAGCCGATCGCCCTTTCCGCCTTCGATGCCGAGGCCATTTACTACGAAGCGAAGAAGGCAGGCGTTTTTGCCGGCGAGGCCTTCATGTATCGCGTCCATCCGCAGACGGCGAAGCTGATCGAGCTGGTGAAAAGCGGCGCCGTCGGCGATCTGCGCATCATCCGTTCCTCCTTCGGCTTCAACATGGGCAAGGTAAGCCCGGAACACCGGCTGTTTGCCAGTGACATGGCCGGCGGCGGCATCCTCGATGTCGGCGGCTATCCGGTCTCGATGGCCCGCCTGATCGCCGGTGCGGCCAGCGGCAAGCCGTTCCTTGATCCAGACAAGGTGTCGGGCGTCGGCCATCTTGGCCAGACCGGCGTCGACGAATGGGCGTCGGCAGTGTTGAAGTTCCCGAACGACATCATCGCCGAAGTGTCCTGCTCGATCATGGCAAATCAGGACAACACACTGCGCATCATCGGCTCGGAAGGCCGTATCGAGGTTGCCGACTTCTGGTTCGCCTCCGGCCACAAGGGCGGCGTCGGCAAGATCAATGTCATCAAGGGCGGAGAGACCCAGACAATCGAAGTCAAGGAAGAGCGCTGGCTCTACTCCTTCGAAGTCGACGCGGCGGGCGATGCCATTCGCGCCGGAAACAAGGAATTCGCCTATCCCGGCATCGGCTGGGCCGATTCGATCGGCAATCTCAGGGTTCTCGACCAGTGGCGCGCTTCGATCGGCCTCGAATATGTGGTCGAAAAGGCGACACACCGGACGAAGAACATCGCCGGAGCGACGGTTACCAGGGGCAACTCCATCCCGAAGCGCAGCATACCGGGTATCTCCAAGCCGGCCTCGCTCGTTACGCTCGGCTTCGAGTTCTTCCCGAACTTCGCCGCCGCCTCGCTGACGCTCGATGCCTTCTATGAAGCCGGCGGCAACGCCTTCGACACTGCCTATGTCTATGGCGGCGGCAAGACGGAGAGCATCTTCGGCGACTGGCACACCAGCCGCAACGTTCCGCGCGAAGAGATCGTGCTGATCGGCAAGGGCGCGCATTCGCCGCTCTGCTACCCGGACATCATCGCCAAGCAGCTCGACCAGTCCCTCAACCGTCTGAAAACCGACTATGTCGACATCTATTTCATGCACCGCGACAATACCGACGTTCCGGTCGGCGAGTTCGTGGATGCCATGGATGCCGAGGTGAAGGCCGGCCGCATTCGCGGCATCTTCGGCGGCTCGAACTGGACGCGCGCCCGCTTCGACGAGGCAATCGCCTATGCCGAGAAGAACGGCAAGACGGCGCCAGCGGCGCTCTCCAACAACTTCTCGCTGGCGGAAATGCTCGACCCGATCTGGGCCGGCTGCGTTGCGGCCTCCGACGACGAATGGAAGGCATGGCTCAACGCCAAGCAGATCCCGAACTTCGCCTGGTCGAGCCAGGGCCGCGGCTTCTTCACCGACCGCGCCGGCCGCGACAAGCGCGACGACGAGGAATTGGTCCGCGTCTGGTATTCCGACCGCAATTTCGGTCGTCGCGACAGGGCGATCGAGCTTGCGCAGAAGCTCGGCCGCAGCCCGATCCATATCGCGCTTGCCTATGTCGTCGCCCAGCCCTTCCCCGTGATCCCGCTGATCGGCCCGCGCACGGTTGCCGAGCTGGAAGACAGCCTCTCGGCGCTCGACATCAAGCTGACGCCGGAACAGGTAAAGTGGCTCGAAGGCTGAAACTGAGCAGCTTTCGCTGAGCTCAAAGTATGAAACGAAAACAGCCCATCCGGCATGCGGATGGGCTGTTTTGCTGACTGAGATTACCGGGAGAGATCAGGCGGCGAAATCGAAGGTCTTCGTCTCCGCACCCTCGAGCCGCAGCAGATATGCCTTGCGCTCGAGACCGCCGGCAAATCCTCTGAGTTCGCCGGCCGATCCGATAACCCGGTGGCAGGGGGCGATGATCGAAATGGGATTGCGGCCATTGGCGGCACCGACCGCCCTTACCGCTTTCAGCGCGCCGATCTCAGCCGCGATCTGCCTGTAGGTGCGGGTCTCACCGAAGGGAATGGCCAGCAATGCGTGCCAGACCTTGCGCTGAAACTCCGTTCCGGCGAAATCGAGCGGCAAATCGAAAGCCTGTCGTTTGCCGGCGAAATATTCCAGCAATTGCCGTTCGGCCTCGAGCAGAATTGGGTGCTTCCCGTCTTCGGCGACGATCGACAGCGGCACCCGCTTCGGCCGGTCGTTGTCCCAGAGGATCGCAGCAAGGCCATCATCGCTGCCGACGAGCTTGAGCGCGCCAACGGGCGAGTTCATGATCCGATAGACATAATGCTTTCCGTCATATCCGGGAGCTTTGGTCATGCCGATATCCTTTCCTTGGATTGCGCTCGCTGTCTTGGGCAGAATTACCTTCATGAAGCGCTCATGACTCCATAGGACCCGAAATACCCCGCTCCAGCCACCCGAAAAGAGACATCGGCCGAGAAATCCCGCGATTTCGAAGCCAAGCCCCGCTGCCGCAACGAACGGCGAAGACACGGCCGCTCTTGGGAAACGGACCGAAATTGTGTAGAACCGGGACAGGACATATCATCCGCATGCGGAGCCAGAGATGACAGTTCGCCCGCCAAGCAGCTTCAATCTATCCCGGATCAACGACACAGGTCTCGGGATTCTTGAATATGAGATGATGTCGGAGCGTGCCAGCGCGCTCGGCCATCACGGCGTGAAGGTGGAGACAGCGCTTGCGGCACTACGAGACGGCGAGGCCAAGGGCCGGCAAGGCGTAGAGCACGAACGGCTGGTCGATAGCGCCGCCGAAGCCGTCTGGGCAATGTTCGTTCACCGCGAGATCTGCGGCCTGCGCAATAGCCGGGAGGTCATTCAGCGCTACGAGATCCCGAACAAGGTACTTGCGCGCCTTGGCGCCAGCCCGCGTCATCAGTGAAGACCGGCCAGACAATCAGGATTTCAGGATCGCCGAGAAACGCGGATCGAAGGCGTGGCCGATCGGCTCCGCCGCCGCTCCGCGCGCCACGGCCCAGGGATCGGTCATGCCGAGCTGCAGGCGCGGCAGCAACCGATCGGGGCGATCGGCATTGGAAGGCAAAAGCGGCTGCATGGCGGCCATCAGCCTGACGGCAAGAGCCGCTGGTGCGCCACCGCAAAGGATCACCGTCTGCGGATCAAAGACGGTTTCGATGAGGTGCACGCTCCAGCGCAGATCGACAGCGGCCTTTTCGACCCAGGCCAGAATGTCCGGATCGTCGGCAGCGGCACGCTTTTCTATCAGCGAATAGATGTCAGGCGCCATCGGATCGACACCGAGATGCTCGTAGAGCGATGCCAGCGACGCGTTGTGTTCCACGGTCCGCCGGCCGCCGGCCGACAAGAGCGCCATACCGATTTCGCCGGCGTTGCCGCGTGCGCCGCTATAGAGTTCGCCGCCGAGAATGAGCCCCGCGCCGATCCCATAGCCGACATACAGACAGACGGCGTGGTCAAGTCCGTGCGCTGCGCCGACCATGCGTTCGGCGGTCGCACAGGCGGCGGAGTCGTTTTGCAGGGTGACGTTGAGGCCAGTGCCGGCGGAGAGCGTTTCCAGCAGCGGAAAGCGTTGCCAGGGACCCATCATCCACGGATTGTCGGCATCATCCCGCTCAAGGCCGAAAGGTCCCGGCATTGCCGCGCCGAGACCGACGAGGCGCTTCTCCGCCTGCGCCACGCGCTGCTTCAGCTCCGTGCGGACATCCTGGACTAGCTGCAGAACGACAGGCGTGCCCGTCGTCGGCCCGCCGGTGGGGAGGTTCGCTTCCTTGCGGATGAGAACATTGCCGACGAGATCGACGGCAATGGCTCGGGTGATATGACGGTCGATCTGCAGGCCGATGGCAAAGGCGCCTTCCGGCACGAGGCAGTAGGGCGTCGACGGCTGCCCACGACCGCCGCGCACCGTTTCCCGCGATGTCACAAGCCCATCGCCTTCCAGCTCTTCCACGATGTTGGAAACCGTCTGCTTCGTCAGCCGGGTGGCGCGCGCAAGATCGGCGCGGGAGAGCGCGCCGTTGAGCCGCAGGGCATCGATGATGACCCGCCGGTTGTGGGCGCTCGTGCCTTCGTGGTTCGTTCCGCTCGTGGCCCTGATCGGCTGCTTATCATTCATCTCTATTTGCCTCTTGACACCAATAGAATATTGAAGAACAAATTAGTCAAGACAATTGACTTAAAAGAAACCGCAGAGTTTCATCGGGGAACAGAGGGAGCCACAGGCTCCAGAACGTGCCGATTCATATTCGGCAACCGGCCCGGCCAATTGCCTACCCGACAGCCCCTTGGCGACGTTCGGCCGCCAGTGGAAAAATCACGTGAGTGTCAAAAACTGGAGGATGGAATGTTGAAATCATTGAACAAGACATTGCTCGGCGCAGCGCTGATCGGCGCATCCTTCGCCTCGCATGCCTTTGCAGAAACGACGATCAATGCCCTCTTCATGGCGCAGGCCGCCTACAGCGAAGCCGATGTGCGTGCCATGACGGATGCCTTCTCCAAGGCCAATCCGGACATCAAGGTCAATCTCGAATTCGTTCCCTATGAGGGTCTGCATGACAAGACCGTGCTGGCGCAGGGCTCCGGCGGCGGCTACGACGTCGTACTCTTCGACGTGATCTGGCCCGCGGAATACGCGACCAACAAGGTTCTGGTCGACGTGTCCTCGCGCATCTCCGACGACACGAAGAAGAGCGTGCTTCCTGGTGCCTGGACGACCGTCCAGTATGACGGCAAATATTACGGCATGCCGTGGATCCTCGACACCAAGTACCTGTTCTACAACAAGGAAATCCTGGAAAAGGCCGGCATCAAGACGCCGCCGAAGACCTGGGACGAGCTTAGCGAACAGGCCAAGATCATCAAGGACAAAGGCCTGCTGGCAACACCGATCGCCTGGAGTTGGTCACAGGCCGAAGCCGCGATCTGCGATTACGCCACGCTCGTCAGCGCTTACAAGGGCGACTTCATCAAGGGTGGCAAGCCGGACTTCCAGACCGGCGGCGGCCTTGATGCTCTGAAATACATGGTCACCAGCTACAAGTCCGGCCTCACCAATCCGAATTCCAAGGAATTCCTCGAAGAGGACGTCCGCAAGGTCTTCGAAAATGGCGACGCCGCCTTCGCGCTGAACTGGACCTACATGTACAACATGGCCAACGACCCGAAGGACAGCAAGGTTGCCGGCAAGGTCGGCGTCGTGCCGGCACCAGGCGTCGCCGGCAAGAGCGAGGCTTCGGCCGTTAACGGCTCGATGGGCCTTGGCATCACCTCGGCCAGCAAGCATCCGGACGAAGCCTGGAAGTACATCAGCTACATGACCTCGCAGGCGACGCAGAACCAGTATGCCAAGCTCAGCCTGCCGATTTGGGCGTCGTCCTATGGCGACCCAGCCGTCACCAAGGGCCAGGAAGAACTGATCGCAGCGGCAAAGGTCGGCCTCGCCGCGATGTATCCGCGTCCGACGACGCCGAAATATCAGGAACTGTCGACAGCGCTTCAGCAAGCGATCCAGGAATCGCTGCTCGGCCAGTCTTCCCCGGAAGACGCGCTGAAGTCGGCTGCCGACAATAGCGGTCTCTGATAGTCTTACCGGGCGGCGCATTGCGTCGCCCGTCTCTCATCCTCCGTGAAGAATGAAAGAAGGGGCCTGCCATGTCCGGCACCTCGATGACAACTCGCGCCTGGCTTTTGATGCTGCCGCTGCTTGTGGTGATGATCGCCGTCATCGGCTGGCCTCTTGTCGATACGGTCGGCCTTTCTTTCACCGATGCGAAGCTTGTGGGAACCGGCGGCAATTTCGTCGGCATAGACAACTACGCAAAGATGCTGGCGAACTCCAATTTCCAGCGCACCCTGATCACCACGGCCTGGTTCGCCATCATTTCGGTTGCCGCCGAGATGGTGCTTGGCGTGCTGGCCGCTTTGCTGCTGAACCAGAACTTCAAGGGCCGCGGCGTGCTGCGCGCCCTGATGATCCTGCCGTGGGCGCTGCCGACTGTGGTCAATGCGACGCTGTGGCGGCTGATCTACAATCCCGAATATGGCGCGCTGAACGCCCTGCTTACCCAGCTCGGCCTGCTCAACGCCTATCACTCCTGGCTCGGCGAACCGGGGACAGCGCTTACGGCCCTCATCGTTGCCGATTGCTGGAAGAATTTTCCGCTGGTGGCGCTCATCGCGCTTGCCGCTCTGCAGGCCGTACCGCGCGATATCACTGCAGCCTCGCTGGTCGATGGCGCGGGACCGTTCAAGCGTTTTCGTTTCGTGATCCTTCCTTATCTGGTAGGCCCCTTGATGGTGGCGCTCGTGCTGCGCACCATCGAGGCCTTCAAGGTTTTCGATATCATCTGGGTCATGACGCGCGGCGGTCCGGCAAACAGCACGCGCACGCTGTCGATCCTCGTTTATCAGGAAGCCTTCTCTTTCCAGCGGGCGGGATCTGGTGCGTCGCTCGCCCTCATCGTCACGCTTTTGGTGACGGTGCTTGCTGCTGCCTATGCCACGCTCGTCCGTAAAACCGCAGGGAGTGCCGCCTGATGGAACGCCAGAGCCCGCTCTTCACCTGCTTCCTCTATGTCTGCGCCGTTCTGCTCGCCGTCGTGATTCTCGCGCCGATCGCCTGGCTGTTCATCATGAGCATTTCGCCTGCCGCCGATCTTGCCGCCAAGCCGTTACGCTGGTGGCCGCAGACAGCGGACTTCTCGCGCTACAAGGTGCTGCTGTCGACACTGGAAAATAGCGAGGGCGCAGCCTTCACATCTTCGCTGCGCAACAGCATCGAGGTGGCAGGCATGGCGACCATCGCCGCAATAGCGCTCGCCATTCCCGCCGGCTGGGCCGTGTCGCGCACGCCGTCCGTCGGATGGTCGCTTTCTCTCGTGATCGCCACCTACATGCTGCCGCCGGTCGCGCTTGCCGTCCCGCTCTATATGGGCCTTGCGCATCTCGGCATGCTCAACAATGTCTTCGGCCTGGCGCTCGTCTATCTGACCATTCTCGCGCCGTTCACGACCTGGCTGATGAAATCAGGCTTCGATTCCATTCCGAAGGAGATTGAGGCAGCCGCGATGATCGATGGCGCCGGGCTGTTCCAGACACTGAAGATCATCACGCTGCCACTGGCCATGCCGGTGATGGCGACCTCGGCGCTCTTCGCCTTCCTGCTTGCCTGGGATGAATTCTTTTATGCGCTGCTCTTCACCTCCGATCAGCGCGCCAAGACCCTTACCGTCGCCATAGCGGATCTCGCGGGCGGCCGTGTCTCGGACTACGGACTGATCGCGACTGCCGGCGTGCTGGCCGCCCTGCCCCCGGTGCTGATCGGCCTTGTCATGCAACGCGCCCTGATCTCGGGCCTGACCAATGGCGGCGTCAAGGGATGAACATGACGGCAGAGAAAACACGCCCCGCCGGCATCGACGCGATCGCGCTGCCGCGTAGCTACGGCCCGACAGCCGCATCCGGGAGAGACATTCGATGAGCGCGCTTGAAATTCAGAACATCCGCAAGAGCTATGGCGCGTTGGAGACGCTGAAGGGCATCGATATTTCGCTCGAAAGCGGTGAATTCCTGGTGCTGCTCGGTTCATCGGGCTGCGGCAAGTCCACGCTTCTGAACATCATCGCCGGGCTTGCCGAAGCGACGAGCGGGGATATCCACATTGGCGGTCGCTCGGTACTCGGCGTGCATCCCAAGGACCGCGACATCGCCATGGTGTTCCAGTCCTATGCGCTCTATCCGAACCTCTCCATCCATCGCAACATTGGCTTCGGCCTCGAGATGCGCAAAGTGCCTAAGGTCGAGCGGGACAAGGCGGTGCGCGAGGCGGCAAGATTATTGCAGATCGAACCGCTTCTCGAGCGCAAGCCGAGCCAGCTTTCCGGCGGCCAGCGCCAACGCGTGGCGATCGGCCGGGCGCTTGTGCGCAAGCCGGAGGTCTTCCTGTTCGATGAACCGCTGTCGAACCTCGATGCGAAGCTGCGCATGGAAATGCGCACCGAGCTGAAACGTCTCCACCAGATGCTGAAGACCACCGTTGTTTACGTCACGCATGACCAGATCGAGGCCATGACGCTCGCGACCCGCATTGCCGTGATGCGGGACGGCCGGATCGAGCAGCTCGGTACACCCGACGAGATCTACAATCACCCGGCAACGCTCTATGTCGCAACCTTCGTCGGCGCGCCGCCGATGAACCTGCTGAACGCAACCGCGCATCAGGGGTCCCTGCGCATCGACGGAACCTCGATTACGCTGCCCATGCCGCCGACGAAGGCACAGATCAAACAGGAACAGCAGCTGGTGATCGGGATAAGGCCGGAAACGCTGTATCTCGACGAAAGCGGCCAGCTTGAGGCCGTTTGCGAAGTGGCGGAATTGACCGGTCCCGAATTGATCGTTACGGCGCAGGCCGGATCACAGCGGCTGATGGCCTGCCTGCCGCCGCGGACCGCCATTGCCGAGGGAGAGATGCTGAAGCTCGGCTTCGACGCCGGCTCTTTGCAGCTGTTCGATCGCGCCACAGGCCTGCGTTGCGCGTGAGCCGACCAAACTCCGCCTATCGCCCCGTCAGCCGTTGGAAGCGCCAAGTTCGCGCTGCGAAGCGCTATTTGCCGCCCGGCGATAGAGCACCTCGTTGGGCCAGCTCGGCACGCGCGTTATCCGGTAGACCGAGGCCGGCGGCAGATTGAAGAAGGTTCCGCCAATTCTCTCCGACCGCAGGCCCAGGAAATTCAGCACGCCGTCCGATACCGGGCAGCGGGGAACATAGGTGAATTGATAGAATGCACCCGTTGGCCCAAGGCAGCGAAATGCGCCTTGCATGATCTTCACGACCACACCCGTCGGCATGGACAGGACGCCGAGACCGCTCAAGACCGCTCCGGCGGTGTCTTCCTGCATATCGACGGATTCGGATACGTCGGCGGCGTTCATCTGCAAGACGCGGGCGGCCGGAAAGCGTTGCTTCAGCAATATCGCAAAATGCGGATTGAGCTCGACGAGGGTTATGTTGTGCTCGGCCACGCCGCGATTGCGCAGGGCGTTGGTGAACACGCCCGTACCGGGACCGAGCTCGATGACACGGCCGGTCGCCGGCGTAATCTCGCTCGTCATCAGCCTTGCGAGCGCACGGCCGGACGGCGCGACGGCTGCCGTGCGAAGAGGAGCCATCGCCCATTGGCGCAGGAAAAACAGGCTGTCTTTCATGATATCGTTTCATCCCTTGTCGATTGATTGTTTCCACAAGGGTTTGAGCGGATCGCCTGATGCCTGCATTGCTTCGAAACGTCATGTTGCCGCAATGTGTCGCAGGCAGGAAGCACGTTCAAAAAGTATCGCGAAGGGACATGATCGATGCGGCTCCTTGTGGTGGAGGACGAGCCGGAAATGGCGCTGGCGTTGCAATCGGCGCTGCGGCGGCACGATATGATCGCCGATCATGCCGATACGCTGGCCTCAGCCATGGAGATGATCCCGCTTGGCTCCTACGATGCGATCATTCTCGACCGCGGCCTTCCGGACGGCGACGGGCTGTCGCTGATCCCGCGGATAAGGCAGTGCAGGGCGAGCATTCCGGTGATCGTGCTGACGGCTCGCGGCCGGCTTGCAGAGCGCATCAGCGGCCTTGACAGCGGCGCCGACGATTACCTGGCCAAACCCTTTGCCTTCGAGGAGCTTCTGGCACGGCTGCGCGCCGTGATGCGCCGGCCCGACCATCTGAGGCCCATGGCCGTCAAGCTTGGCCGCCTCTCCCTCGATCTCGATCATCGCGAGGCCAGAGTGGAAAACATGCGCTTCGATCTGCCGAGACGCGAGCTTCTTGTGCTCGAAGCGCTGATGCGGCGCGCGGGCCGGATGGTGCCGCGCGAGATCCTGATGGAAGCGGTCTTTGGCATGAGCGACGAGGTACAGTCCAACACGCTCGACAGCCATATATCGCGGCTCCGGCGCAAGCTTGCCGACGCCGATGCCGGTGTCACCATCAACGGCGTGCGCGGCGTCGGCTACATGCTGATGGAGCAGATATGAAGGGGACTACCGGCCACTCCCTCAGGTGGCAACTGATCCGGGGACTGCTCATCCTCCAGAGTCTGATCCTCTTTCTCGTTCTCGGCATCATGTTCTTCAGAGGCGACCTCTTCGCCTTCCGTTCGATGGATGGAACGATAGAGGCAGTTCGCCATGCCGTTCAGCGTGACGCGGCCGGCGCCCTGCAGCTTCGCGACACGCCGGAGCTGACTGCCTTGAGAGCAGCCGAGCCAGCCCTATGGCTCATTATCACCGACACCAAGGGGGCGGAAATCTCGGAAGGGCCCGTACCCCCAATCTTCAAGCGCATCAGCACTGTGCTGCCCGGCATCGGTCAAGCCCGCTTTGGGTCCACGGCCGACGGCGCCGCCATGAACCGGCCGGAGGCGCGCATGCGAACGGTTTATTCCCCGGCGGGCGAGATACAAATCCTGACGGGAACCGAGGGCAAGGCTCCGCCGCTGATCGTTGCGCTTGGGCTCGTGCTCGTGTTCATCAAGATCGGGTTGCCGATCATGATCGTCATCGTCCTCGGCATCCTGCTGGCGACGCCGCTCGTCGTGCGCAGCGCAGTGGCCGGCATTGCGAAAGCCGAAGAACAGGCCGCCCTCATCGATATCGGCCAGCGAGGCGTGCGCTTGGAAACCGCAGGAACTCCGCCTGAGATCGCATCGCTCATCCGCGCGGTCAACGAAGCCCTTAGTCGGCTCGATGACGGCTACGAACGGCATCAGCGGTTCCTTGCGGACGCGGCACACGAGCTGAGGACACCAATCGCCATTCTCGGCATCCGCATCGCCGCGCTACCGCCCACCCCGGAGCGCCAGCAGCTGGTTGCCGACGTGGCGCGACTGACGACGCTGACCGAACAACTGCTGGATATCGAGCGGCTCGGGCGGGATATCGCCGATTTCAAACCCGTATCGCTGCTGGACCTCGGCAAGCGTGTGGTGAGCGACATGGCGCCGCTCGCCTTTCCGGTAGGCTACGAACTCGAGCTGATCCACCACGGCGTCGACCACCCGGTTCAGGGCGACGAAGCGTCGCTGGGCCGGGCACTGGCAAGCCTCATCCAGAATGCCATCGATCACGGCGGCGGACGCGGAACGATCAATGTCCACATTGCCCCTGGTATCATGGAGGTGTGCGACGACGGTCCTGGCATCCCGCCTGCCGAACGCGACCGCATCTTCGAACCCTTCTACCGGTTGAAACCGCGTTCGCGCGGAACCGGCCTTGGGCTCCATCTCGTCAGGCAGATCGCCGAACTGCATGGCGGCAGCGTCAAGGCCGGGGCAAGCCGGTCTGGCGGCGCGCGATTGACCATCCATCTCGCTTCGCCCCATCGGCCGATCTCGCCCGCGAGGCCAGGCTAGTCGGGCTTTTACCCAGCCAAGATTGGCCAAAACCAGGCTTTCCAAAGAAATTTCCGCACCCGTAATGTTACCGCAAGGCAGCGCACCGACCCTGACGATCGAAACGATCATCGGAACAGAACCGTGCTTCAACGACTTCAACGCAACGCGCGATGGCCCTTCGTCGGGCTGCAACTCAGCAACGTGGCGCTCAATTTCAGCCACGCTTTCGCGACCGTCCTCTATCCCTGGATCATGTACGACCTGACCGGCAGCGTCGTGTGCATGGCGCTGATGGTGTTCATAAACGGCATCGTGCTTCTGGTGGGGATGGCCTCCGGCGGCTACGTGGCCGAATGGCTCGGCATACGCTACACCGCACTCATCTCCGCCAAGATCGGAGCGCTGACGTCGTTGCTGGTCGCGGCACTCTATACCGCCGATTTTCTAAGCCCCGGCGTGCTCATCCTTCTCGGCCTTCTGAGCACGATCCTCGACGGCCCGGCAACGGTCGCCACCGAAGCCAAGGTGCCGGAAATAGCGCGGCTTTCGGGCCTGTCGGCGGCCGATGCCAATTCCATCGACGACATGATCGACGGCCTGGTGCTCCTCACCGCTTCGGCTGCGAGCGCCTTCATCATCGCCGTCATCGGCGCCAAGGATGCTGCCTGGTGGATTGCGATCTGCAACTTTGCCGCCATGACGCTTCTGTCCCTCAGCCTGCCGAATTTCCGGTTGCGGCCGGCTCCGCGCCTGCAGGACATCATCGTTGCCGGGCGGCAGTTTCGCGGCCTCGCGATCTCGCTGCCGCTTGCCCTCTGCGCGAGTGCGGCACTGGGCTTCTTCATGACCCTGCAGATCTTCCTCGTACCTGCCGCCTTGCGGCTGCAAGGCGCTTCCGTGGCCTGGCTCGGCATCTTCATTGCAGCGTCCGCCGCGGGCACGATCATGATGAACCTGCATCTGGCCTCCCGCCAGCGCCCGCCCGCTGCGGCATCCATCGTTTCACGAGCTTTCCTGGGACTGGCATTCGCAACCGGTCTGATGTGGGTCGAGATATCGCCTTTGACGATGATGCTGGCGGGTCTCGTCGCAGGGCTTTCGAACGGCTGGCTCTCGCCGGCATTCGTCTCGATCCTGCAGGTCAAGTCGCCCCGCGGTCGCCGACCCTATGTAATGGGACTTTCCTATTCCGTCGTTCTGCTGTTTCTGCCGCTCGAATACATTTTGACCGGTACGGCAATCGGCCTCACCTCGTTTCGCACGACCTGCACCCTTCTGGTGTTCCTGCTATCAATGGCAGCAGCAATCAGCGCTTCCTGGCTCGAGGCCATCGAGAACGATTAGCCGGAAAATATCCGGCAAGCAGTCGACAATGCGGGAAAATCCCATTGCCGCAATGATATCGTAATGTTGATCGCTATGTCTTGACGACACTATTCAGTTTCGATGAGGGAAAGAATGCGCCTCTTGCTCGTGGAAGATGAGCCGCAAATGGCTGATGCGCTTGCGACCGCCTTGCATCAATACGACATCATCGTCGATCACGCTCTGACCCTGGATTTTGCCAGAAGCGCAGTCGCCGAACATGTGCATGACATGATCGTGCTCGACAGGCAGCTGCCCGACGGCGACGGGCTGGAACTGATCCAGCATCTGCGATCGATCGGTGCGACGGTGCCGGTCATCGTGCTGACTGCCCGCGGCTCTCTTGCAGACCGCGTCAACGGACTGGATCTCGGCGCTGACGACTATCTCTCCAAACCCTTCGCGCTCGAGGAGCTGCTGGCACGCATCCGTGCCCTGATGCGACGGCCGGCAAACGTCGCGCCGATGGTCGCCAGGCTCGGCCGGCTGGAATTCAGTCTCGACAACAGGGAGGCCCGAATTGCCGGCAAGGTGCTCGATCTGCCAAGGCGCGAGCTTCTCGTGCTGGAAACGCTGATCCGTCGTCAGGGTAGGACGGTTCTGAGGGCCGCTCTCGAAGAAGCGGTATATGCCTTCGATGACGAAATTCAGTCGAACGCGCTCGATTCGCACGTCTCGAGACTTCGCAAGAAATTGGCCGAGGCGCATGCCGATGTCGAGATCCATGGTATTCGCGGGGTCGGTTACCTCTTGAGGCCGATTGCATGAAGCTTCTTGCATCGAAATCGCTGAAGCGCCGGTTGATCGCGCAGCTTTTGCTTTTTCAGGTCGGCATTCTCTTCCTGTTCAGCGTCGCCTTCGTCGCCTACCTGCTGCAGGTTGGCGAGGGTATCGTTCTTTCCGACCCCGCATTCGCCGATGCCGCCGCAAGCGCTATCGAACGCAAGGCTGACGGCCATCTCGTTCTCAACGAGACGGAGGACCTTGCCAAGATCAGGCAGCGTTCCACCAACTTCTGGTTCGTCGCCCGCAGCGAGAAAGGCGAGATCGTACAGACGGGTAATGTGCCGCCGGTTTACGCCGTCATGGCGCAGCATCTGGACAGCATCACCTTTGCCGACATCAGGGATACTCAGGCGCCCTTCACCTATCTTGCCGTCATTCGCCGCGCTTCCGGGCCTGCCGGCGATTTCATCGTGCTCGGCAAAGGCGATATGCTGAGCATGACCTACGCCATCCTCCTTCTCTCCAATCTGCTGATGGTGCCGATCCTTGTCCTCCTGGTCATCATCACGGTGATCGCCATTCCATGGATCGTCAGCCGGGCATTTTCGCGGCTTTCCACCATCGCGAAGGAAGCGGAAGCCATCGACATCGATCGTCGTGGCTACAGGCTTCCGGAGACGGGAATTCCCAATGAGGTCGTGCCGCTCGTCAACGCCATCAACGGTGCCCTGCAACGGCTCGATGAGGGGCATGAGCGCCATCAACGGTTCATCCTCGATGCGGCACATGAGCTACGCACGCCCGTCGCCATCCTCCAGACGCGCGTCGAGGCAATAGCGGAAGGGTCGATCCGCAACCGGCTTCTATCTGACGCGGGCCGCATCGCGGCGCTCGCCGAGCAGTTGCTCGACCTGCAGCGTCTGGACGTCACGGGCGACAGATTTACCTCCGTCGATCTGGTGGACATATGCCGCAACGTTGCCGCCGACATGGCGCCCCTGGCTATCGCCCAGGGTTACGAACTATCGCTGGAAACGACGCTTCAACAGCTGGGCATCCAGGGAGATGCCGGTGCGCTGCAACGCGTCGTCGTCAACATCGTTCAGAATGCAATCGAGCATGGCAACGGCAAGGGAAACATCACGATCAGGATCAGCAGGCCCGCCGTCATCGAGATTACGGATGAGGGCCCCGGCATACCCGTGACGGAACGCGAACGGATCTTCGAACCCTTCCATCGCCTGAAGGCACACGAGCACGGGGCCGGCCTCGGGCTCAATCTGGTGCAGGAAATCATGCGGCGGCATGGCGGTCAGGTTGTCGCGACGGACAACCCGCACGGTGGTGCATGCTTTCGTCTGACCTTTCCCGGTTGAGGTCGATCGGCAAGCCCTTCCTTAAAAATAAGTTAAATATTTCCGCTCAACTCCATAAAAATACTAAATAATTTTTCAATATTTTCAAATCTTGCAATGTAGCCGCAATTCTCATGAGCAAAATGACATGCATCTCCTTGGACCGATCCGTTCCCAAGACGGGCGGTGCCGGAGAGCAGCAGGAACCGGTTTCCGGTTCTCCAACGCAAACTGAGACCCCTCGAGCGCCAAGGGATGGCACATGGGTTTCGTATGGAGTTTACCAATGTCGCTCAGCGCAAAATCGATTCTGTTCGCGGCTCTGACCATTACGGCCGCGACCAATGCATCCGCCGCCGACTACACGAATTACCCGGCGCCGGACAACAGTTACGAACGCCCGGCCGCCTTCCAATGGAGCGGTGCTTACTTCGGCGCGCATGGGGGCATCGCCTCGCCGAAGCTGAACCCTTTCTCCGGTGGCAAGGGCTTCGCAGCCGGCGTTCAGGCCGGTTACAATTTCCAGGTCGGCCCGGGCATCATCGGCGCCGAACTGGAAGGCTCCTATCTCGGAAATGCAGAGGTGCGCGTGCCGAACGGCCGCCTGGAAGAGCGCTTCCGCGGCGCTGCCAAGGCCAAGGCCGGTCTGACATTCGACCGCACCTTCGTTTACGGGACCGCGGGTCTGACAATGACCAAGTATGAAGGCGGCAAGGGCATTTCCGGCCCCAGCGGCTGGAAGCAGGGTTATCTGCTCGGCGCCGGCGTCGAGCAGGGTTTCGCCGGCGGTCTCTCCGCCAAGCTCGAATACAACTACGTCACGACCAACGATGTGACGACCTATTCAGCCGGCGGTAAGTCGAAGACCGATCTGCATGACCATGTCATCAAGGCCGGCCTGAACTATCGCTTCTGAGCGGACACGTTCCGCAGAGGTCGGCGCACCCTTCACGCGGGGCAGCGCCTGACGGAGAGCGGCGAAAGTCGACCGATCCAACCCCGAGTCGGTCGGCTCGCCGCTCTCGCTTTCGAGACGACAGCACAATGTTGGGTTTCATGACGAGCCGTGTCGCAAAAATAACGATCATGCTGACGTTCATTGCCCTGGGGGTCACGAGTGCCGTGATCGCACCAGCCAGCCGTGACGTTCGCGGTTCGGCGCAGGCCGAGCTGACCCCTGCAGTCAAGACGATCGAGCTCGCCCCGATGGAGGTGGCGAAAGTTCGCCGACAAAGCTATGCGCAGGACATTCGCATCAACGGTTTCATCCAGCCTGCGCGGCGGGTGACGCTGACGGCAAGATTGTCCGGCACGCTGGCCACAGTCGATGCCGATGTGGGGACGGCCGTTCACGCAGGCGACACCATCGCACGCTTCGACACGGAAACGCTGACACTTTCGCTGAACAAGCTGGTCGCAACCACGGAAGCCAAGGCGGCGACGATTCTACGCGCGCAGAAGGACCTGGAACGCACCCGCAGTCTCGCCGCCACCGGCGGTGTCGCCCAGGCGAAGCTGACGGAGGTCGAGACCAATCTCGCTGTCTTGAAAGCCGAGCTACGCGCTCTTCAGGCCGAAGAGGCCGAGGCACGGCGCGCGCTGGACGACGCTGTCGTCACCGCGCCGTTCGACGGAATCGTCAACGCCCGCAAGATCAATCCCGGCCAGGCCGTGTCGATCAATACGGAGCTGTTCGAGATCGTCGATATCGCGCAGCTGGATCTGGTAGCCCTCATTCCGCCGCAGGAGAGTGCCGGGCTCTCTATCGGGCAAACGGCGTCCATCGAGATCGAGGGGCTGCCAGACAAATCGCTGGCGGCCCGACTCGACAGGATAAGCCCGGCAACTCTCGACAACTCGCGATCGCTGCAGGTCTATCTCCGGCTCGATCACACCATGCCCGGCCTTCGTGGCGGCATGTTCGGCCACGGCTCGCTGCAGATCGAGAAACGTATGAATATACTGGCGGTCCCGGTCGCCGCGATCGTCAAGGACGGCGGAGAAACCTTCATCCGAACCATCGTCGACGGCGCGGTGCACCGGCAAGCCGTCACGCTCGGCTCAGCCAAGGTTGGTGAGGATCTGGTCGAGATTCGCTCAGGATTGAGTGAAGGCGATGTCGTCATAACCGTCCCGCTCAAGGACGCCTCCAACGGCACTTCCGTGAAAATCGCGGAACGCTGAGGGCCATCTATGCTTCTAGCCCGTATTTCCATTCAGCAGCCCGTTTTCGCCACGATGGTCATGGTTGCCATCGTGGTGCTCGGCGTCACAGCCTGGTCGCGCCTGCCCGTCGACCTGCTGCCGTCGATGGACCTGCCGGCCGTGGTGGTCTCCACCAATTTTGATGGGGCCTCGGCTCTGGCTGTCGAGCAGCAGGTCAGCCGGCCTATCGAAGAGAGCATCGGCGCCATCGCCGGCGTCAAGAAGGTCACGTCACGCTCCTCGACCGGCAATTCGCTCGTCATTGCGGAATTCACGCTCGAGACGCCGTCGCGAGCCGCGGCGGACGAAGTGCGAGATCGCATATCGCGCCTTCAGGACGCGCTTCCCGACGGCGCGGATCGGCCAATCGTGACGCGCTTCAATCCGCAGGATGCGCCGATCATGTCGCTGGCAGCCTTCTCGTCGGAAACGTCGATCAGCCGCATGACGAAAATCGCCGACACGACGATTGTGCCGCGATTGCGCCGCGTACCGGGCGTCGGTCAGGTGACGCTGGTCGGCGGCAGCGAAGATCAGGTGCGCATCCAACCCGATCCGGCAAAGCTTCAGTCCTTCGGCATTCCGATCCCGACCGTCATCGATGCCATACAGCGGGCAACACGCGACAGCGCCATCGGCTCCATCACGTCTTCGACGCGCGAGCGCAGCATCACGGTCAGCGTTCAACCGGGCAGCGTCAGGGAGTTCGCCGACATCGTCGTCACGCAGGACAGCGCCGGCCGCGCCATCCGCCTCTCGGAAGTTGCCGACGTGATGGAAGCTGGCGCCGATCCGAAGAGCCGGGCCTGGTTCAACGGTAAACCGGCGCTCGGCCTCGATATCAACAAGCTGGAAGGTGCAAACACCGTCGCGGTCGCACAGGGCATCGAACGGGAACTGGCGCGCCTGAGGAAAGATGACGCTCTGCGGGATATCGGCATCGTCGTGTCGCAAGACAGCTCCCGCACGATCGTCGGCCAGATCGGCGATGTTCAGCGAACGATCGTCGAAGGCGGCGCGCTGACGATCGTCATCGTCCTGCTGTTTCTCAACTCGTGGCGCTCGACCATCATCACGGCGCTCACCCTGCCGGTCGCGGTCATCGGAACCTTCGCCGCCATGGCCGTCATGGGCTTCAGCCTCAATCTGATGACCATGCTGGCGCTGTCGATCTGCATCGGCATCCTGATCGATGACGCCATTGTCGTGCGAGAGAATATCAGCCGCCATGCGGCCATGGGTAAGGATCGCAAGCAGGCGGCGCTGGACGGCACATCGGAGATTGGCCTTGCGGTGCTCGCCACCACACTCTCCATCGTCGCGGTTTTCCTTCCCGTTGCCTTCATGGGCGGCATCATCGGCCGGTTCTTCCTCCAGTTTGGCATCACCGTTTCAGTCGCGGTTCTGATTTCGCTCTTCGTGTCCTTCACGCTCGACCCGATGCTATCAAGCGTCTGGGTCGACAATTCCGCATCGGGAAAAAGGGGACGCCTTCAGGCGATGCTCGACCGCTTCGATCACGGCTTCGAAAAAGTTGCGCAGCGCTACGGCAGGATCGTCGGCTGGTGCCTCGGTCATCGCGGCATAACCTCGATCTGCGTCGCGGTATTGTTCGTCGGAGGGCTCTGCCTCGTCATGAGGATCGGCACGGAATTCGTGCCGAAATCGGATCAGGGTATGGTCACGGTCAGCCTTACCCTGCCTGAAGGTTCGTCGGTCGAATATACCGCGGCGAAGATCAGGCAAACTGAAGCCATCCTGCGGACGTTTCCGGACATTCAGGATCTCTACTCCACCGTCAATAGCGGCGATGGCGCCAATACCAACGAAGCAAGAATAGCCGCTTCGCTGGTGCCCTCGGACAGGAGAACGATGACCTCGGTCACCATCGCGCCGAAACTGCGCGACGCGTTGAGCCCGGTGGGTGGTGTCACCATAGAGGTCGGGCAGCCGGGCGATGGCTCCGGCGGAGGAGCAAAAACGATCCAGATATCCGTCCAGGGCGGTGATCTCGACGTCCTCGAGAACCTGTCGAAAGAGATGAAAGCCAAACTCGGCAAGATCAAGGGACTGATAGACCTCGAATCCTCCGCGGATAAGAAGCGTCCGATGCTGATGATCCGGCTTCGCACGGTCGAGGCGGCGGATCTTGGGATTTCAACGGCGACCATCGAGCGCAACCTTCGGCCTCTGGTGGCCGGGGAAAAGCTGACGAGCTGGGCACATGGCGGCGCCGAATCCCGCTATGTCGCCATTCGATTGCCGGAAGCGGGTCGCCGGACGATCGATGATCTCAAGCAAATTCCCATCCCCGTCGAACGGTCAGGTGCAAAAGGCCCGGCAACGACAGTGCCGTTGTCGCAGGTCGCGGATGTCACGGAAACCTTGGCGCCACAGACCATCGTCCGCCGCGATGGCGACCGTGAGGTCCGTCTCTCCGCAAATCTGAGTGGACAGCCGCTCGGAACTGTCGTCAGCGATATCCAGACGGTCATCGCCTCGACGGACCTGCCGGCCGGCTACCGCATCACCATCGGTGGCGAGGCCGACGACATGATGGAGAGCTTCGGCTATGCGGTGCAGGCACTCGTCCTGGCCATCGTCTTCATTTACCTCATCCTTGCCTCGCAATTCGGCTCCTTCATCCAGCCCATCGCGATCATGACGAGCCTGCCTCTTTCGATCAGCGGCGTACTGCTCGGTCTTCTTGTGACCGGCTCGACGATCAACATCTTCTCAGTGATCGGCTTCATCATGCTGATGGGGCTGGTGACGAAGAACGCAATCCTGCTCGTTGATCACGCCAACAAGCGCCGCCTGGAGGGCGCCAGCATGCGGCAAAGCCTGATCGAAGCCGGAACGGTCCGTTTCCGCCCGATCGTCATGACCACCTCGGCGATGATCATCGGCATGATGCCGCTGGCGCTGGGCTTCGGCGAGGGCGGGCAGGAGCGCGCATCGATGGCCCACGCGGTCATCGGCGGCCTGATCTCCTCAACGGCATTGACGCTCGTATTCGTGCCGGTCGCCTTGTCGTTGATCGAAAGCTGCAGGACAATGCTGGTGAAAAAACGCGATCGTCCGGAAACCGAACAGTTGAAGGATGCAACCACATGACGAGAAACGACCCCTGGTTCCGCGTGAAGGCCTATGGTTTCGGTGCTGGCCTGCCTTGCCGCTGGCAGGGCTGGGCAGTGCTCGCGATCTATCTCGTAGCCATCGTCATGGTGGCTGTTTTCGCCGGACCCTACTCGGTTAGCCATCCGATCCACTATGCGGTCGCAATCTTCATTCCGACGGCGCTGGTGCTGTTGATAAGCTGGTGGAAGAGCGATGCCCCATGGCGGTGGCGCTGGGGCGAAGCCAAGAATGATGGCAATCGATGAGGCCAACGCCTCGGGTTCGTGGGCAACCGCCCCTGCCGTCTCGAGCACTTACAAAAAAGCATCCGGGCATTTCCTGCCCGGATGCTTGAAATCAGGACGGCGGCGCGGAGACGCCTATATGCCGTCAGGCTTTGAGAAGAGGTCCGCCAGGATTGCATCGCGCGCCCGTTTTCCGGCCGAACCTGGTATCTTTTGTTCCTCCCCGATCAGGCGGGCGAAGACGATCTTGCGGTCGCCCTTGGTCGCCCATCCGACGAACCAGCCATACATCTTGTAGCGATCATTCCGGACGCCGATGCGCGAAGCGGGCATGGCGCCGGTTTTGCCGAAAGCATGCCAGCCGGATTGCTGTACTCCATAGTCGGCTATTTTTGCCGTCATATCGTAAGCTATATCGCTAACCCCGAGCTCCCGCCGCACCAGTTTGCGCAGGAAGACGAGTTGTTCGACGGGAGAGATCTTCAAGGACGAACCGAGCCAGGCATGGGTCAGGCCGTCATGCTTGCCCGGATTGCCCGACACGTCGCGATTGCCATAGTCAAACTGGCGAACGTAACTTTGAAACTTGGTGGGGCCGAGCGCCTCGGTAAGGCGTTGCGAATACCAAACAATGGATTTTTCCATCCATAGGCGCGGACCTGCGCTGTCTTCCCACGTCGTCGACCAATCGGAGTAGCCCTTCACGTAGGGCCATACCGGCTTTGATTCGTCGACCAGAACATGGGCGTCGTAACCCATGAGGCTCAATGCAAGCTTGAACGTCGATGCGGGGGAGAGTTTGCGCTCACAATCTCCCTGCCTCGACAGGATCTTGCCGCTGTCGACATCCTCGACGATGGAGCAGATTGTCTCGGCATATGAAACCGCCGGAAGCGCGGCAAAAACTGCACTCACTGCAAACAGGCGCAGAGGCCTCATGACATTCTCCATTCACCTTGCAACCAGATAGGATACCGCAACCCGTGCGGTGACGACATTCTTGCCCGACACGACAGGTACGCCGCCATCGAGGCTGGCGGAACGCAACCTCGCCTCCGTCGAAGCATAGGGGAATACCGTTGCTGCAGGCTGATCTTCGATCGCAACGATCGGCCCGAGCTTGAGGTTCGAAGCTTGCGCGATCGACCCGGCGCTTTTCGCTGCCGCCGCAACCGCAATCTTGCGTGCCTCGTCGACCGCCCCCGCCACATCATCGACGATGAAATCCACAGAGCCCCCCTCGTTGACACCACTCTTCAGGGCGACGTCGAGGACATCGCCGACTTCCGAAACCTTGTGGACACGCACCAGCAGCGTGTTCCTGGCATCGTAGCCGACGATGGTGGATGATGGCAGGGTACCATCAGGCTTGGGCGTGAAGTCGAAGCGTGGAGAGATCTGAAAATCCACGCTCTGCATATCGTCCCGACCAATGCCGGCCGATACAAGTGCGGCGATGACTTTCCGGGTCCCGTCCGTGGAGGCCGAAACCGCCTGGCTTGCCTCTCCCGCCTGACGCAATACCGTCAGGCGGACAACCGCGAGGTCCGGACTGCGAAGCACCTGGCCTTCGCCGACGACGCGAATGAGGCCGGCACCCTGGCCCAATTTTTCCTCGGCATGTACTGGAACCACCAGAGCGATGGAAAGGACCGCCGTGACGGCGGTGATGATGGACGCGCACTTCATTTCCCAAAATGCTCCCGCTGAAAGGATTTGTTGTTCGGCCTATTCGCACTCAAGTGAAGGTTGGCGGAAGCTGGTCACGTACCAATCCGAACCGGAGCTTCGGGTATAGAAGGTGTAAAAGCATTCGGTGTGCTCGACGTAGCCCGGCGTCTCCGTGGTTTCAAAACGCCTGCCGTGACGCGTTTCCCTGATCTCGCCACTGGATTGGCCCGGCATGACCTGCGTCTTCTGCTTGCGCCATTGGTAGGCGCGTTCGCCTGCGCGCAGGTCGTAAACATTGTCAGGTGGGCCATAGTCGAGCATGACGCTGCTAATCGGCGCACCGATATAGCTTTTCATGACTTGCGAGGCGCAGGCCGAAAGAAGAAGCAGCACCGTAAGCGCGGCAATCCCGACCGGGAGCCGCTTCGTTCCAAAATATCCCTGCTTCTCGTCGTCTAGCGAGAATATTCCATCCTCGTGTTTTCTACGCATTCCGAACGGAAAACTGTTCCGCGCTTTTCCTCGAAATGCTCTATCGGCAAACATCAAGAACGTCCTTTGCAACTGGAGATGATCGCAGGCAGGGGTACGTCTCAGGGATTACGGCAGCATTGCGCATTGCGGCATCAGCTGTTTTTTGTGGGGCGGCCGATAATCTGCCGGACGCCATCCTTTCGAAAGGGCTGCGCCAGCTGACCGAGAAAGCTCTTCGCTATCTGCCCCCGAATGCCGATATCGGTCGAAGACGGCCGGTCGGGATTGAAATAGGTGCCGAACAAGAGGTCGTAAAATACGATATTCTCGCAGTAATTCGTGTTGCCTTCGCGAAGCTCCTTGGAGTGGTGCCATCGATGCAGGCGCGGTGTGCTGAAGATGTAGTCGAAGACACCGGTTCTCATGTCGACATTGCAATGCGTGAGGATGCCCATGAACGCTGTGACGGCGCCGAGCCACAGGAACACCTGGAGCGGCGCGCCGAGAAGGAAGAGCGGAAGCTGGCTGAGCGCGACCTTGAACAAAGAATCGGCGATATGGAAGCGGCCGGTATTGACGACCCAGAGGCGCGTGACGCTGTGATGCAGGGCATGGAATCGCCAGAAGAAAAGCCTCTCATGGGCAATCCGATGCGACCAATATAGGCCGAACTCGGCGATAAGGACGCCCATGGCCACCTGCAGCAACATCGGCAAGGTGGTCGGCCAGATGTCGAGCTGCGCACCTGTAAATGGCAACAGGATGATGGCGGCGTACATCGGGAACATGGCGCCCAGCAACGCCATCAGCTGAACGAGGCCCTTGGTCAGCAGCGTGTGGGCGATGTCGTTTGCCATCTCGCCGTCGGAAAGCAGCCAACGCCGCTCGTAGGGGATGTACCGCTCCAACAGGAAAAGCAGCAGAACCTCGCCGGCATAGACAAGAGCAAAGGCGAACATCGGTCGCTCGCTTGCGAAGGCGAAATAGGTACACAGAAGACCGGAAAAGAAGACCAGAGGCCAGGAAGAGAGGGACAGAACCGTCTTCATTGCGTGTCCAGCCATTCGAGCAGTTCGCGGCAGCTTCTGGCCCGCCCGTCGCTGAATCGCCCGTCGGTGCAAGGATTGACACGAGGAACGCCCCGCCGCTCATATTCGTCATTTGCTCGGGGATACCAGCGATCATGGCGCAATGCGCGCCTGAGTTCGGCGCACGTCCGTGGCCGCCCATCGCTCAGACGACCATCGGTGCATGGGTCGTATCTGTATTGCACTGAACGAACGGTTGGTCCGTGCCGGGCCGGGTTCGCCTGCGCGCCCAGGCAGTGTCCGCCAAAAAGTACGACACATGCCAACAGAAAGGATAATCGCATACCATCCGCCTTCGATCTCTAAGATGGCGGCAATCTCGGCAGGCTGGATTGCAGGAGCATTGCGTTATTCTGGAGGAACAGTCCCTTTGTCAGCCTCCGCGGCCTCTTTGTTTACGAGGGTTGTCAGCTGCTCTGCAGGCGGCTGCGCTACGATGGGGAGCGAAGAAGAGGTTTTCGCGCGAGCGCTATGTATTGTATTGGGGGAAGATTGGTTGCGGGGGCAGGATTTGAACCTGCGGCCTTCAGGTTATGAGCCTGACGAGCTACCGGGCTGCTCCACCCCGCGTCACCAACGCAAATCGCGGAGC
>Ga0209437_100324_pt1 | contig 61046 bp, 55 predicted proteins | sample AraplaL_Cvi_mTSA_FD_184266 | JGI IMG/M metagenome (GOLD analysis project Ga0209437, IMG submission 184266) | Arabidopsis root microbial communities from the University of North Carolina, USA - plate scrape CL_Cvi_mTSA (SPAdes) (version 2) | ecosystem: Host-associated > Plants > Roots > Endosphere...
AGGGTATCCTTTGGATATCCGGCTTGTCCGGATCTGGAAGACCAAGGACCGCTGTTCAAGTTGTTACAGCCTGAGGATATCGGTGTGGAATTGACGGAAGGTTTCATGATGGAACCTGAAGCATCCGTATCAGCGATGGTATTCAGCCATCCGCAAGCCAAGTATTTTAACGTAGAAAAGGCATAAATCAGTTGAGTGTCAGGCAAAGCCCTCCGCATTGTCGGAGGTTTTTTGCTGGCAACAGAAAGAGGTGCGATCCAGAATGGAACTATATTTCCTGGGAACTAATGCTGGTGTACCTACGCTTCAACGGAATGTAACTTCCATTGGGCTACGCATGTTGGATGAGCGCAGAGCTTTGTGGTTGTTTGACTGCGGGGAAGGAACGCAGCATCAGATTTTAAGTTCTCCGCTTAAACTAAGCAAATTGGAGAAAATATTCATTACTCACCTGCATGGTGATCATGTATTTGGACTTCCGGGACTGCTTTCGAGCAGAGCTTACCAAGGTGGCACAACACCATTAACGGTATATGGTCCTCCAGGTACGGAACGAATGATCAGTACAACCATGGAGCTTAGCCAATCACGGGTCAACTATGAGTTGAATATCGTGGAACATACGGGTGGCGTCCTGTTTGAAGATGACAGTTTTATCGTGGAAGCTGCTTTGCTTGAGCATCGGATTGACAGCTACGGATACCGGATTACGGAAAAAGATCGTCCAGGAAGTCTGGACCCAGCCAAACTGGCGGAATACGGTTTGAAACCAGGCCCATTGTTCGGGCGGCTGAAACGTGGAGAAACCATTACGCTGGATAACGGTGATTCGCTTCGTCCAGAAGATGTATTGGGCGCGCCAAAACGGGGCATGGTGATCACCATATTGGGTGATACACGTCCATGTGACAATGTACAGCCTCTTTCCATCAATGCAGATGTACTTGTGCATGAAGCTACATTCATGCATGATCTGGCCGATACAGCACATGAGTACTATCATAGTACTTCAAAACAAGCGGCAGAAGCGGCTAGAGCAGCCAATGTTGGGCAACTAATCATGACTCACTTTAGCTCACGTTACAAGGATGAGGATCAACTGCTGCCACTTTTGGAAGAGGCACAGTCCGTATTCCCGAATACTAGGCTTGCAAACGAACACCAGCTTATTCCTGTCGTGCATCGCAAGCAAGAATCTTAACCAGGAATGCGATTCAGTGCACGGCTAAACACGTCATATAAAGAACCGGGTAATTGCACGGGACTGAGGGAGAGGAACTCCCGCGGTCCCTTTTGCAATCTGGTCAGAAAGCGTGTAGGATGGGCAATATGAAGAGGGAAATGATTCAAATTATTTTCCGGGAAAGCGCAGGAAATGACAAGCTTGTACAGAAGACGCGCGAGTTAAACCGTCTGTGTTCGATTCGGTTCGACTTGTTACATGCACATGTCAGCAAGCCATTATTTTTTGCCTGAATACATAGGTTCGCGGTCAAGTTCAAGGTAAATGATTAAGGACATGAAACGTTAATGGAATAAAGAAAGGAAGTGCTGTGTGTGATTAAGGCCTATCTGATTGACTTGGATGGTACGCTCTATCATGGCAGACATCGTATCGAAGGAGCCGATCAGCTTATTCGAACACTGCAAGAGCTAGGAAAGCCGTATTTATTCGTAACCAATAATTCTTCTCGCACACCACAAGGTGTGGCAGATCATCTGAACGGGATGGGCATACCTGCCGATGCGTCTCAAGTGTGTACTTCTGCTGTGGCTGCTGCTGAATACGTTGCCGAAGAGTCCCCGGGTGCAAAAGTGGCATGTATTGGTGAAGCAGGACTGCTGCAAGCCATAGAAGAAGCTGGACTAAAGTTGACAGAAGATGCACCTGATTACGTGATACAGGGGATTGATCGTGAATTTTCCTATTCTAAACTGACCAAGGCGCTAAGGTGGATTAATGCGGGATCAAAATTCATCATGACCAACCCGGATCTGCAGCTTCCTTCCGATGATGGACTGACGCCTGGGGCGGGAACGATTGGAGCAGCAATTGAAGCCGCAACCGGAGTTCGTCCTACAGTTATAGGCAAGCCATCCAGTGTTATAATGAAGTCAGCTATTAGCCGGCTGAACCTGGCGTCTCATGAAGTGGCAGTGATCGGAGACAATATGCGAACCGATATTGCAGCTGGAGTTGCAGCAGGATGTGAGACGTTGCTGGTACTTACCGGTGTGACAACACGGGATAATATGGATGGACACATTCAAGCAGCCAAGGCTCGACCTGATCATGTGTTTGAAGATTTGCATAAATTGATGGAGTGGCTGTCGCAAGAGACAGACCAAACTTCCAAAAAGGGGTAATGTACGATGCCGGAACTGCCGGAAATGGAAAATTACCGGACCTTGTTGTCCGAGAAAATACTTGATCTACCGATTACAGGTGTTGTAATTAACCGCGATAAAACGATAAATACGGAGCCTGATCTGTTCATTAATGAACTTGCAGGCAATCGCATCATATTTGTTGAGCGCCGAGCGAAGCATTTGATTTTCCACCTGGCTAATGGCAAACGTCTGGTGCTGCACCTCATGTTGGGTGGTATGATTTTCTGGGGCACGGAAGAGGAACGCCCCGATCGTTCCACACAGGTGGAAATCCAGTTTGGAGATCACATTTTATTCTTTATTGGCCTGCGCTTGGGGTATTTACATCTACTTACTTCAAAAGAAACCGAAGCGGCAATGTCTGATCTAGGACCGGAACCTTTGGATCGACGGATGAACGTGGAACGTTTTGCTTCTCTGTTGAAAGGTCGTCGGGGTACACTCAAGACAACGTTGGTTAATCAGCATATCATAGCAGGGATTGGCAACTGTTATTCAGATGAGATTGCGTTTGCTGCGGGTCTGAGACCAAGCTCCAAAACGCAGAACATCGCAACTTCACCTGAGCTGACGGAGCGCTTGTTCCATTCGATGCAGTCCGTGTTGCGCGAAGCAGCTTCGGAGGGTGGTTATATGGAAATGCCGCTGATGCAAGGGGATACGAAGACCGGAAGCTTCGACGAGCAATGTCGAGTGTACGATCGGGAAGGCGAGACTTGTCCGCGCTGCGGGGGAACGATTGAACGAGTGGAAATTACGGGCAAGAAGGCATTCTTCTGTCCGAAATGTCAGCATGATGCCTAACACCGGAATCGGGGCACATGTCAGCACGAGAGGTGGATTTCTTCAGGCAGCCAAGAGAGCACATGCGATGGGGGCAACGGCGTTTCAGTATTTTCCGAAGAACCCGCGTAGTCTTGGTCTGAAGAGTCTGGATCTCAAGGATGCTGAACAGTGCAGGGATTGGTGTGAACAGCATGGACTGGCTTCGATTGCTCATTCACCCTATCCTACGAATCCGGCATTGGGCATGACCCGTGGAGAGGCGGGGTTTCATGCTACAATAGCTTCTATTCGCAATGATCTTGAAATTTCGAATGCTTGCGGTTCTGTTGGGACGGTGGTCCATTTTGGACATATCAAAACAGACGATCCGCTGGAGGGTTATCAGAACCTCATTCATTGTCTGGATACCGCCTTGGAGAATTGGAATGGTTATTCGAAGGTGCTGCTTGAGAATCAGGCAGGTGATCATGGCCCCATGGGCACCACAATGGAAGAAATGATACAGATTCGCAAATTGAGCCGATATCCGGAGCATATTGCATTTTGTTTTGACACATGCCATGCTTTTGCTTCAGGTATGTGGTCGTCAGGCAACGAATCAGAGATGCTCGATAAAGGCAGGGTGCTCGGATACTGGGATGATGTTGCTGCTGTACATTTTAATGATTCCAAATATGCGTCTGGTTCGTGTAAGGATAGACATGCGAGGATCGGACAGGGATATATCGGAAATGAATCACTGAAAACATTAATAAATTCGCCTGAATTCCAAAAGGCGGTTGTTGTGCTCGAGACAGAAACGGGCGAAGATGGAACGCACCGTGATGATATAGCGCTCATGCGTTCCTGGTTATAATGGGGAGAGGAGCGATTGTATGCATGTTTTTTTGGATGACTATCGGACATGTCCGAAAGGATTTGTTCTGGCAACGAATGCAGAAGAGTGCCTGATGCTGCTAAGAGAAGGTGACGTGGACATTTTGTCTCTGGATTATGAGCTTGGTCCGGACTCGCCGAATGGCGGTGAGGTTGCGGCATCCATTGTTCGAGAAGGTTTATTTCCGCGTGAAATCTATTTGCATACGTCCAGTATGTTTGGGAAACGCCAGATGTACGAGATGTTATATAGCAATAAACCCGATTCGGTAACCATTCATAATGGTCCAATGACGGGCGAGGTTATGCTGCGTGTTGCTGCGGGAGAAGAAAGTTAATGAAGCCAATTACATCCAAAATGTTAATGCGCGGCGTATGGGAAGGCATGCCACAAGCTGTGTTTATATACACCCCTTTATGTGGGACATGTTCGGCTGCACGGCGTATGTTAGAGGTTGTTGAGCACATGCTGCCAGAAGGTATTTTATCCGAAATGAACATCCATGACATTCCTGAACTTGTACAACAATTTCAAATTTCAAGCGTACCAGCCGTGATGTTGTTTGACGGCCAGCAAGATGTTCCAAAGATGGTTTATCGGATGAGCTCTGTGGAGCATTTACTCTCGGAGATCCGGAAAGCGGTGCTTAAATGAGTATAATCTCAATGGAACATGTCTCACTTAGACGAGAAGAGAATCAAATTCTGGATAACGTGCATCTGCGCATTGAACAAAACGAACATTGGGTTATTCTGGGTCGGAATGGTTCTGGCAAAACAACGTTGCTGGAAATGATGAACGGATATATGTTTCCAAGCCAGGGACGCATTGAAGTACTCGGTAATCTGTATGGGCAATGTGACGTCAGGGAAGTACGTAAGGAAATCGGTTATATCAGCCAAACGTTGATTGAGAAACTCACACCCAGAGATCCGGTATGGGAAGTCGTGGCTACAGGAGCTTATGCTTTTTTGCGTTTTTATCAGACCATTCCTGATGAAGTAAAAGCAAAGGCAATGAGTTTGCTAGATGACATGGGCTTTGCCAACTTGGCCAACAACCCGCTTGGTACGTTATCCCAAGGGGAACGTAAAAAAGTCATGCTTGCTCGTTCATTAATGGCTGAACCAAAACTGCTGATTATGGATGAGCCTTGTGCCGGGCTAGACTTATATGAACGGGAGAAAATGCTGGCTGAGATTGATCGTCTGCGCCAGCGTAACATTACAGTGGTGTATGTAACACACCATGTTGAAGAGATCGTCCCTTTATTTACGCATGTGGCCTTGATCCGCGATGGACGCATTGCGGCGGCTGGCCCCAAGCATGAAGTTTTGACACAAGACACAATTAAGCATACGTACGATGTCCCGGTCGATATCCAGTGGGATGACGGTCGTCCGTGGATACGCGTACGTTCTGGAGGGTAACACAATTTGAGTACACAATCGTCTTGGGAAGAAGGCAACTTCTCCCGTTTTATCTGCACAGCCAATCATGGCTTTGCCCCTTATGCACAGGAAGAATTACGCCGTACGTTTGGTGCGGTTAAGAGCACAGTACTCGTACCGGGAGAAATTTTGCTTGCGGGTCTGCCTGTAGCGGAGGAAGAAGTTGCAGGTAAACTGCTGGAAGATTATCCAACGTTTTTACGTCATATCCAGCCTGTTCAGTTTCAGGAGAATACAGAAGATTCGGAGCAGTCTATTGAGAAATTGATTGCATTTGTGTTGAATCATAAAGAGCTGACGGGTGCTTCTGTCGTACTACAGGTGCGGAAGACAGAAGGGGCCTTTTGGCAAGAAAATGCAGCCTCATTGAAGCAATTGCTGACTGAAAAGCTGGATGAACTCGGATGTGAATGGGTTGTACGTGATGCTGAATATGTCATTTCCGTATTTGCTGCGAATGATATGTTGTATGCTGGCGTATCCAGACCTGAACAGAACCTGTCAGACTGGAGCGGGGGAGCCGTACGTTTCCAAAAAGAAGATGGACAGATTTCGCGTGCCAAGTTCAAATTGCTCGAAGCCGAGCAAACGTTTGGCATTGACTTTACTTCATTTCATAAAGCACTTGATATCGGTGCAGCACCAGGTGGATGGACCTCGTTCCTGCTTGAACGCGGGCTTGAAGTCACGGCAGTAGATCCGGCGAAGATGGATGCAACGCTGCTGGCATCACCAAAACTGACTTTCTTGAAGAAAAATGCTGGGGATGTACGCTTTCGCGAAGGAGAATTCGATCTGCTCGTATGTGATATGAGTTGGAGTCCCAAGCTGATGAGCCGACTTGTATCAGACCTTCTATATAGTCTTCAACCTGGGGGAACAGCGATTGTTACCGTGAAGTTATTGCATAAAAAACCGCTCGCACTCATTAAGGATGTTATCGATACGTTTGAGCGTTCACGGATGCAGATTCAACGTTCCAAGCAGTTGTTCCATAACCGTGAAGAGATTACACTCTATATGGTCAAATATTAAGAGATAAAATCAATTTCATAACTCACTAAAAATGGATTTATGTAACTAGATCTAGACATATTGAACCGTTTTGATCTAAATCTAGCCTTGATTAAGCAGCTAAAGGTATTATGAAATTGATTCGATTAAGCACATTAAATTTTGTGCTTTACAATCTATTCCTGCCTGTACTATAATGATACCAATATTAACCATAACAAACCTAAGGGAAAGCATCCCGAAGCGAACGAAACCGGATATCCGGTCTGTTCTTCTTCGGTGAAGTTTTCCCTTTTTTGTTGTGTATTGAAGGGGGAATTGGTATGAGACATCCGGCCAGGCTGGAACGCGGAAGCCTGCTGGGAGGTAGATATCGTATCGTATCCATTCTGGGAACAGGCGGAATGAGCCATGTATACGAGGCGGAGGATTTGAAGCTGCCGGGCAAGATATGGGCAATTAAAGAAAGCGTAACGGCTATGCCGTATGAAGGCAGCATGGAGACAGAGGCCGCTCTCCTGACATCACTCCGCCATCCAAGATTACCGCAAATTGTTGATTTTTTTGTCCCGGATGAAGATGGGTACACGTACTTGGTGATGGAATACATCGAAGGGTTAACGCTCAGTGAGTATTTCAAGCAGTGCCGCGGGAAAATTCCGATGGAGCAGTTAACGGAGCTGGTGCTTCAATTGCTGGATGTGTTGAGTTATCTGCATAGTCTGAATCCACCTGTCATCTATAGGGATCTGAAACCATCCAATATCATGATCACCCCCGAACATGAAGTAAGATTAATCGATTTTGGCATCGCCAGAAGTTACAAACCGCAAAGTGCCGAAGATACTGTCAAGTTGGGAACAGCTGGTTTCGCCGCTCCAGAACAGTATGGCTCGGGCCAGACCGATGCCCGTTCGGATCTATATGGACTCGGAGCATTGCTGCTATATCTTATGACTAGTGGGTCGTATACGGAATGGATTCAAGGTGTAGAAAGCTCTATTCGGAGTGATGTTCCGCGGACGTACATCCCTGTGGCGAGAAGACTGTTAAGGTATAATGCCGAGGAGCGTTTCCAATCTGCGGATGAGGTGAGGAAGGAACTGCTCCGCATACCCGGTGGAATAACGCCTGTTGGAGATGCGACCATGACCCTGAATGGCGGAACAAGAGTTATTGCCATAACTGGTGCTTCATCTGGTGTAGGGGTTACCCACACCGCTATAGCTATCAGTCATTATCTCGAAAGGCAAAACTTTAAAGTGGCTGTGATTGAAATGTCACCTCGCTCTCAATCCTTTGCAAGAATCCAACAAATCGCTCAAGCCGGTAAACCGGTGCCGGTAGGCAGACAGTTTGCAGTGGATGGTGTGCATTATTGGAAACAATCCGGGCGAGCAGATATTTTGTCTTTGCTTGGGGGGAGCTATCAATTCATCGTGATGGACCTCGGTAGTGGTCAGGACCAGAACCGGCTGGAAGAATTTCTGCGTGCAGATCTGCCGATTGTTATAGGCTCAGGTGCCGAATGGAGACAGGCGGAAATCGGCGCCTTTGTTCGATCACATCATCGGTATCCACAAGAGAAATGGATATATTGTCTGCCCCTAGCAGCAACTGAAGCAGTTCAGCGCATTCGTAAAACTCTGGATACATCGAGTGTATATGGTCTGCCGTTGCATATTGACCCTTTTGACAAGGACGCACAGATGGATAAAGTGTTTTCTCATATTTTAACGCATATGATGACACAGCAGCCCAAGAAACGTTCGTTCTTTTCAAGAAGGAAAGTTCATGATTAGACGAGATTACGAAAGGAGAGCCTCTTTTGTCTAAATTAAGAAAACAAAGCCGTAAACTGATCTATGCCGGGCTTATCGGAGCAGGCGCTGTAGGGTTGGTGTTCGGAGGATATGTTATTTATAATGTCAAAACGATGGGTGATGTCAGGTCAGCTGTAGAAGCCCGTTATCTATCGGCATTTGAGGAAAAGGAAGCTGAATTAAAGCAACAATGGGATTCTGGAGCACAAGGATGGGTCACGATTCGGGATATTGAAGCAGGTGAACCGATATTACCAGAGGATCTGAAGCTCATTGCTGTTCCGGATGCACAAGCACCGCGAAATCTCTGGTCCAGTACCAAGCAGATGGAAGGGCAAGTAGCCAAAATAGAGTTGAAAAAAGGAACAGCCATTACTACCGAGATGGTGTATGAGGATACACCGGCTCCGCCTGATTTAAGAAATCGAGAGCTGCAAGTTGTATTGCTGCCGTCCTCACTTGTTAAGGGAGATATTATTGATGTTCGTATCCAGTTCCCGACAGGGCAGGATTATGTTCTCTTATCGAAGAAAAAAGTGGAACGGCTCAATGCAGCTACCTTATGGATTACGATGACGGAGGAAGAAATTTTGTCACTCTCCAGTGCAATTGTAGATGCCTATTTACATAAAGCTTCAATCTATGCCTTAACCTATGTAGAACCACAGTTTCAGACACCTGCAATCGCGACGTATCCAGCCAATTCAGAAGTGTTAAAACTGCTGGAGAGTGATCCGAATATTGTTCGACGAGCGGAACAGGAATTATCCAGACAGGTACGAAGTTCGCTTGAAAGTTCACTAGCCGCCTCCGTGACAGCTCCATCAAAAGGTGTTGAACAGGATGTGGCACAATCTTCAGTTACCTATAACAGTCGTCCATCAGCAAATAATCCGGCTACATCGGATGCAGTGAAGTGGAATGATGGTTCAGGAAACGGAGCAGGAACTAATTCTGGAAGTGCTAATGATCCTGCTGAAGTTTTACAAACAGAACAGCAGAGCTTGCTAACGGGCGGAGAATAGAGACCAATACGAGTGTTCAGTTTAAGATAATTCAGATAACAAGGAGATTAAGAGAAAGAAGGGAGTTATAACATCTATGCATACATGGATCTTTGCGGGTTTATGTGAGAAGAATGATCTGATGCTATATCTTTGCAAGATATTGGCTTCGACAGGTAACAAGGTCTTGCTCGTAGATGGAACCTTACAACAGAAGTATGGCTACGGTGTAGGTGACAGTCAGCAGTCTTTGCGAATTACGGAATTTGAAGGATTTGATATTGCTTGTCATTTTGTCACTTCAGCAGCTGTAGAGAATCATCTTGAAGTAAATGGAGAGCGATTGGACAGTTATGACTATGTGTTATATGACATGGAGACCTCACATTTTGCTTCACGTAACCTTTGGCTAAGCGCTGATGTAAGAGTCTGGGTGAGTGATTATGAGCGTTACAATCTGGAACGTGGCAAGGGCTGGTTGAAGCGGTTGCTTGAAGAACAGTCGTTGCCTGGTGAGCTGTCATTTCAGAGGCTCTTAATTAACGGGGTTGACTGCAAGCTTGAAGCTCGTTATCTGTGGGCATATCTGGAGGGCAGTCCGTTTGTGTGGACAGGAGAATCCTTAGTGCTTCCGTGGGATGAGTTAACAGCGGCAGTTAAGCTTGAAAATGAGCATCATCGCCGAGTTCATCTTGGACCTTTGTCACGAAATTACAAAAAGTCGTTGTGTCGTGTGGTTGAGCAGTTAACAGGTTGGGAAAGTGTTCGTAGTCGTCGTGCAATGAAAGAAGCAGAGAGGATGAGAGCATGAGCACTATTACCTTTTGGAGCCCTTTTGCGGGAACAGGTTGCACTTCAAGCACATTAATTAGTGCCTATGCGATGGGACTTCACTACAGAACAAGGGTGTTACTTGTTAATGCAGGCCTTGCCGGAACTGGCACAGAAGCTGCTCTACCATCCAAAGATACGGATTCAGCAGATTGTATGTTCTCCTTCGAAGAGGGTGGCTGGGATGCGATTGAACGGCTGCATTCGAGCGGAAGTCTGAATAAACACAATCTCAGGGATTATACCAAGCCGCTTTTGAAGGAAAGACTTGATTTCCTAACTGGAAGAATTGATGAGATGGAACGTTCCCCGCAGGAACATGGTGAGACTGTGAAAAGGCTGCTGAACGTAGCTAACGAGTATTATGATCTGGTTCTTCTGGATGCGGATCATGCTGATGTCGATTTGCAGCTCAAGCTGCAACAAGCGGACTATGTTGTCATTAATCTCGATCAAAATATGCGAAATCTGGAGTTGTTCTTTGAAGAGATCCTGCCAGCACGTATGAACAATAAGAATATGCATGTTGTCATTAACAAATACGATTCGCATTCCCGTGCAACGCTTTCCAATATTCGGCGCCAGTTCAGATACAAAGGCACGATATCTGCGATACCGTACACAACCGGATATCTGGATGCAATGAATCGGCGAGATGTCGCAAGGTACTTACAATTGGAAAGTTTGACTGAGGATAAAGATATTCGTAAAGGGAGCTTTGCTGCAAGCATGAGTGAACTCGCTCGCCTGATTATGGACGGTGCAGGTATGCGCACTGTTCTGAAGAGGCTGGAAAGGGGAGCCTGAACCTCCGATGCTCTGGAATACCATATGGATAAGTTTAATTTTGATTCTGTGCCTGACTTATATCTGGTTCAAGTATAGAACGTTTCTTCGTGAAAAGAATGCTCGTGTTCCTGAACAGGAATCATTCACGATTGACATGTTGATTGAGAAGGTGAAGAACTCACTTCATGAGCTTAGTCATAGTCAGCTCGCGGATGCAGGTCTGCACGAAGAAGAATATCGTCGAAGAATCAATCAACGTGCCGAGATGAGAAAAGCGCTGAAGGGCTGTGTCTCAGGCAGTATCAGCGACAAAACATATGTCAAAAATCTGATAGGGGATCTTCTGACCCGAAGCATAGGACTGAACAAATCGAATGTAGATGAAGTTATTTTGTTTGCAGAACCAGATTTGTTGACGATCCAGGACCGATTCGAAATTGTGTTTTATCTGTACCGACAGCAATTCGGTGTGGATGCACTCTCGCGATTGATTGATACCTACGATCTGGGAAGGCTGAGAATGGAGGAAGGTACGGAGGACGGAGGGAGTTATTATATTTCCGAGGAAGACATTCACTATGTTTTCGAGTGCGAATATCGAGAGCTTGGATTCAGAGAAAAGATAGATATCATCGTGCAGCGTATCTACCAACATTACAAAGGATTTTCGGTTGTTGATGAGATAAGAGACCAACGTATTGACGGCGTTAGTGGTGGTGTCAGCGGTATGTTGGATACTGTTCATATTATTGGATTTCAGAAACCGGCATCATGGAATGATCTGTTGGAGCATGGACTTGAGGATGAAACACATGAAGAACCGCTAAGTGGGATGGAAAGTGTATGGATATTCTATAAAGGTAAGTCCATACATCTGTCCTTTCTGTCATTCGGCAGCATCCGTGAACTGAAAAGGGTGTGCCAGAACATATACAAATACAATTATCCGGGACAGTTGTCTGAAGCAAGTGGATACAAGGTGAACGAGATGAAAGACGGTTCCCGTGTCGTGGTGGTTCGTCCTCCGTTTGCAGAATCATGGGCGTTCTTCGTTAGGAAGTTCGATATCCCGAATGCTTCACTTGAACAGTTGATTACGGGTAACAACGCAGATCTGCCAATTACATTACTTCAATATTTGATGAAAGGAAGTCGGATCACAGCTGTAACTGGAGCACAGGGTTCTGGTAAAACGACGCTGCTTATGGCTATGGTCAAACACATCTATGCATCGTACACCCTTCGGGTGCAGGAGATGGCGTTCGAACTTCAATTAAGACGGATCTATAGCCGACGTAATATTTTGAGTTTCCGAGAGACTGAACACATTTCAGGTCAACAAGGGCTTGATTTGCAGAAAAAAACGGATGGTACCGTCAATATTCTTGGTGAGGTTGCCAGTGATGAAGTGGCCGCATGGATGATTCAAATGTCTCAGGTTGCCAGTCTGTTCACCCTGTTTACCCACCATGCCAAAACGTTTCGTGATCTGGTCTTCTCTCTCCGTAATTCCTTGCTCAAGACAGGTATGTTCCAGCATGAGCATATTGCTGAGGAGCAAGTTGTGAGTGTCATCAATTTCGATGTTCATATGAAGAAAGATGCTGAGGGACGAAGATATATTGAGCGTATTACGGAATGTCTTCCTCGTGCGAATCAAGGTGACAGCGTGGAAGAGAGGGCTGGTTTTACATTTCGTAATGTTGTGGAGTACAGAAATGGAGAGTATGTTGCAACAGCTCCAATCTCTTCAGGATGCATGATGGATATGCGAGAACAGATGACATTACAGGATGCCGAGAAGTTTGAACAGTTTATGAAGCAACACTGGGGTGATCAGCATGACAATTAAATGGATTCTGCTCCTCGTATTAAGTATTTGTGCAGGAGGGTTGCTGATCACACTTCTGGTTTTAAGTATGTTACGTCACAGAGGAGGTGGTCCAACAAGTCAATCCGGCGGTATTCTAACTTCCGGGAGGAAGGGATTCAAGGGACTGGGATCAATCTTGTTGCAGTCCTACCGCTTTGGAATGAAAGTCCCACTGTTATCAGCCTATATTCTACAAGTACAGAAGCGTATTTCATTTCGACATGTAGGGGATGAGCCCTCACTTCGAAGACTGACGATGACAGTGGTTCTCGTTATCTTGGGAGGTTATGGAGGCATGAGTGTCATTCTGTTTTTTCTGCAGCCGGGTATCGCTTTTGTAATATTGTCCGTGCTCTGTGCTGTGGTGCTAAACAGTCTGGTATTGGATATGTGTCTCAGTCGTATGGAGAAAAGGTTGCTGGTTCAGATGTTGGATCTCTTTGCAGATGTAAGGCATCGGTATCATCAGCATGGCATGGTTGAAGAAGCGCTATATGAAGCCGTTGAAGCAGGTACAGGAGAAGCGGCAGAACAAGTAAGACTGATCTACGAAGCTCTAACTTCTCCAGATCCGAATGAAGCACTTGAACGTTATTATGAAGTGGCTCCCAACCGTTTTCTCAAAGGATTTGCCGGCGTTTCCTATATGGTCATGGAGTTTGGGGATAAGGACAGAGCACAAGGCTCTATTTATCTTAAAGGACTGAGTAACCTGACTCAGGAGATTCATCTGGAGATTTTGCGGCGTGATAAATTGGATTACCTGCTCAAAGGACTTAATATCATCGCGCTAGCTCCGGTATTGTTCACTGCTCCAATCGAACGGTGGGCAAGAGTCAGTTTCCCAACGATGGATGAATTTTATCGCAGCAAAATCGGTTTTGTTACCAAAATATCAATTTATGTCATCATCATTCTTGCTTATTTGCTTCTGCAAAGGCTCCAACAATACGATGAAACTCGATACCGGTCAGGACATAAGCATTCATGGTTGGATCAGTTTCTGTACAGGCAGACCTTCATACGAAAATTGGCGATGCTGTTTGCAGCGAAACCTGGCAGTGCACAGTATAGTCAAACGATACGGCTAATGAGGGAGAGCAGCTCAGAGTTGAAATACGAATGGCTTGCCATTCGTCGAGTGACGTTATTCGCAGGTTGTTTGGTCCTTACAATGGGTTGTATCTTGCTGTTGCACCAGGTTGAACGGAACCACATCTTGTATGATCCGATCCGGGATGATCGAATGTTTGGTGCAATGGCTGAAGCCGATCTCAGGAAAGCTGAGGAAAAAACAGCATTGGATCAATCCGTGCTGGAAAGTGTAGAAATGAACCGAGGAGCTACATACGAAGAAGTCTCCAACGTGTTACAGCAGTTATCTCCCGTTCAGTTGGACCATGATGCCCGGGCTGAGACGATCGCGCGCATTATGCAGAAACTAGAGGTATATAACAAACAATATGTACGCTGGTGGGAAATGATTATAGCAATTGTCATGGGTGTAGCAGGGTATTACATGCCCGTATGGCTCATGTTATTTCAGCGAAAAATGCGAAGGTTGGATATGCGACATGAAATCTATCAATTCCAGACAGTGATATCCATTCTGCGTGAGATGGACCGGATGTCAGTCGAGGAGATATTGGAATGGCTCAATCGATTTGCCGTCATTTTCAAGCGTCCGCTGCAAAAATGTTTGTTGCATTTTGAACACGGGCCAGAGCTTGCACTTGAACAATTAAAGGAAGAGGCGGGCTTGCCCGAGTTCCAGCGATTGGTTGATAAATTGCAGCTTGCTCTTGGCAAAATCTCAATATGTGAAGCCTTCGATGATCTTGAGAGCATGATGGCATTCTATTTTGAACAACGCAAGCAAGAGTACAGCAAGATGATTGATGTCAAAGCATCATGGGGGCGAACCATCGGATTTACACCCATGTATGCCCTAATCTTTTTGTATCTGGTCATACCATTGGTTGGTATGAGCTTCTTGCAGATGAACATTTATTATGAACAAATTCAGAAACTGTAGCACAATTCATCTGTGTGACAGTCTGAAATATATTAATAACTTATAACTTGGGAGGATTTATCATGAACAATGCATCAAGCGCTTTAAAGGTGGCAGCAGGGATATTCTTGACGATCGCTCTGATCACAATTGTAGTTCTATTATTTATTTCGGCTCAAGAAGCAACCAAGACAGCCCAGAACAATTTTGCTGATATCCAGACCGAGTTGTCTCAGGCTGCATTTACCGTGTATGACGGAACAACCATCAGTGGATCACAGGTAACTAATGCGCTGCGTAAATATGCGGACAAGGATCAGTTCGGTATTCAAGTTATTACAGGTAAAAATAAAGCGGGTCAATGGTACGGCAACCAATTGAACATTTCACAGGATCTAAATAATGCGGACTACGGCTCGGTTATTGCTCCTGACGATAAAGTGGGGATTATTAACCAGACCATGAGTGAAAAGGACAATCAATATGTCAATCCAAGTGGTAAATTCAAAGCCATTATTGTTAAAGACCGTTCCAATGTGGTTAGAGGGCTGATCTTCCAGCAATCCTGACAGGAGTTGGTTTAACATGTCCCAGAATACCCAGCATCTTATGTTGTTTTGTACGGCGGTTGTCCTGTTTGTGACAGCCTGCCTGTACGGGCAACAGAATGTTAAGATTTTATCAGCTTCATTGAATGACAGAGTACGGACAACACCAGGTATGGAGGGGCGATTGACAATAACATTGCATACCACCAAACCATCTCAGTATAAGGGTGCGGAAGTGTTACATACCGTGAGACAGATGACAGGCACAGGCATTCCTGTGGAGGTAGATGGGACTTCGTATGTAATCGATCCACTTGTCAGCAAAACAGCAACTATTCCAGTCCAGCTCGATGCTACCTACATACCAGAGTTTATACGAAATGAAACTGGAGAACTGCTCAAGATTGTTTTTTGGAAGGAGGCCAGTGTGAATTGATAAATGCCGCATCCAAGCTGCTTGCCGTATTGCTCGCAGTTCTTCTGCTCTATGTATACCCAGCTGCTGAAACAGCCAATCGGCAGGATGATATAGCACGTATGACGGCTGTTCAGACTGTAACACGTTTTGTCGATGCTGTTCGCACGAAAGGTTATATTTCCCCTCGTATGTTGGCTGAGTTTGAGGAGCAACTGGCCCAGACGGGCAATGTGTATGAGGTGTCTATGGACCATTTACATAAGAAATATGTACCTCACTATACAGACCCGATGAACAATCAAAGTTTTACCGGGACCTACGAGGTAGTACAGGATGGATATTACTCAGCTCAGATTCGAGAAAGATTATTTCCGTCCGAAGGAGTGCTGCCTGCTGATGATCCTGGCCGAAGATATACGTTGACGACAGGGGATTTTTTCACCGTGACGCTCCAAAATACAAATCGTACACCTTCCATGCTCATTCGTGAATGGTTGAGTGGTACAGCTCAGGCTTCAGCGGTATTTGTAACCTACGGAGGTATGGTCCTCAATGAAGATTACTGAGCTATCCATAGTATTTGTGCTGATCTTCTTCCCGCTCTTCTGGATCATCTCACTCCATACCCAAGATGCCGAAGAGGCTATCTATCTTGGACATCGATACAGATCCGCACTTCAAACCGCGGTCATGGATGCAGGTGCAGTCATGCATCAAAATGAGAAACAAAATGATGAAGCAGGTTATGATTCAACCAAGTTTGTTAAAGCGGATAAGGAGCTTGCCTTGTTGACGTTTACTCAGACGATGGCTTTGAATATGGGAATTCAAGATGATCCTGCAGCTATTCGAAACATGTTTAATTACATTCCTGCTGTGGTTATTCTGGATTACGATGGCTATTATATGTTGTCCACAGAAACAGAGTTGACAGGTATTCGTGAAGATTCTTTCAGACAAGTATGGAGCCCTAAGAAACCTTATACATATTCAGATTCATACGGTAACAGTATTAACTTTACACTGGACGATTACGTCTATGCCTACGACGCAAGCGCAGGGAGATGGATTGAGGGATTTCAAAAAGAACTGGCTTCAACCACACAGATTCCTTTACTTCAGAATACCAGCGTATTTGAACAAGTTCGACGAAGCCGGATTGTGAATACTGTACAGGATGATCTGGCTAATGTGATTAACCGCCATAATGAGTTTGCCAGAAAGAACGGTATTTCCTATACGTTTACGATGCCCCTGATTGCGCAGGAAGATTGGTACAACTCCATTAACGATACAGGGATTATGGCCTTTATCCAAGGTATAGGTGTGGGTGACCAAAAGATCAACAATTATGCGATCGGTGGAGGCAGACTTGTGAAGAAAACGGCCATCGTAGGTGGGGTAGATCCTTTAACGGGTTTCAAGTACTACTATCCCTCCACATGTGGTAATGGTTACCGTGCTGAAGAGGTGTTTACAGACGCAAGACAAGCAGCTGCACAAGGCTATTTCGAATATAAATGCTCTAATCGTTAGGGTAGCCTGTATGACAAAATCATGTAAGAGGTTCCTGAACTGTTTACATTACTTTCAGAAAAGACGGGACCTGTGCTAGAATAGGGTTTCGGAACAATAACAAAAGTAATGTCTAATAGATAGGAGCAACCTCATCTTATGAGTTTATTGTCAGTAGAGAACGTAAGTCACAATTTTGGAGATCGCACGTTATTTAAAAATGTATCGTTTCGTTTACTTGCCGGAGAGCGAGTAGGACTTGTTGGTGCCAATGGTGTGGGTAAATCCACATTAATGAACATCCTTACCGGTAAATTGCTTAAAGATAGTGGAAAAGTGGAATGGACACCTAAGGTCCGTTATGGATATCTGGATCAGCACACGAAGCTTACGCCAGGCAAAACCATTCGTGACGTCCTTAAGGATGCATTCCTTCCGTTGCTTGAATTGGAAAAAGAAATGATGAATATTACGGACCAGATGGCAGATGCAGATCCAGATAAGCTGGAGCAGTTGCTGGAAGAGATGGGCGATATTCAGGAACAACTGGAACAGGGCGACTTTTATCTGATTGATGTAAAAGTGGAAGAAATGGCCAATGGTCTTGGTTTGTCCGCAATTGGTCTTGATCGAGATGTCGCAGCTCTAAGTGGTGGACAACGTACCAAGGTGCTTCTTGCCAAGCTTTTGCTCGAGAAACCTACAGCTCTTTTGCTGGATGAGCCGACCAACTATTTGGATGTAGAACACATTGAATGGTTGTCACGTTACCTGAAGGACTACCCGCACGCGTTCCTCTTAATCTCCCATGACACGGAATTCATGAATGAAGTCGTAAATGTCATTTATCATTTGGAATTTGCCAAATTAACGAGATATGCAGCGAACTATAACAAATTCCTGGAGATGGCTGATATGAATAAAGCCCAGCATATTGATGCATATGAGAAACAGCAAGAGTACATCAAGAAGCAGGAAGATTTCATTCAGCGTAACAAGGCGCGGGCTTCAACTTCAGGTCGTGCGAAGAGCCGGGAGAAACAGCTGGACAGAATTGAACGTATTGATCGTCCAGATGAAGCGGCTAAACCAACGTTCAAATTCAAGGATGCCCGCGCGAGCAGCAAAACGGTCTTTGAGGGCATTGATTTTGAAATTGGATACACGTATCCTTTGCTGCCCAAAATGACGATGACGATTGAACGCGGTGAGAAAATTGCCATCGTAGGCTGTAATGGTGTGGGTAAATCGACATTGCTGAAAACCATCCTGGGAAAAATATCTCCACTGAGTGGAAAAACCTTTTTGGGAGATTATCTCGAAACGGCCTATTTCGAGCAGGAGGTTCGTGCTGGAAATATCACGCCGATCGAGGATGTCTGGAATGAGTTTTCACATTTGACTCAGAATGAGGTTCGGGGTCATCTCGCTCGCTGCGGGTTGAAAAATGAGCACATTACTCGCCCGCTTAACATGCTGAGTGGTGGAGAACAAGCCAAGGTTCGTTTATGTAAACTCTTGATGCGTGAAAGCAACTGGATTTTATTCGATGAGCCGACAAACCATCTGGATGTCACAGCCAAAGCGGAGTTGCAGCGTGCCTTGCAAGAATTCAAGGGAACGGTGTTGCTGGTATCTCATGAACCTGATTTCTACGAGGGTTGGGTCACCAAAACATGGAATGTCGAAGAATGGTCTGAGAAAAACTAGACGATTTAAGACAATGTTTAACAGAAATGACGGTGACAAAAAAATCCGTCTATGGTAACATAGGCTACAACTTCATATGAACACTAGGGGGGCCGCACGATGCGGCTGAGATGGAAGAATGCGATTCCGGACCCTTTGCACCTGATCTGGATCATACCAGCGTAGGGAAGTGGCGAGCGCGTTTCAGTGAATGACGTGAGCAAACGGCAACTCGAAAAGATTTCAACCGTCTGCTTAGCGAATTGAAACATGCAGTTGCGTGTATAACGTTACGGCTATAGGTCTTTAGCTGTATTGCACGAAATGAACTGTATGCATCAGTCAGTCATCTGGATATATAATTAATACGCAGCCACTCCCCTACGGGAGTGGCTTTTTTTGTGTTTTCATAGTATTCACGCCTGGAAGGAAAGGGAGGGTACGGCAATTTTTCATGAACATGTTCACGAATCATTTGAATTGCATGTTGTATCTACGGGGGCAGGAGATCGATCATCTTTTGTAAAAGCAACCAAGGACGTTTGGCCATGGGTGGACTATATTCACATACGAGAGAAACAACTTACATGGCAAGACAAGATCGGTTGGGCTGAAAGTCTGCGTAACGTTGGTATTCCATCTTGTCGCATCGTTATCAATGGTTTAGAACTACCTTCACAGAATGATCTCTATGGCGGTGTTCATTGGGGGCAAGATGTGATACGTAAATACAACCCTGCTGTCATAAGTAAAATGCAGCGACTTCGTTTGGGTGTATCAGTTCATTCCATCGATGAGGCAAAAATCGCTGAAGAACAGGGAGCCGATTACCTTTTCTTCGGGCATATCTACTCAACCAACAGTAAGCCAGATCTTGAACCAAGAGGATTATATGCTCTTGATGAAGTATGCAGAGGTGTCTCCATTCCTGTCATGGCGATTGGGGGCATAGAGCCGGGAAACATTGACGCGATTCGCTCTGCAGGAGCACAAGGAGTCGCTGTGATCTCGAATGTATGGGCGAGCGATTCACCGGATCAGGCCGCTGCATCATTAAGGCAGGCTATCCTTGCTACAAGAAGTCTGAGCCGCTGAAAGGAGATGAGAGGATGAAAGAGATCGTAACGGGTCAGAACAGGAATCATTTCAGTCATCAACTGAAATCTGAAACGGAATCAAGAAGCAAAAGTGTAATTGATAATTCGGATAAGATTCATGCAGAAACGATTATTGTAGGCGGAGGCGTTGTTGGTTGTGCCATTGCATATGAGCTTGCTTCCCGTGGACAGGATGTACTGTTGCTTGAACGTTCGGCGATTGCGGGAGGCACTTCTTGCGCAGCTGCTGGAATGCTGGCGGCAGATAGTGAGGATTTTGCTCATCCATTAATGGCTAAGCTTGCCAGGCAGAGTAGGCAGTTACTTATTGAGCAACAAGGGCTAATGGAAACCCTCAGTGGGATAGAGGTTGGCCTGCAACGCCATGGATTCCTAACCCCGTTTCGATCATACAGTGAATTAAGCCGCTATAAGAACAATCGAAATTCCGGTTTGTCTGTTGATGAGGTATGGTGGGATCGTTCCACTTTGCAACAAGAGGCATCATGGCTTAACCGAGATACATATGGAGCCTACTACAGACCTTACGAGAGTGAAATCCTTCCTGTCCATCTAACTAGGGCATATGCGGATTCTGCTCAAGCCATGGGAGCGCGGTTTATGGAGGACATACAGGGTATACATGTGCGAGCAAACGAACACGGTGTGCAGGGGATCAGCACATCGATCGGTGAGATAACATGCAAACATGTCATTATAGCTGCTGGATTACAGAGTGAAGAATTGATGAGACATGTGAATCTGAGCTTACCTGTGTGGTCGGTAAAAGGAGAAATAGCTGCCGTTCAGTTCTCAGATGAACATGCAGGGTACAGACCTGACAGAACGGTTTATGCAGAGGATATCTATATTGTTCCCAAGGCCAATGGCAAAGTTTTGCTCGGGGCAACCAGTCTGCCAGGCAGAACGGATTTGAACGTTACTGTACAGGGTGTTCAGAAGCTGCTAACAGCGGCTACCCACTGGGTACCCGGACTGAAAGAAGCGCAATATATACGAGCGTGGGCAGGCGTAAGACCGGCAACGCCAGATGGACTGCCTTATATAGGTGCATGCAAGAGTATACCAGGGCTGTTCGCTGCCTTTGGGCATTACCGTAACGGTATCTTGCTTAGTGCGATAACAGGCAGGCTTATCGCGGAGTTGCTTGCTGGCAAAAGCTCAGAAGAACTCGGAATTGAGGCGCTGAGTCCTGAGCGATTGAACAGAAAGGGAGTAGTGCAATGAATATCATTGTTAATGGTCAACGGATGGAGATTGATGACGGATTGAATCGTGTGGATAAACTGCTCCAATCATTTGACTTGCAAGTCAAGACTGTAGTTGTTGAGCTGAACAGGCATATCTTAACGCGTGAGTATCATGAGTCAACGGCATTAAGAGAAGGCGATCGAATCGAGATTGTACATTTTGTAGGAGGCGGTTGATGATGTTGAACATTGGCAAATATACGTTTGAGTCCAGATTGTTGCTCGGAACAGGCAAGTTTTCGGATCTTGAAGTGCAAAGTCAGGCTGTGGATGCATCTGGAACGGAAGTTTTAACCTTTGCTGTTCGTCGTCTGAATCTGGAGGAACGTAACCAGAAGCATTTCCTAGATACATTGGATCTGGACCAATACACTCTTCTTCCGAATACGGCTGGGGCTTCCACAGCGGAAGAGGCGGTGCGGATCGCCGAGCTTGCGCGGGCTTCGGGACTTTGTGATATGATAAAAGTCGAAGTCATCGGAGATGGAATGACATTGCTCCCAGATCCGATTGAAACGTACAAGGCTTGCGAAATTTTGCTTGAAAAGGGCTTCACGGTATTGCCTTATATTTCAGATGATGTCATTCTGGCCAAAAGGCTGCAATTGCTTGGCGTACATGCTGTAATGCCTGGCGCTTCTCCCATCGGAGCAGGTAGAGGCATCATTAATCCGTATAACCTTGAGATTATCATTGAGCAGGCCGTTGTGCCTGTGATTGTGGATGCAGGGTTGCGCTCTCCAAAAGATGCTGCTTATGCCATGGAACTTGGGGCAGATGGTGTATTGTTGAATACAGCGGTATCCGGATCAGGAAATCCGGTCAATATGGCTAAAGCGATGCGAATGGGTGTGGAGGCAGGTAGACTGGCATATGAGGCAGGCATGATTCCTGTGAAGCGTTATGCAGCAGCCAGCAGTCCGGTGGAAGGAATGGTTCATACATGATAGATCAACAACAATCAATTTCCTCCGAGCAGGCCGACCGGTATTCCAGACAGGAAAGGTATGCGCCACTTGGCAAGGAAGGCCAGGACAGATTAAGCGACAGCAAAGTCTTAATTGTAGGCGCTGGTGCACTCGGAACAGGAATTGCCGAAACGTTAGTTCGTTCAGGCGTCGGGCACATAACGATCGTGGATCGTGATTATGTGGAGTGGAGTAATTTGCAGCGGCAACAATTATATGTAGAGCAGGACGCAATAGAGCGGATGCCGAAAGCGATGGCGGCGGAAAAACGTTTATCTGCCATTAATTCCACGGTTCATGTGGAAGGAAAAGTATTGGATGTCAGAGTAGAGGAACTAGAAGAACTCGTTCAGCACACAGACTTGATCATGGATGCAACGGATAATTTTGATACCCGACTACTCATGAATGATATGGCACAGAAGCACCGTATTCCCTGGATTTATGGTGGATGTGTGGGTAGTTACGGCATCACCTATACGTTTATGCCTGGAGATACGCCATGTTTAAATTGTTTGCTGGGTGAAGTCCCCCTGGGCGGAGATACCTGTGATACGTCTGGCATCATACCACAAGCGGTACAGATGGTAACGGCGAATCAGACAGCAGAAGCGATGAAGCTGCTTAGTGGCAATGCGAATGCATTGAGACGCAAGTTGTTGTCATTTGACGTGTGGAGGAACGAATACATATCCATCAATGTGGATGGTGCGAAAAAGCAAGACTGTCCTTCGTGCGGCCCTTCGGCAACGTATCCATATCTTTCTGCGTCCAATCTGGAAAAAACCGATGTGTTGTGTGGAAGGGATACCGTTCAGATCCGCCCTGCACGGCGCATGAATCTGAATCTTCAACAAACCGCGGATCGTTTGAATAGACTTCAAGAAGGAAAAGTGGAATCCAATCCGTTTTTGGTTTCTTTTACAACAGGAGCCCATAGAATGGTCGTATTCCAGGATGGACGTGTCCTCGTACACGGAACAAAAGATACAGCTGAAGCGCGTACGCTCGTTCATCGTTACTTTGGTTAAAGCAAGAAAGAAACAAAGTCTGTTCCCTTGAGGGAATGGACTTTTTCATTTTACGGCATGCTAACTGTACCAACCACTGCTACGAGCAGCGGGGATAGAGACAGGCCGGGTGAGAAACAGTGAAAACAGCCATTTTGCTGATTGGAGCAGGAGAGCAGGTCAGCCTTATTCACGACGTTTTATGTGCTGAAGGGTATGAGGTGCAACGAATGGAGTGGTCTGAACTAAACCAATCCGTCGAGCCATCGTCGCTGCATATTAGCCTGATCATCCTGGTAGACCGGGAAGAGGGGAATGCACATCGTGATCAGGATCAGAAATTAGAGTTGAAACGATGGATAGATACAGGTCAGGTTATACCTCTACTGGTTATCACTTCAAATGCATCTCCTCAGTTCATCGTGGAATGGCTGGATTACGGAGCTAATGACGTGATGGAGGAGCCCATCCACTTGACCGTGATGCTAGCCAGAATACGCAACTTATTACGTGTTTTTGCGAATGCAACACAAGAGGGTGAAGAAGTAATTGTAGTTCATGATCTCAAAGTGAATTTACGTTCAAGGCGGGTAAATCGTGCGGGTGAGTACCTGACATTAACGCCAAAAGAGTACGAATTGCTCGAATTTCTGGCGTTGCATGTGAATGAAGCATGTACCCGGAGTGATATTTTACGGGAAGTATGGGGGTATGAGTATGCCATGGATACCAACGTTGTGGACGTGTACATCAAACATCTGAGGGTTAAGGTGGATAAGGGAAGAGGTGTGAAACTGATTCATACTGTGCGTGGGATCGGTTATATGCTTCATGATAAAAATTAGATATTTCACCGCATTCCATGAATCTCCAGTTTAAAGTGTGGCGAAAAAAGGGTAAAGAAAAAGACCGGAACATATCCTCCGGCCCTTACTCATTAACTATAAACGGTTCTAAAGTACACGACGAGCTTTAACGTAAGTTCTCTTCCAAGTACCGGAGTTCAGATCCGAGATCGTTACGCCTGGAGATCCATACGTATGCAGAATCTTTCCGTCACCTGCATATACGCCTACATGAGTAACGTTGGAGCCTGTAGAACGGCTACCGCTGGAGAAGAATACAAGATCGCCAACACGCAGATTAGCTTTGGACACAGCTTTACCTTCTTTGGATTGTTTCACGGAAGTACGCGGCAAGTCTACACCATACTTTTTGAAAATATATTTCATAAAGGAAGAGCAGTCAAAAACCCTGGTTGTTGATGTTGAAGCACCAAATTCATATGGAGTTCCAGTGAATTTTTTACCATAGTTAACAATTTGTTGACCTGTGGACACAGATGCAGTTGCTGCCTGTGCAACAGGGGCATTAGTCATTAATACAGCTCCAAAACCTAGTGTAGCGCACAACCCGACGGTTACGGCCTTTTGGACAAAGATGTTTGTTTTCATGTTAGTTAGTACCTCCAAAATTCGTTTTCGTTAAGTTGCTAGAGCGAGTATAACAGCTTTGTAACAGCCTAGAAATTGGATAAGGATGTGTAATCCCTTGCGCCACAGTGGTTTGGGTATGTTTATTAAAATATAATTAAAAATGTCAAAAAATTAATCATTGACGAATGATAAACAAAGATGAAATAGAAAAGACCCTTGAATCTCAAGGGTCTTTGTTGTGTATGAACCTATTTTCTTATTGAAATCACTGGTTACAAAAACGTAATAATTCAGATGACAATACGGATACATTTAGTCTTTGCTTTGAATAATCAGTAATAAACCGCTATCGATAGTGACTGTACCGGAAGCGCCTAAGAGTCGGTTGCTTACACCAAGAGATTGACCCATGCGAATGGTGGCTTGATCCAGCGGATACATGAAACCTTCCAGCGTTATTCCTGTAACTTCATGAGTTAAGGGGAGTAAAGAAACATATTTATAGTTACGATGTTCAACCACAGCTTTGGATGTTGTCAGTGTCATATAGTTGTGCTTGTCCTGGATTACACAAGAGATATGATGCTGCATCGCGCGAACCATTATATGTACATTAGCGAGTGTATGATCCATCCGAGTACCTATGGCACCTAACATAAGAATGTGAGAAGGTTCGTGATCTAACGCTGTTTCAAAAGCCATTTCCGTATCGGTAAGATCCTTATGAACAGGGTCGCATGTAATGAACTTAGTGCTATTGTTACTAACAATTATACGTTCCTCTTCGGAGATAGAGTCGAAATCTCCAACTGCAATATGAGGCTGAACGCCGTGTTCAATTAAAAATAATGCGCCGCGATCGGCCGCGATGATCATGTCATCTTCACGTATCTCCTGAAGTAATTCCGGAGATAGATTTCCGCCTGTAAAAATAACAATCCGTTTCACCGTCATTTTATTTCATCCTTCCTAATTCAGAGAAAATAGTTCGTTGTTCAAATATGTTGTTGGAACCTGTACAAATATATTCACCAAACCAGTATAATCCACAAAATGTGGTTGCACAATTTCAGTGCTCGCGGATACAATGGGTAGAGCGACATGGAGATGACTTGAAAAGTGAGGTTTGAACAGGTTGGACTTACACATTTTTGAAGTATTCAGTATTATAGGCACCATCGCATTTGCAATGTCCGGTGCCTTCGTGGCAATGGAAGAGGAGTATGACATTTTGGGTGTACTTGTGCTTGGACTAGTTACTGCATTCGGAGGCGGGATTATCCGGAATGTACTTATAGGTATACCCGTAACGACACTATGGAGTCAGGGATCACTTATTATGCTAGCCTTAGTATCTGTAGCGATTGCGTTTATATTACCTCTTAAGTGGATTAGTCACTGGAAGCGAACAGAGGCATTGTTTGATGCAATCGGCCTTGCAGCATTTGCAATTCAAGGGGCACTGTACGCGGCGAACATGGGACATCCTATTAGCGCAGTTATCGTAGCAGCAGTAATGACCGGTATTGGTGGAGGCGTTATTCGTGATGTGCTTGCTGGACGTAAACCGCTTGTATTGCGTGATGAAATCTATGCTGTATGGGCAATGACAGCCGGTTTTGTCATAGGTATGGGCTGGTTAACAACGAATGCCGGATTATTGCTATGTTTCGCGGCCGTTGTGTTTTTCCGAATGTGTTCAGTACATTATAAATGGAAACTGCCACGTCGTTCGTTGGTGCCATCTGAGACGCAGAAGGTCAGTCCTCAGCCGGAAAGCATTGTAACACAGCCAGCATCGTCGGTACTTCAAGGTACGTTAAGCAAGGGGGATTAATATGATTCACGTTTTATTTGTATGTCTGGGTAATATATGTAGATCACCAATGGCTGAAGCAGTCCTGCGTCACAAAGTCCTGGAAAAGGGGCTTGAACACCAGATTCGTGTGGACTCAGCGGGTACAGGGAACTGGCACGTTGGTAAACCTCCGCATGAAGGGACTCGAAAATTGCTGGATTCGTACCAGATTTCTTATGCCAACATGGCAGCGAGACAATTCGCCAGTGAAGACTTTAATCAATTTGATTATATTGTGTGTATGGATAATTCGAATGCAGATAATGTACGCAACGTTCCAGGTGGAGCTGATGCGGAGATCATCAAGTTTATGGACATGCTTCCGGAGGAAAAACTCAGGGAGGTACCTGACCCGTATTACACAGGAAACTTTGAAGAAGTATACGAGTTGGTTAACGCAGGCTGCGACGTTCTGTTGAGAAAGATTGAAGAGGAACATTCCATAGCCTAGTAACTAAAACTGATCTGATATTTAACTTGTAATCGGACAAAGAAGCAGGAGTGAGCAATTTACCCGGCAGGATTTCCTGCTTCTTTTTTAGATTATAATTGTAAGCGGTATCATTACTGTGTCAAACAAAAGCGGCATTTCGGCCGCCTGTTGGTGAGATCCAATTATCTTTCCTGAAGAAAATATAACAATGCATCTGGCAATTCATTCTGCCAAAAACCCCATTGGTGGTTCCCGTCTTTCTCCTGATAGGAGACGAGAGCGCCACGTTTTTCCAGCAAATCACGCGTATCCCGGTTTAATTGAACAAAATTATACGTACCGGTGTCTGCCTTGAAGGCAGTTTCCTGTAAACCAACGATCATCCAGATCGAGAGTGAGGATAGATCTTCGGCTGCGGCGTAGATTTCTTGAGAAGCAGAGTAGAAGGCACCGGACATGCTGATGACACGTGTGAACAGATCCGGATATAACAGAGCAAGATGAAGCGAAACACTGCCACCAAGCGAGTCTCCGGCAAGAATGCGTTCCTGCGGAGAACGGCGCACAGGATATTTCTCTTCTATATAGGGAATAATCTCTTCAGCGAAGCAAGCGGTATATGCCTTGAACCGATCTCCGAATGGAGCATATTCCTGCGTTCTCACAGACACATCGACCTGAACACCTACAATAATGAAAGGTTCAGCTCCTTCGTCCAAAATAATTCGGTTAGCTGTTGTGGCAATTCGACCGAAATTGAAAAACTCTTCGCCATCCTGACAATATACGACAGGGTAGCTAAGTAATTCGTTATAGCCCGGAGGAAGGTAAATACGGAGCGTTCGCTTCTCTCCGAGATAGCGACTTTCAATCTCTTCCTTCACAATCGTGCGTTTCAAATAGCGGGAATCCGTCATAAAACGTCACCTTTCTCGGTTAATTTTTTGCATTCGACCGCGCAATACGGTAAGATTACCCTTGTGCGGGGTTAGGTCAAACACGCAATCATGTATTATGCTGTTATACCAATATTAAGCCCCTGTTATACATACAATCCGGCAGGAAACATAAAAAAATTACGGATTTCTTTGACGTATGGAGTGAAACAGGTGTATAATAATATTATAACAGCGGAACTTGATATTCAAATTTTTTGTTGAGGTGAAGAAAAAAATGAGCAAGGTTCCTTATGAAGTGTATACAGAGGATGTAGAAGCTCTGTCCGTGCTGTCTCCTGACGGCGAAATTGTTAACAAAGACATGATGCCTACACTTTCCGATGATCAATTAAAAGAAATTATGTACCGCATGGTATTTACCCGTACTTGGGATGACCGTGCAGTAAACCTGGGCCGTCAAGGTCGTCTTGGTTTCTATGCTCCAGTATCTGGTCAAGAAGCTACAATGGTTGGTAGTGAATTTGCAATTGAAAAAGAAGACTTTGTATGTCCTGGCTATCGTGACATTCCGCAACTCGTATGGCATGGACTTCCTCTTTATCAAGCATTCTTGTACTCCCGTGGACACCAACATGGTGGACAAATTCCAGATGGCGTTAATGTATTGATGCCACAAATCATCATTGGTGCACAAATTCTGCATGCAATGGGTATCGCTATGGGTTACAAATTGAAGAAACAAAAACAAGTTGTTATCACGTACACAGGTGATGGCGGTTCTTCTGAAGGTGACTTCTATGAAGGTCTGAACTACGCTGGTGTATATAAACTGCCTGTTATCTTCTTCGTACAAAACAATGGTTATGCCATCACAACTCCTTTTGCTAAACAAACGGCAGCTCTGTCCATCGCTCACAAAGCGGTAGCAGCAGGTATCAAAGGTGTTAAAGTTGACGGTATGGACATCTTCGCTGTTATCAAAGCTGTTCAGGAAGCTGCTGAGCGCGGACGTAACGGAGAAGGCGCTACATTGATCGAAGCAGTAACATACCGTTTCCGTCCTCACTCCCTTTCGGATGATGCTTCCAAGTATCGTACAAAAGAAGAAGAGGCTGAATGGTCTGCTAAAGATCCTATCGCACGTTTCGCTAAATATCTGGAGAAAAAAGGTCTTTGGACTGAAGAAGATACAGCACGTGTGAAAGAAGAAGCAAAAGCTAAAGTAAATGAAGAAATCAAAAAAGCGGAAAAAACCGAGAAAATGACGATTTCAGGCTTGATCGACAGCATGTTCGAACAAACGCCTAAGCACTTGGAAGAGCAAAAAGCTGATTTCCAATAAGTTTTTTCCGATAAAGCATAAACATCCGCGACTTTAATGTCCCGGTATACATGTACGAATTCAAATGTGAACTGTCAATGTTTAAGGAGGAAATGAAGCAAATGGCACAAATGAACATGAAAGAAGCAATCCGTGATGCGCTTCGCGTGGAGTTGAAACGTGATCCTAACGTTCTGCTTTTCGGTGAAGACGTAGGTAATGTAGGCGGCGTTTTCCGTGTAACGGAAGGTCTGCAAAAAGAGTTTGGCGAAGAGCGTGTATTTGATACACCACTGGCTGAGTCCGCTATTGGCGGTTTGGCTGTAGGTCTGGGTGTTCAAGGCTTCCGTCCGGTTGCTGAGATCCAATTCGTTGGTTTTATCTTCGAAGCCCTTGACCAAATGGTAGTGCAAGCTGCTCGTATGCGTTTCCGCTCCGGTGGAAAATACAATTCTCCAATTGTATTCCGTACACCATTCGGTGGCGGTGTAAAAGCGGCAGAATTGCATACAGATTCTCTGGAAGGTCTGCTCACGCAAACACCAGGTATCAAAGTAGTTGTTCCTTCTAACCCATACGATGCAAAAGGTCTGATGATCGCTTCTATTCGCGATAACGACCCTGTATTCTTCATGGAGCACTTGAACCTGTACCATGCTTTCCGTGCAGAAGTGCCTGAAGAAGATTACGTTGTTGAATTGGGTAAAGCGAACGTTGTTCGTGAAGGTTCCGATGTAACAATCATTACTTACGGTATGATGGTTCATACTTCTGTGAAAGCAGCAGAGGAACTCGAAAAACAAGGAATCAACGTTGAAGTTATCGACCTTCGTACGGTTAGCCCGATCGACATCGATACTATCGTTGCTTCTATTAAGAAAACAAACCGTGCAATTGTTGTACAGGAAGCTCAGAAGAGCGCAGGTGTTGCAGCTGAAGTCATTGCCCAAATCAATGAAAAAGCAATCCTGCACTTGGAAGCACCGGTTCTGCGTGTAGCTGGTCCGGATACTGTATATCCTTTTGCACAAATCGAAGATTCTTGGCTGCCTAACCCAGCACGTATCGTTGCTGCGGTTAATAAAGTCGTAAATTTCTAATTTAATCATCTGACATGCCGCAAGGCGCAGTATGGTGATTCACACCGCAGCGCAAGCTGCACTGTAAACAGCCATTAGCCCCTTGAGTAACAGTTATTTGCATTAGCAGTAACAGTTGTTTCTTGGAGTTAAGGGTTGTTTTCAGGATTGAGCACATAATCAAGGAGGTTTTTCAGTTGGCTAAATTTGAATATAAATTCCCTGAATTGGGCGAAGGCCTACACGAAGGCGAAATCATCAAGATGCACATCAAAGTCGGTGACAAAGTAACTGACGATGACATCATCATGGAAGTACAAAATGACAAAGCGGTTGTAGAAGTACCTTGTCCGGTTAACGGAACAGTTACAGAAGTATTTGCTAAAGACGGTCAAGTCTGCCACGTTGGTGAAGTTGTAGCGATCATCGATGCAGAAGGCGAACTTCCTGAGCAAGAGGACGCTCCTGCTGGCGATCAAGGCGAGCAAGAGAAAGAAGCAGCTCAAGGCGGAGCTGACACAAGTGGTTCTTCTGCAGCAGCTTCCAGCTCGGATGCAGCTAAAGAAGGCGGCAACAACAGCGTTCCGGCAGTACCTGCCAAAGACGTTCTGGCAACACCAAGCGTGCGCAAATTTGCTCGCGAACAAGGTGTAGACATCGCTCAGGTTAACGGCACTGGCAACAACGGTAAAGTAACCAAAGAAGATGTTGAATCCTTCAAAAACGGTGGCGGTTCTTCCGCAGCGGCATCTTCCGCAGCTCCGGCTCAAGAAGAGAAAAAATCCGCAGCACCTGCAGCGGCTTCAGCTGATCAATACCTTGAAGAAGAGCGCGTACCATTCAAAGGTATCCGTAAAGCGATCTCTAACGCAATGGTTAAATCGGCTTACACAGCTCCTCACGTTACAATCATGGACGAAGTGGACGTAACTGAATTGGTTGCTTTCCGTACTCGCATGAAACCAATTGCAGAGAAAAAAGGAACAAAAGTTACTTATCTGCCATTCATCGTTAAAGCACTGGTTGCGGCTTCCCGCCAATTCCCGGCTCTGAACGCTATGATTGATGAAGAAGCTAACGAAATTGTTTACAAAAAATACTACAACATCGGTATCGCAACAGATACAGACAACGGCTTGATCGTTCCTGTTATCAAAGATGCTGATCGTAAATCCATCTGGATGATCGCTGATTCTATCCGTGATCTGGCAGCTCGTGGCCGTGACGGCAAATTGAGCGCGAATGAAATGAGAGGAAGCACAATCTCCATCAGTAACATCGGTTCTGCTGGCGGTATGTTCTTCACTCCAATCATCAACTTCCCTGAAGTTGCTATTCTCGGAACAGGACGCATCAGCGAAAAAGCAGTGATCAAAAACGGCGAAGTAGTTGCAGCACCTGTAATGGCTCTTTCCCTGAGCTTTGACCACCGTATCATCGATGGCGCAACAGCACAAAACTTTATGAATTACATTAAACAGCTGCTCGCTAACCCTGAGCTGCTTGTTATGGAGGTGTAAGATATGGTAGTAGGCGACGCTTCTCTCAATATCGACACATTAGTAATTGGTGCGGGTCCTGGTGGCTATGTAGCTGCCATCCGCGCTGCTCAACTTGGCCAAAGCGTATTGATCGTAGACAAATCCGAACTGGGCGGTGTTTGTTTGAACCGCGGATGTATTCCATCCAAAGCCCTGATCTCTGCTGCACACCAATATGAGTCTGCACTTCACGGTGAAGCTTTTGGTATCTCTGCTGAGAACGTAAAAGTGGACTTCAGCAAAACTCAAGAGTTCAAAAACGGCGTTGTTAAGAAAATGACTGGCGGCGTAGCTGGTTTGCTCAAAGGCAACAAAGTTGAAGTTTTCAACGGTGAGTGCATGTTCATCAACGAAAACGAAGCTCGTGTATTCAATGACCACGAGTCACCACGTTACAAATTTAAAAATGCAATTATTGCAACAGGTTCCCGTCCAATCGAACTGAAACCTTTCCCGTTTGGCGGACGCATTCTGTCTTCAACAGAAGCTCTGAACTTGCCTGAAGTACCAAAAAGCATGATCGTTATCGGTGGCGGATATATCGGTGCTGAGCTTGGTCAAATGTACTCCAAATTCGGTGCAAAAGTAACAATCATTGAAGGTTTGGATACAGTACTGCCAGGTTTCGATAAAGACATGACTAGCCTCGTTGCTAAAAACATGAAGAAAACAGGCATCGAAATCGTAACGGGTGCAAAAGCTGAAAGTGCTGAGCAAACAGATAAAGATGTAACTGTGAAGTATTCTGTAAATGGTGAGTCCAAAGAAGTAACTGCAGATTACCTGCTGGTAACTGTTGGACGTCGTCCAAACACGGATGGAGAACTTGGTCTCGACATGATCGGTGTTGACGTTGACGAGCGTGGATTTGTCAAAGTTGACCATCAAGGTCGTACTAGCATTCCTCATATCTTCGCTATCGGTGACATCGTATCTGGCCTGGCTCTGGCACACAAAGCTTCTTATGAAGGTAAAGTGGCAGCTGAAGCAATCGCAGGACAACCATCTGTAGTTGACTACAAATGTATGCCGGCTGTTGTGTTCACAGATCCAGAGTGTTCCAGCGTAGGTTACACGGAGAAAGAAGCTAAAGAAAAAGGTTACAAAGTAAAAGCAGGTAAATTCCCTTATGCGGGTAACGGCCGTGCTGTATCTTTGAACCACGCTGAAGGCTTCGTGAAAATCGTAGCTGACGAAGAAAGCGGCCTTGTATTGGGTTGTCAAATCGTAGGTCTGGAAGCTTCCAACTTGATTGCTGAGCTTGGTTTGGCAATTGAAATGGGCGCTACTTTGGAAGATCTGGCTCTCACAATTCACGCTCACCCAACTTTGGGCGAAATCGTGATGGAAGCTGCGGAATTGGTTATGGGTCACCCGATCCACATCATCTCCCGTTAAGATCATCTAAGCTTCGGATCCGTCCGGCATTATATGTATATCAGAGGAGACGAATGACGCTAACGCGTTGTTCGTCTCTTTTTTGTGAGAATTATTAAGGGTGGATTCATGCAGGTTGTAATTGGGTTCGTACCGCTAATTACGATTACAACCACCACTCATTTTGTGGTACACTGTAATAATGATCAGAGTAGGATGTGGCTATATATGAAATTAAGAGCAATCGGAAGATTGCTTGTACGTCGAGCCAATTCTATCCTGGAGTTATAACAGTGAGGGGATATCAACATGAAAAACTATCTCGATTTATTACAGGATATTCTGAACAACGGCGTGCATAAAGGAGACCGTACAGGAACAGGAACACAATCTGTATTCGGCAGACAACTCCGTTATGATCTCTCCGAAGGATTTCCGCTGGTAACAACCAAACGAATTCATCTCAAATCGGTTATTCATGAACTGTTATGGTTTTTGAGTGGCGATACCAATATATCTTATTTAAAAGAAAACGGTGTGAAGATCTGGGACGACTGGGCGGACGAAAATGGAGATCTGGGACCGGTATATGGCTCGCAGTGGCGCACATGGGAAGCACCAAACGGAGAAAAAATTGATCAGATCTCCGCAGTCATTGATTCGATCAAAAATAATCCGGATTCACGACGTCATCTTGTCAGCGCATGGAATGTGGCAGAGATCAATAATATGAAGCTTCCACCTTGTCACTTTGCGTTTCAATTTTACGTTGCAGAGGGTAAATTATCATGTATGCTTACGATGCGTTCTGTTGATACGTTCCTCGGGTTACCGTTCAACATCGCGAGTTATGCGCTCTTGACTCATATGATCGCGCAGCAATGTGATCTTGAGGTCGGTGATTTCATCTGGTCTGGAGGGGATGTTCACATCTATTCCAACCATGTTGATCAGGTTAAAACTCAGCTGGAGCGTGAACCTTATTCTTTACCTAAGCTGGTGATCAAGCGTAAGCCAGATTCTATTTTTGATTATAAGTTTGAAGATTTCGAGTTTGAGAATTATCAGCATCATCCGGGCATTAAAGCTCCAATTGCTGTCTAATTAAGTGTTCAATCTCGATAAGTGCGTGTTCAAAAAGTCTGGTTTTCAGTACCAAGAAGATGGAATGAAGCTAGAAATGGAGTAGCGGAGCGTAGGCAAACTACGTGAGCAACGGACATTTCGGTTGAATTTCAACTTCGACGCTGATGATGCCGCTAGGCATGATTCGTAATCAAAAGTGGATTTTTTGAACAACCTCTAGAAGAGACTTGGATTGAAGGAGTGTATTACCCTTGAGTATTGAATTGGTATGGGCAATGGGGGAGAACGGTGTAATTGGATTGAATAACTCGATTCCATGGCGTTTACCCAAGGATATGGCCTTTTTCAAACAACGTACGTTACACAAAACGATTATCATGGGGCGTAACACGTGGGAATCTTTTGGCGGTAAGCCTCTTCCTCAGCGCCGTAATATCGTAGTGACAAGAGATCTGAATTACAAGGTGGAACAGGCTGAAATCGTACATACGATTGAAGAAGGGCTGAGCGTAACCAAAGGTGAGGAACTATGCGTAATTGGAGGTTCCCAAGTGTATCGCGAGTTCCTGCCCCTTGCAGATCGTCTTGTGGTGACCAAAATTCATGAGAATTTTGAGGGAGATACGTTTTTCCCCGAAGTGGATTGGTTCGAATGGGAACTGATTGAACAGATTGAAGGCGAACAGGATGAAAAAAATGTTTACGCATATACGTTTGAATTTTATGAACGTAAACAGTAAATATGGCATATAACAATCCTGACTTCGTTCGTATTTGTATGATGAGAGGCGCTGATTGCGAAATATTCGTGAACAGCGTCTTTTCTTTCTAAAAAAATGAGCCATTTTTTTAGAACGGAATTCATATTACATTAATATAACATGAGTGATTGATATTTATGTATATTATACATACGATTTAGCATTAAACAGTAAAAAAGTGTAAAAGATTTGGGGATTTAACGTTGTGAAGCCCTAAAATAGGTCTGGAATACAGAAATAAGAACGATTTCTAGCAAAATATGTTGAATTCCATGACAAATTATCTGACATTTATATAACGTTTCGACTTTTTATCTCTTTATCACACACCAGATTTCGGAGTTCAAAAGCACATTTAACACCAAAATAAGGGTATTGACCATAGGTAGACTTGAAAGATATGATGTATAAAATACAAATAATTATGCGGATAATCCATTTAATATTCAACACAGTAAATGCTACTATAATTGAAATATCTTCGAGAAGATTTTGTGATACAATAGACAAAAACTCAAGTAATGAGTAATCCATTTCATATAGAACCATGCACATGAAGGGATTAAGACAAGAACGGATGGGGGAAAACGTAAGATGTCTACACCTACTGGATTTATGGAATACAAACGTCAACTGCCAGCGGATCGTGAGCCAGCGGAGCGGATCAAGGATTGGGAAGAGTTTCATAAACATATGGCAGAAGAAGAACTCAGAACACAAGGTGCGCGATGCATGGATTGTGGTACCCCGTATTGTCATACAGGTATAGATATGGTTGGCGGCACGTCAGGTTGCCCCGTGCATAACCTGATTCCAGAATGGAATAATCTTGTATATCGCGGACTGTGGAGAGAAGCACTTGAGCGCCTTCACAAAACGAATAATTTCCCGGAATTTACAGGTCGCGTCTGTCCAGCTCCTTGCGAAGGATCATGTACAGTTGGCTTAATCGGTCAGCCTGTAACCATCAAAACTATTGAAGAAGCAATTATTGAAAAAGGTTTCGAAGAAGGATGGGTCGTTCCCCAGCCTCCTGAAAAACGTACGGGTAAACGTGTAGCTGTGGTAGGCTCAGGTCCAGCTGGATTGGCTACTGCGGCTCAGTTGAATAAAGCAGGACATTTGGTAACGGTATATGAGCGTTCGGATCGTGTTGGCGGATTGCTGATGTACGGTATCCCGACGATGAAATTGGATAAAAAGGTCGTTCAACGTCGTGTTGATCTGCTTGAAGCAGAAGGTATCCAATTCATTACAAACACCGAGATCGGTAAAGATATTGCAGCACAACAACTGGTGGATGAATATGACGCTGTTGTATTGTGCGGTGGTGCAACGAAGCCGCGTGAATTCAATATTGAAGGCAGCGACTTGAAAGGCGTTCATTACGCCATGGATTTCCTGAATGGCAGCATCAAGAGCTATCTGGACTCCAATCTGGAAGATGGTCAATATCTGTCCGCTAAGGATAAAGATATTATCGTCATTGGTGGCGGTGATACAGGATCTGACTGTGTTGCTACATCGCTGCGTCATGGTTGTCGTACTATCACTCAATTCGGTACGCATACACAAGCGCCTATGGAGCGTGATCGCATTAACAACCCTTGGCCGCAATTCCCGAACGTATACACACTTGATTATGCACAAGAGGAAGCCAAAGCGTTGTTTGGTCAAGATCCGCGTGAATTCTCCATCATGACAACGAAATTTGTCGGAGACGATGAGGGGAACCTCAAAGAATTGCATACAGTACAGATCGAGCGTATTGTGGATGAAACTGGCCGCAAGATTTATCAGCCGATTCCAGGTACAGAGCGTGTATTCCCGGCTCAGATGGCGATGATTGCCATTGGTTTTGATGGACCGGAACAAACGTTGGTAGAGCAACTGGGTCTTGCAACAGATCGTCGCACTAACGTTAAGGCACGTTACGGCAAATACAATACCAATGTGGATAAAGTATTCGCAGCAGGTGATATGCGTCGTGGTCAAAGCTTGGTTGTATGGGCGATTAATGAAGGCCGTGAGGCTGCTCGTGAAGTGGACAAATACTTGATGGGTGCTTCGGTTCTGGTGTGAAAAAATAGAACGAGATATTAATGACAACCTTCGCGATCAGCGAGGGTTGTTTGCTGTTATTTTAACCAATTTGACTACATATTTCATGCAAGTGTGAGTAATAGCATTGCTTTTTAAGTGATAAAGATTTATTATTATATTATAATCATTATAAATAAGGATTAACTGAAACCATGAATCCGTACGAAAAAATAAATTTTAATGAATATAAACCGGAGGTGAGACCTGCTATGGCAAGTAACCGGGACAAGTCCATTTCAGAACAGATCTTTCACATTAAAAATCAATTGGTTGAAAAAGGATATAAGTTAACACAACAACGGGAAGTTACTGTACGTGTATTACTTGAACATGAAAAGGATCACTTTAGTGCAGAGGAAGTTTTCCTCCTGGTTAAAGAGCAGTTCCCTGAGATTGGATTGGCTACCGTATACCGAACTCTCGAACTTCTGAGTGATCTTCAGGTCGTTGAAAAGATTAACTTTGGCGATGGTGCTGCACGTTTCGACCTGCGAAGCACGGATGGCTCCCATCATCACCATCACTTAATTTGCACAGAATGTGGTAAAGTAGAAGAGATTATGGAAGATGGTCTGCTTCGTTTGGAACAACAGATAGAGCGTCAGTATGGCTTTGCTGTTACGGATCATCGTCTGGATTTCCAAGGTGTATGCAAAGAGTGCAGACAAAAACATGTACTGAAAGAACAGGCAGCAGGTTAATTCATTTCGGGAGGGTGCTCCCGAATCTAAAATCTGATATAATAAGTATCAGAAGCAAGGGGCTTCCGTCGGCGGAAGGCCCCTTTTTGCCGTCATGCGGACGGTGAAGGAGGAGAGATGGACGGATGAAGACACTGGTTATAGCGGAAAAACCCGACATGGGTCGAACCATTGCCGCCGTCATAGAACCAAAGGCCAAGAATAATCGCACGTATCTGGAGGGTGAGCATTACATCATCACATGGGCGATAGGGCATTTGCTTGGACTGGCTGAACCGGATGCCTATGATACGAAGTACAAGCGCTGGAATATAGCGGATCTGCCGATCATACCCGATCAGTTCAAGATTGTCCCCAATCCGAGAACGAAAGATCAGCTCAAAATGATTGGAGAACTGGCGAAACGGGCTTCAGCGATCGTTAATGCTTGCGATGCAGGGAGAGAAGGGCAGTACATCTTTGCTCTTATACAACAGCAATTGAAGCTGCGTCAGCCTGTAAAGCGTTTATGGATATCGGATTTGACGGCAGAGAGCATTAGACGTGGTTTTGATGGTCTCAAGGATGCCTCTGAATTTGAAAATTTGACCCATGCTGCTCGCGCCAGAAGTGAAGCTGATTGGCTGATTGGCATGAACGCCTCACGGGCATTTACAACCCGCCATAATGCATTGTTGTCTGTAGGTCGTGTGCAGACTCCGGTACTCGCGCTAATCTACGATCGGGAAATAGAGATTGAAGCGTTCCAGTCACAGACCTTCTATGAAGTGGCCGCTTGGTTTCGGCAGGAAGGTGTCGAGTACCGGGGACTGCGTCAGGGAGATAAGTTGACCGATGCGGAGGCAGCAGAGGCCATTGCAGCCAGTGTGAAGGGCAAGGCAGGGCAGATTACCAAATATGAAGCGAAGCAGACGAAGGAGTATCCGTATCGTTTGTATGACCTGACCCTTTTACAGCGTGAAGCCAATGCCAAGTTCGGATATGGTGCCAAAAAAACACTGGATATCGCGCAGGCCTTGTATGAAAAACACAAGGTGATCTCGTATCCGCGGACGAACTCCAACTATGTTACAGAACAGAATATCGAAGGTATGCACAAAACGCTAAACCTGCTTAAAAATGGTACCTATAGTGAGCTTGCGCAAGGGGCCAAGCCAGAGCTTGTTCATAAGAACAATAAAGGGGTATGTAATCCGAGCAGGGTTGAAGATCACCATGCGATCTTACCTACATTGAAGCGACCAGGTACCTTAACCAAGGATGAACAGAACATCTATGATTTGATTGTAAGGCGTTTCTTGTCTCACTTTTATCCTCCAGCGGAGTATAAGCAACATACAGTGCTCACCGAAGTGGAGAAACATCAGTTTAAGACATCTGTCAAAGAGCTGTTGTTCCTCGGATGGAAAGTGGTTCTCGGTTCCGGAGATCAGGAACAGGGCGGTGCAGGCAAGAAGAAGACCAAGAAAAACGGCAATGAAGAAGAGGAAGCTGAAGAGTGGACGGACAAGGCTTTTAGTGTACAGCCTGAATTGCCTGTTCAATGTACGAAGAGTGAGTTCAAAGAGAAGGCGACCCAGCCTCCCAAAAGTTATACCGAGGGAACATTGCTGAAAGCGATGGAAAGTGCAGGCAAGCAGATTGAGAATGAAGAGCTGCGAGATGCGATGAAAGACAGTGGTTTGGGTACTCCGGCTACACGTGCTGCTACGATTGAGCGCCTCAAAAACGTAGGTTACATTACGATGCAGGGGAAAAAAATGCAGTTAACGCTCAAAGGAAGAACGGCTATCGAATTGATTCGCCGAGCGGGCGTAGATCTGTTAACCTCACCCGAGATGACAGGCCAATGGGAAAGAAGGTTATATCAGATTTCCAAAGGTGAGGCGGGGCAGGACAAGTTCATGGAGAACGTTAAGAAATTCACATTGTCCATCATTGAGAAAGTGCGTGTGCAAGCGCCGGCGCCGGCAGATGCTTTTGGAGAAGATTCGCGTGCAGGCAGGGGGAAAGGCAAGGGAGCCAGAACCCAGGCCAGCAATACGAGGGCATCTGCCAAGCCAGCTAGTAGCGGTTCGGCTGTAAAAACGTCCCGTCAGACTTCGGCATCTTCATCGAGAGCTGGCAATGGGAAAAGCACGATTACCAAGGCGCCGTCCTCAAGTGGTAGCCCATCGGGAGTGAGAGAGTTACTGGCACCTTGTCCTTCTCCCGGCTGCACGGGTCAGATTATAGAGGGCAAGAAGGGCTACGGATGCTCACGATTCAAGGAAGGCTGTTCCTTTGTGGTATGGAAAGAGTATGCAGGCAAGAAAATCACCAGTACGATGTTAAAATCGTTGATTGAGAAGGGAAGTACCCAAGTCCTGTCTTTCAAACGAAAAGACGGGAGTACGGTGAAGGCACGTATTATTCTCCAGGATGTGGTAACAGGCAAGTTATCTGGCGAGAAGCAGGATGCTTGATCCTAGTCATCATAAAGTAAAAAGGACCCTTATCCAAGGGTCCTTTTTTGTTGCTGCTGTTGTATATTTTCGTGTATGACTTTGGGTACCTCTTCCAGAGCAGTGATGGTATACATCGACGTTTCCGGATTAGGCTGAAGTTCTACGATGTTGTATTGCCATTCGTTTGGCTGTTTAATGTATATGCTGTGAATTCCGGCTTTTACCGCGGGCATAATATCTGTCCGCAGTGAGTTGCCAATCATCCATGTTGCACGACGATCAAACGGACCGTTAGACAGAATGCCTTCCAGTGCCTCAATGTTTTTGTGTTGTCGGATATAGATCCGATCATCAAAATAAGCCGAGAGCTTCATTTGATCAATCTTACGCTGCTGGATCACAGTTTCGCCGCCAGTATATAAGTAGAGGGAATGTCCAGCACCTTTGAGGTTCTCAAGCGTTTCAACCATATGAGGATAGGGTTCAACCTCCTGATCGTACACACTCATACCCAACTTGCTCAGATAAGATTCTTCTCTGAGAGAAGTTGATCGGGCAAACTTCTTAGAAAAGTAACGATAGGTATCAATCAGGGATTGCGGGAAATGATGACTCGCAAAGCCAAGCTTGTTCACTCCGGTTACATCGATCTCCAGCTGTTTCTCACGGATCTCTTGCGTTGTCAATGAATGTCCATCAAACCACTCCTGCATATTCTCAAAGAATTCTCCCAAAATCAGGTTGAAATATTTGTTGCAGTATACGAGTGTATCATCAAGGTCAAACAAAATATGTTGTTTCAGTAATTTCATGATCTAACTCACTCCTTGTAGCCAGCAACTCCACAATGGTTCATATGAATTATATGCGAATGTAAGATTCCAGAAACATATTCAATTCAGATACGCCATCTGGGCGAATACTGTATTTCTCTTTACGGTTACTTCCGAGCAGATGAGTTCGCAGCAGACCTGCGATGCGCAGCGCCATCACCTGATCTTTGACTGTATCTTCGTCTTTACCCAATTCTTCACACATCTCAGCGAGAGACTTGGGTTCATCCGATACGTAACGAAGCAGGCGAAGTCTTTCGGGATCAGCCAGTGCATGGGTGAATCGTAAAAGGCATGTTGGCGGCTGGTCTTCATTTTCTTCAGGTGCATCTACGGGATACTGCATAATCATCATTCCCTCATAGAAGCAGTACATATTAATAGGGCGATTGTGCACCGTTGGAAACAGGATGACTTCGTTCAGTCCAGGCATAGGTTCAACAAGAACGCCGGCTGTAGCATATTCAATAAGCAGTTCAGAGCCCATTTTATCAAGCAAAATGCGTTTTTCCTCGGCATCTTCTTCCAGCCATACACGCTGATCCTCGCTCATATTCTGGCAGTAGTGTTCATCCCATAGTCGCAATAATGGGACATAACTGTTCCGAATGCGCGTAGATTCTTCTATTGTAAGTGCGGGCAGAAGAGGAGACACACGTGAATATAGGTCTTCCGCTGTCATTCCGGCAAGCATGTCCAGGAAATCACGATTCTCCGATGTATCATTTTGATATGCTGCCCATGCAAACAAAACATCAAAATCATCAAAAGGCCAAGTGGCGGCAGGTGCGAGCGCAGCTCGTACATTGGAACTTAGTTTGCCTTCCACTTCCAGAATCCATTCAGGACCAATATCCAGATGCTGAATCCATTTTTTCGTGACATAAACCAAAAAGCTGTTAAGCATTTCATATATCGGTGAAACATCAATTTTCACATGATAGGCCATAATGTTGCAGAATCCTCCCGTCACATCTAAATGTACGCAGCGACTTAAGTACTATTATGGCTTGTTTTGCAGGGCGTTGTCCACTATAATGTTCAAGTCCGGGGCAAAGCCCTGATCCATGAATAGCAGTTTAAAACCATATGTATAACATACGAAAGTCGTCAGCGATGGCGATTTTTCTTTGTGTGCTCGCAGGAGGAATGAATTCGTGTCATCGATTACTCGTCCCAAACTATCACACTCGACAGCCAATTATCTGATTCTGATTACGGTTATTGTGGTGGCGGGCATAAGCCAGGGGCTGTTGCTTCCTGTGCTTTCAATTTTTTTGGAGCAAAAAGGGGTTTCACCAGGTTTAAACGGATTAAACGCCGCCGCGTTGTACATTGGTTCATTTGCCATGACGCTAGTGGCGGAGCGACTACTAGGTGCATTGGGGTTCAAAAAGCTGATTGTAGGCGGCCTGTTATTGGTCATGGTTCCTTTGATCTTGTTTCCTTATTTACCGGATATTAAAATATGGTTCATTTTACGTCTGGTCGTTGGAATAGGAGATAGTGCACTACATTATGCTGCCCAGCTCTGGGTGCTGCTTGTTACTGCACCTGAAAAGCGTGGACGTTACATATCGTTATATGGCATGTCCTATGGTCTTGGATTCAGTATTGGTCCTCTGGGAATAAAGCTGCTTGGCTTCGGTGATGCTGTCCCTTTCTGGATATTGTTCATCTGCATTGCAGCAGTACTTATCCTTGTATTAATGAAGCTTCCGGATACCAAACCTGAAAAAGCAGAGCATGGCCAACTGCCGGAACGTCGCTTCCGTCGCAGTTTGGCATGGGCCTGGTATGCACTGTTACCAGCACTCTTATACGGGTATATGGAGGCCGGTATGAATAGCAACTTCCCGGTGTATGGCCTGCGTATTGGATTCGATACCAATCAGATTTCATCGTTGCTTCCATTTATCGGTATTGGAGGTTTGTTCCTTCAATTGCCTCTGGGGATGTTGAGTGACCGATACGGGCGTAAAAAGATATTGATGTTTGCGGGCATCAGTGGGGGAATCATCTTCATGCTGGTTCCAGTCGCAGGTACGCATTTCTGGTGGACACTTGTCTTGTTAACAATCGCAGGTGGCCTGGTCGGTTCCTTTTTCTCACTGGGTCTGGCTTATGCCGCAGACATCTTGCCTAAAGTGTTGTTGCCTGCAGCCAACGTGGTGGCATCCTTTCATTTCACGATTGGAAGTATTATCGGACCGAATCTGGGTGGTCAGATGATCAACTGGATCTCACCCGGAAGCATGTTCACCCTGCTTGGAATCATGTACCTTCTTTTTGGTGTGGCAGGTATATTATTTCGTCGTAAACCTGAGTTCGAATCTGTGTTAAAATAGAAGCTGGTGTTCGCATGGAAATTGATGTCCATTTCCGAGTACACTAGTGGTAGGGAAAAACATGGACAAGAGGAGACATCGCGATGATCAGAGTAGAGAATTTGAGTAAATCCGTTGGCGTGGACCGCGTTCCCGTTCTACGGGATATTCGATTTGATATGCAACAAGGTGAGATGATTGCTGTCGTTGGTTCAAGCGGTAGCGGTAAAAGCATGTTGCTTAAATGTTTGGCCATGATGGAAAAATGGGATTCTGGCCGATTTACGGTGGATGGTGCCGAGATCTTGAAAGAAGGCTGGTCTGGAAAACGGAAAATCAAACGGGAATGGGCATACTTGGAGCAGAATCCTGAGTTATTCCCCAGACGTACAGCTCTTAAAAATGTATTAATCGGACGTTCGGGTCAGACTCCCGTATGGAGAATGGTAACCGGTATGGTACGTTCCGATGATTATATGGGTGCTATGGATTATCTCGAAGGATTGGGATTACTCGATAAAGCACATCAAATAGCAGAGAAGCTTAGTGGTGGCGAGAAGCAGCGTGTTGCCATTGCAAGAGCACTTGCTCATGGTGCCAAAGTGGTTCTGGCCGACGAACCTGTGATTGGTCTTGACCCTCATACAGCAGATTCGGTGCTGGAAACGTTGCGCAAGTTATGTGAGGAAGAACGTGCAACAGTCATTGCAGTACTGCCTATTGAACTTGCTGAGAAACATGCCACACGGATCTGGGGATTGGCAGAAGGCAAGATTGCTTTTGATATTCGTGGACGAAGACTGACACAGCAAGAAAAAAACCAGATTTAAACTATTGAAAAGAGTGATGAGATTGTTTAATTCACGGTGGGGACGCTTCATTGCAGCAGGAACTATGGCAATTATGCTTGGTTCTGTTCTGAGCGGATGCACAGTCATAAGTGACCCCAAGGGTTTGATGAGAAAACCAATGATGTCCACCGATAAGGAGAAACTGTACAACGTGGTTCAGGTTAAATTGCCGCCAGAGAGTACATTGATTCGTCCCAAGGACATGAATAATACCAGTATGATTCGAGTGGAAGACCTGAATGGGGATGGGACTCGGGAAGCGATTGTTTTTTATGAGACGCCGAATGAAAATGTGCGAATCCATGGCATGATTTTGGAAGAGCAGGGGGGCGCATGGGTTAAAAAGCTTACATTTGATGTGCCCGGAAATGAGCTGCAATCCTTTAAAGTATTGGATATTACGAATGATGGTAATCCCGATATTATACTTGGGGTTAGTTTACAGGAGCAAAAAGCTTTGACTGCCTATTCGTACAAGGGCGGGGCACTGGAACAGGTTCTAGGTGGAGTCCCGTATAATCAATATATCATTGATGATGCGCAGGGAAATACGCTGGATTTGAGTGGAGATGGCAAGAGTGATTTTGTTATCATTTCGCTGAACAATAGCGGCTTTGCAACGATTGCTTTATACCAGTACGAAGATGGAAGCTTCAAGGAAGTTGATCGGGTGCAGACCGATTATACCGTTAAAGAAGTTTATAATGCTCTAGGCGGAGAGATCGCAGAAGGACAAATGGGCATTGTACTGGATGCAGAGCTTGATGATCGGAGTTCTTTCTCACAAATTATGTATGTTAAGGATAACAAGTTAGTCAATGCTTTCAAGTCACCGGATCAAACGTATAGAGATGACAAAATTTTAAGCGGTGATGTTGATAATGATGGTATTATTGAGTTTGGACTTAAAGAGACTCCAAAAGGCTGGGAGCATTACGTTTTTGACTCCAGGTTGTGGTTCTATACTTATTACCAATGGGATGGCAAAGAAGGCAAGAAATTTGTCTCGTTCCAATTCCGGGATGATGCTGATTTATTTCATCTAAATCTCAAGCCAGAGTGGTACGGCAAGATCACTATTGACACCAAATCGGAAAAGGAAAAATATATTCGATTTAAAATGATTGATACGGACGAAACCGTGGCAGAGATCAAATATTTCACCCTTTCCAAGTGGGAACAGGAGAAGGGTAAAAGCTGGAAGGAAATTACGCGCACCAAAGATCGGGTTATTGCTTCACGGGTAGCACAATCAGAGGCGGGTAAAGATGCACTGAGCAATACTTCTCAGCTGAATAGAAAGGGAGAACTTAATGAGTAAAGTACTTATTCTTGAGGATGAAGAATCCATCCGCAGTTTTATTGTGATTAATTTAAAGAGAAACGGATTCGAAGTGCTTGAAGCGGGTGACGGGCATGAAGCGCTTCGCATACTGCAGACGGTACCGGATATTGATCTGGCTCTGCTGGATGTCATGGTACCAGGTATTGATGGATTCGAGGTGTGTCGACGGATCCGTGAAACCAATGAACGTCTGGGCATCATCTTTTTGACCGCGAAAGTTCAGGAACAGGATAAAGTATACGCACTCTCCGTTGGTGCAGATGATCACGTTAGCAAGCCTTTCAGCCCAACAGAGTTGATTGCACGTATTCAGTCATTGTTGCGTCGTGTGAACGTGCATCGGGAAACTGCGGCTAAGGTTACGTTCCAGTCTGGGCCATTTTCACTGGACCTGATCTCGAAGCAATTCAAGAAACAAAATGAAGCTATTGAGTTAACTCCAACGGAGTTTTCCTTGATTCAATTTTTCCTGGAAAAAGAAAATACACCGCTCAGCCGCGATGTATTGTTAGATCATGTATGGGGAAAAGAGTACATGGGTGATCCAAAGATTGTGGATGTCAACATTCGTCGTCTACGTCAGAAAATTGAGAACAATCCTTCCGAGCCCGAATACCTGCAGACAGTATGGGGTCACGGGTACAAATGGAAGGGCCGGGAGCAATGATTAAAAAAGGCATTACACGGCAGATCGTACTACATTATTTCTTTGTAGTTTTTCTTGCTCTGCTGTTGGTCGAATTCGTATTTATGTTGGCAGTGCAAAGGTACTATTATGAAAGTATCTACAATACGATTAGTACCCACATTTCCAATTCAAAGGACTTTTTCGAGCCGATCGCTCGTGAGAATAACACGGAAGACGGCAATAATCTGTCCAGATTGATTGTGAATTTGGCATTGTCCAATACTGAACTGGAAATTTTGGATCTGAACGGGCGCGTATTGGCGAGTTCAACTGCTTTTGAATCTGACCGTGCTGTGCTGCAAACCAGTGATATTATGCAGGCTCTGAATGGGGATATGGGACGTTGGATTGGAAGACAACCAGGTACTGGAGAATCCGTCATGGCCGTTTCACACAAGTTTGATCTGGGCGGCGAAAATACTTATGTTATTCGATATCTGACTTCACTCGAAGATGTGAATTCTAAACTACTGAATATGGGAATGCTTGCAATTGCGGTCGGTATTGGCGTGCTTGCTATAGTTTTGATCATTAGTATTGGGATGGCGAATTCCATTGTACGTCCAATCAACAACATCACCGCAGTATCTGCCCAAATGGCCAGAGGACGGCTGGATGTCAGGGTTAAGGGGAATTACAAGCACGAACTGGGCGAATTGGCATCAACACTTAATTTCATGGCACATGAGATTGTGCGCAGTAATCAGATCAAGGATGATTTTATCTCTTCGATCTCACATGAATTAAGAACACCTCTGACCAGTATTAAGGGTTGGAGCGAGACACTGGACTCAGGCGGCTATGATCCGGAAGAAACCCGTATCGGCATGGGCATCATTTCCAAAGAAACCGAACGTCTAATTGGACTTGTGGAAGAGATGCTGGATTTCTCCAAATTGCAGCAGAATCAGATGAAGCTGGTCAAAGGAACGGTCAACATACGTGAAATTGTGCAGGAAACGATGTTGAATGTCTGGGCCAAAGCGGAACAAAAACAGGTTCATCTGAAGTTGGAAACCGACGAGACTCGAGCTTATAATGTCCATGGAGACGGCAATCGACTGAAACAAGTCTTCTTAAACATTGTGGACAATGCGATCAAATTTTCACATGAGAATTCCTGGATCTTCTTGTCTGTCAAAGAGGAGAATGGTCAGATTATTGCAGCTGTTCAAGACACCGGTATCGGAATTAGTGAAGAGCACCTGATCAAAGTACGGGATCGTTTCTTCCAGGTCAATCATCAAAATGGGGGAACGGGACTGGGGCTTGCGATTACGCAAGAACTGGTAGAACTGCATGAGGGAACGATTACGATGCAGAGTGAACTTGGATCAGGTACAATAGTTACGGTTACGTTACCGGCTGTGGCTGAGGAGACGGGTACAGAAGATTCTATAACGCAGTCTGGTGATACTGCATTCCCTGAAGAACGATCAGCAAGTGATGTAAAATTGGATCAGGAAAAGTCATAAGTTTGAATCAATTTGCTGTGATCGAATAGTTCTGCTTCAATAATTTTCATATCAACACCAAAAAAGGCGAGCCATCCAAGGCTCGCCTTTTTTGTATAATGTCTATTTCATTACGAAGAAAGTTCACCAGCGCGCAAGCGCCCACTTTTCTCATATACTTCTTTCAACATACGAACGGGTTGCGTACGGACAGCCGGTTTGGCAGAGACGACCTCGTTAGGTCCAACGACAACAATTTCATCCGCTGTACCCTTCACAATTGCACCGTCTTTGATAATCGCACCTTCACCAATGATGGCGCGTTCGATGTGAACCCCACGGCCTATACGTGCGTTAGGCATAACGACACTGTCTTTAACCTCAGAACCTTTACCTACTTCAGCACCGCAGAAAATAACTGAACGTTCTGCACGACCTTCGATGGCACAAGAGTCGTGAATCATGGAAGTTACCTGTTCAATCTTCGCATTTCTGGCTTTGTAAGCACTTGGCTTGGAGCGCCAGCCGCGAGTAAACATCGGCCAGTTTTCTTTTTGCAGACTCCAGTCTTCCTCGTTATAGAGCAAATCCATATGTGCATCCCACAGACTTTTAACTGTACCTACATCTTTCCAATACCCATTAAAGTTATAGACAAAGAGGGGATTGTTTTCGTTCAACATCTGAGGAATAACATCTTTACCGAAGTCATGGCTGGACTCAGGGTTAGCAGCATCTTCCAAGAGATGGCGTTTCAAGTACTCCCATTTGAACATGTAAATGCCCATTGAAGCCAGATTACTTTTCGGTTCAGCCGGTTTCTCTGCAAACTCCGTTACACGCAGATCAGCATCGGCAGCCATAATCCCAAAGCGATGTGCTTCGTCCCATGGAACTTCCATAACTGAAATCGTTGCTGCGGCATTATTGGCCTGATGAGCCTCCAACATATCACGATAATTCATATGATAAATATGGTCACCCGACAAAATTAGAACATTTTCGGGGTTTTGTTGATCAATATAGTCGATATTTTTATAAATAGCATCCGCCGTTCCCAAGTATTCGTCATTTCCTGTATGATAAGATGGAAGTAAGGAAATTCCTGCCTCACTTGAGTTGCCATGTCCCCATGGTTCTCCTCCACCGATATGATCGTGTAACGATTCCGCTTGGTACTGCGTCAATACTCCTACAGTATCGATTCCTGAGTTTACGCAGTTACTGAGAGGAAAATCGATGATCCGGTAGTGCCCGCCAAACGGTACAGCGGGTTTTGCGATACTCGAGGTTAAAGGGGCTAATCGCTTCCCTTCTCCTCCCGCCAACAGCATAGCGATGCAATCTTTATTAAACATAATCGTTTCCCTCCCAAAATATTGTGCATTGTAGTACATCATTAACGCAAAGTAGAGCAATTGAAACTATTGTTACTGTAAAAATTCAGAAAAAATACAACATTTTCTAAACCACGGCATTTTTCTTTTCAACTTGGCTAGAATGGGGTAATGGTAACTGTTATATATATTTTCTTGAGAAGAAGGTGATCTCTTGGCCATTCAACCGTTAGCACACCCGGACATATTGCCGGAGCATATTTATTTATTTCATGAAGGTAACCTTCATCACAGTTATCGAATGTTGGGCGCGCAGCCTGAGACTTGCGATGGCCGTCAGGGATATCGCTTTACCGTATGGGCACCAAATGCCGCAGAAGTAGGACTGGCTCTGGACCGCAACGAATGGAAAGGCGAAAAGGAACCTTTATATAAGATACCCGAATCAGGATTTTGGAGTCGTTTTTTTCCGGAAATCAGCGAAGGAACTTTATACAAGTTCCGTATACTAACGGAAGATGGCACAGAATTGCTCAAAGCGGACCCTTATGCGTTTCAAGCAGAGGTTCGACCTCAGACAGCTTCTGTCACCAGTTCAATCGAAGGGTATAAATGGAATGATGGAGCCTGGAGACGCAAACAACGTGCCATGTATAACAAACCTCTACATATTTACGAAATGCACATGGGAACCTGGAGGCGCAAAGAAGACGGGAGCCTCTATAGTTATCGCGAGATGGCTGATTTGCTCGTTCCTTACTTATTAGAAATGAAATATACACATGTTGAGATGATGCCCCTCAGTGAGCATCCATATGACCTTTCGTGGGGATACCAAAACACAGGCTTTTATGCGCCAACCAGTCGTTATGGGCATCCGAAAGATCTGATGTACCTGGTGGATACACTACATCAGGCTGGGATTGGCGTATTGCTGGATTGGGTTCCTGCACATTTTGCCAAAGACGCTCATGGGCTGCGTATGTTTGATGGTACGCCTTTGTATGAGTATGCAGATCCGATGTTAGCAGAGAAGCCGGGTTGGGGCACACTCAGCTTTGACTACTCGAAACCTGAAATTCGTTCATTTCTGATCTCCAATGCATTATATTGGATGGAGATGTATCATTTTGACGGACTCCGTGTTGATGCGGTTACGAGTATGCTTCGGCTTGATTTTGAGAAGCAGCCAGGACAATATCGTACCAATGATGAAGGTGGTCTTGAAAACAAGGAAGCTGTAGCTTTTTTGCAGCAGCTGAATGAGACGGTGTTCAAGTATTTCCCTTATGCATTGATGATGGCTGAAGAATCAAGTGCATGGCCAATGGTGACTTTACCAGTACATGAAGGTGGTCTGGGCTTTAACTACAAATGGAACATGGGCTGGATGAATGATACGCTTGATTACATGGAATCTGATTTTCATGAACGTCCTTCCAAACATCATTTGCTGACTTTCCCGGTCGTATACTCCTTTGCTGAAAATTATGTGCTACCTCTGTCTCATGACGAGGTTGTTCATGGCAAAAAGTCGCTCCTCGACAAGATGCCAGGAACCTATGAGCAGAAATTTGCTGGCATGCGTGCTTTTCTGGGCTATTTTATGACTTTCCCAGGGAAAAAGCTGTTGTTTATGGGTGGAGAATTTGGCCAGTTCATCGAATGGAAAGATGAGGATCAACTGGACTGGTTCTTGCTGGATTATGACAGTCACCGCAATTTACATCAGTTTGAGCGTGAGCTGTCTAACCTGTACTTGAGCGAAAAAGCTTTGTGGGAGCTTGATCATTCCTTGGACGGATATGAATGGATCACTCCGGATGATCAGGACCAGAGTGTCATTTCATATGTACGCAAAGGAAAAAAACCTGCGGATACACTCCTTGTGCTCATTAACTTTCAGCCGGTCAAGCGGGAGCGTTACCGGATTGGTGTCATGCGTCCCGGTATGTATACCGAAGTTCTGAACAGTGACCATTCCGTTTACGGCGGTTCAGGCATTACTAATGATATGCAGCTGCCTACCGAAAAGATTCCTTTTCATGGGCATCCGTATAGTCTTGAATTAGTTTTGCCTCCGCTGAGCATCGTGATTCTAAAAAAGAACACACGTCGGAAAACGGATGAATCACCTGCGAGTATTACTTCCGTCAGTTCAAAAACGAAAAATAAGAAAGAAAACAACACGCTGAAACCGAAGAGGAGGACAAAGGCATGAATATTCTATTTGCTGCTGCTGAAGTACATCCATTTATCAAAACAGGAGGCCTTGCTGACGTAATCGGTGCTCTCCCGTTTGCATTAAAGAAGGGCGGGGCAGACGTGCGGGTGATTATGCCTAAATACAAAGGGATTCCTGATGAGTACAAAGACGCGTTGAAACCAGTCATTACAACAGATGTGCCTCTTGGTTGGCGCAGACCCTATTGTGGGATAGAAATGCTGGTTCATGATGGAATTCCAGTATATTTTGTGGATAATGAGTATTATTTTGGACGTGATGGAGTGTACGGGTATATGGATGACGGCGAGCGTTTCGCCTTCTTCAACCGCGCAGTTCTCGAAGTGTTGCCACAGATTGAGTTCAAACCTGACGTGCTGCACAGTCATGACTGGCATGCAGGAATGATTCCTTTGGTGCTTGAAGCCCATTACAGATATGATTCATTCTACAGTGATATTCGTACGGTATTAACCATACATAACTTGTTGTACCAAGGGGTATTCCCGCATGAGTTATTCAGTGAAATCCTTGAACTGGACGATCGATATTTCACCGTGGATGGAGCCGAATATTACGGTAATGTCAATTTCTTGAAAGCAGGAATTGTGTATGCTGACCATGTGACAACCGTAAGCCCAACATATGCACAGGAGGTGCAAACCTCTTATTATGGATACGGATTGGACGGACTGCTAAGCTCACTAGGGGATCGTTTCAGCGGGATTGTGAACGGGATTGATACCAAGAGTTACAACCCGGCAACGGACACCAAAATTCCAGTGAAGTACAGAACAAGTCTGTCCAAGAAAACGGAGAACAAAATTGAGCTACAAAAGGAACTTGGACTTCCTGTTCGTCCCGATGTACCTCTCATGGTGATGGTGACAAGGCTGGTGGACTCTAAGGGGCTTGATCTGGTCTGCCGTATCCTAGATGAATTGTTGTACTATGATGACATTCAATTCGCTGTACTGGGAACTGGAGAGCCGATGTATGAACACTGGTTCCGTGAAGCCGCTAATCGTTATCCGCTCAAAATGTCTGCCCAGATCACGTTTAACGATGGGTTATCCCGCCGCTTCTACGCAGGCAGTGATATCTTCCTGATGCCATCGAGATTCGAACCATGTGGTATTAGTCAGCTACTGGCTCTGAGGTACGGTAGTGTGCCTCTCGTAAGGGAAACAGGCGGTCTGAACGATACTGTGCAGGCATACAATGAGTATACTGGAGAAGGGAATGGTTTCTCATTCACAAGCTTTAATGCACATGACATGATGAATACCATTCGACGTGCCGAGGAGATCTACAAACAGCCAGAACATTGGAAGAAGATTGTGAAAAATGCAATGAGCGGGGAATACAGCTGGAACGTCTCAGCTGAAGAATATATGGATATTTATCGCCGGATCACGCATGAGCCTGTAAACTGATGTAATCCTGAATGAGTCGCAGCATATCATGCTGTGGCTTTTTTAATCAAATAAACAAAAACACTTCCAAAGTTCAGAATGAAAGTCAACATCTGAGAAGGTGGAAGTGTTTTCTTTTTTCTTTTAAATAACAGTCTGAATTTACACTTTAGTATGTTGGATGGTCGCCGGATCAAGTTGTCTATACAAAATGCGGTACCCATATGGGTCAAGTTTAATATTCATCATTCCATCGGTTGGAAACACAGGCTCTTCAGTCAATGCATCCTTCCAGTCTTTCGTTTCCATGGGATGAGAAAGCGTTCGATCTTGAGGTGTATTATTCATCCATACGGTAAAGTGAAGGTTGTCATCCACACGTTCGTAAACAATACAGGGATCATGGTGATCAGCCTTAAGGAATCGGAAGCGTCCTTTGCGCAGGGCTTCATTGCTTTTGCGTAAATCGATCATCAGACGATAGAAATCATACAGTTCTCTGTCTTGCTTGGCGGGGTCCCATTCCATACATTTTCGACAATCCGGGTCAGCATCACCACTAATTCCCACCTCATCGCCGTAGAAAATACAGGGTGTACCGATATAAGTGAAAAGAAATACAACCGACAACTTTAGTCGGCGTTTATCTTCTCCTAAGCGGGTCAGCAGTCGTGGGGTATCATGGCTGCACAGCATATTGAAGATTACTTCGTTGGTTTGTTGTGGATAGCGCATAATCAGTGAACCCATCTCATTGGCAAAGTTATAACCATCCATTGAACCAAAGAAGAACTGAAGCACTTTGTCGGCAAATGGATAATTCATAACGGAATCAAATTGATCACCCATAAGCCAGGTTAAGGAGTCGCTCCATACTTCACCAACAATATAGGCTTCCGGATTCGCTGCCTTAACAACCTTGCGAAAATCACGCCAGAAATGGTTGTCCACTTCATTCGCTACATCCAGACGCCAGCCATCCAGCTTGATTTCCTTAATCCAGTACTCTGCTACATCAAGTAGATATGCCTTAACCTCAGCGTTGGCAGTGTTGAACTTGGGCATGTTGCCATAGAAACCAAATGTATCGTAGGTAGGTATACCGTCTTTGATCTGAACCGGATATTCATTGATGTGGAACCAATCGGCATACTTTGAGTTTTTTCCATTCTGGAGAACGTCTTGAAAAGGAGGGAAGTCTTCACTGCAATGGTTAAACACAGCGTCAAGCATCACTCGGATACCCAGGCGATGGCATTCTTCTGTCAATTGTTTGAGCAGGGCATTGTCACCGAAATGGGGGTCGACTTTTTTATAGTCTATCGTGTCGTATTTGTGGTAGGAATTGGCTTGGAATAGCGGGGTAAAGTAAATGGCGTTCACGCCAAGTTCGGTCAAGTCATGCAAATGATCCAGTACACCTTGCAGATCTCCACCAAAATAATTGTCCAACTCCGGTTTGCCACCCCAGTCATGGGTTTCTTGTGGGTTCAGTTTGGGATCTCCATTAGCAAACCGTTCAGTCATGATCTGATAAAAGACGGCTTCTTTGGCCCACTCGGGTACCTTAAACACATCAATTTCATGTATATAGGAGAACTCATAATATCCTCCAGTTGGATAGGGGGGCTCATAATGAATTCCGTTATCGGCAAGAAAAACATCTTCCGAACCGGCGGTTATCCGAAATATATAGGTGAGACGTTTGAATTTTGGCTTGACGGCAGCCTCCCAATAATCAAACATGTTATCCGCAGCAGCCTTCTCCAGTTGTATTTCCTTATACGTTCCGTTCCAATTGTACTTATCTCCGGTCAGTGCAGTCACGTATTGCACATCATTTCGTTTGGTTCGTACGCGCAGATGTATGGTAGACGAATTATAGGCATAAGCCCACTTGTCACGAGGAACATGATACATGGCTTCTAGCAGCATGACAGCACCTCCTGAATATAGGATAAGTTATGAAAACCGATCTTTTAGAACACGAACTTATAGTTATATTTAACCAAGTTAGCCAGCAAATGAACCACATTTACTGTAATAAAATGAATTATTTTCATCGTTTTCAAAGGTTTCTTTCACAGCATCTCCAGCTTCTTGTTGAATATACGTACAGCTAATTAAGAAAAAGGCACCCTGAGCAGCTTGGAATTCAAGTCTGTTTAGGGTGCCTATAGATTCTTAGCGAGTAGCTTGCTCGAACTCCGCTCGGATGGTTTGAAGCAGCTCTGGCTGACTCAGTACGTCATAGGCTGTTGTAGCAAGTGCTTTTGCTCCCAGAATCATGCCATCCAGCGCGCGATCCTGAAGGGCAAGATCACGGAAGGCAATGGAGTGCAGGGTATGAACCTCATCCACAACACGGATGTAGGGGTGGATTGCAGGACATTTCAGGGAAACGTTACCGATGTCCATGGAGCCATGATCGTTACCACTCACAATCTCTTCTTGCGGGATGCCGAGTTCCATCAGATTTTGACTAAATGCAGCTGAGAATGCTTCATTGGTGACCATCTCGTCATAGGATGTTTCATAGTTGGATGTCACCAGCTTGCAACCTGTCTGCAGAGCAGAGCCTTCAGCGATCTGAATCACACGTTCTGTGAGGATATTCAGTTCTTTGCGGGTTGCAGCACGCACATAAAATTGTGCAGAAGCGTAGTCAGGAATGATGTTTGCTGCCTGACCTCCGTTATTGATCACACCATGAATCCGAACGGTGCTTTTCACTTGTTGCCGGAATGCATTGATTCCGTTGAACGTTTGAATGACGGCATCAAGTGCATTAATTCCTTCGTGCGGACTTGCAGCAGCATGTGAAGATCGGCCATGGAATTCAAATTGTACAGCGTCAATCGCCAGCGAGCTGCCTGACTTTTCGTAGGCATAGTATGGATGCGCCATAAGGGCAACATCGCAGTCATCGAACAAGCCTGCTTCCGCCATTGGAACTTTGGCACCACGAGTCTCTTCAGCGGGTGTGCCAAACACTTTAATTGTTCCACCTACTTCATCCAGAATGGATTTCAGCCCAACAGCAGCCCCAAGACTCATCATGCAGATCAGATGGTGACCACAAGCGTGACCGATCTCCGGCAGGGCGTCATATTCGCACAATAATGCAATGGTAGGGCCAGGTCTGGCAGCTGTATACGTTCCGATAAAGGCTGTCTCCAGTCCGAGGATTGGAGCCTCTACAGTGAAACCGTGATAGAGCAGTTCTTCTTTCAAACGGGCAGAAGCGAGATACTCTTCATTTCCCAGTTCCGGGTTCGCACCGATATATGATGAAATGGCTTTAAAACGGGAAGCATATTGATCAATAACCGTCAGAATTTGTGATTTGTTAGATGTCATTAGTGAACTCCTTATGCATTATTGAAAATAATTTATTGATTATATCATGTTTGCTTTATTTTTTCAGAAACAAGTCAAGATTTGTATTGTCAAAATGCATTGCATAATCATGCATTGTACTTTATAATGACTCAGTCATCAACATGAGAAGCATACAATGTATTGTAAGGAGAGAGAAAAGGTTGAAATTGATAAGTCGTTACACCATGATGCTGTTGACCTTTGTCGTTCTGCTGACGACTGCCGTTCCTGTGGCACTTGCAAGTGGAACTACAGATAATTCAAGCAGTAAAAAGCTGGTGCTCGGTACAAGTGCCGATTTTGCACCATATGAATTCCATAAAGTGATTAATGGCAAAGATGAAATCGTTGGCTTCGATATTGAGATCGCCAAAGAGATTGCTAAAGATCTTGGCGCTGAGCTTGTGATTGAAGATATGGGGTTCGACGGTCTTCTGCCTGCATTGCAGAGCGGGCGTGTCGATCTGGTCGTTTCAGGTATGACGCCGACCGATGAACGGAAGAAAAGTATTGATTTTTCCGACACCTATTATAAATCAAAACAAGTGATTATGGTTCGCAATGTGGATAAAGACAATTATCCGACCATGGCAGAACTTGAAAATGCAAAGATTGGCGTGCAGAAAGGCTCCATTCAGGAAACGATTGGACAGAGTATTCCAGGAGCGAAGCTTACTGCGCTTGATAAAATCTCCGATATCGTGCTTCAACTGCAAACCAAACGCATTGACGCGGCAATCGTTGAAGACACCGTTGCTGCAGGTTATCTGGACGATATCATTGGACTTGCTGCTGCTGTCCCGGACGAAGAGCAAGCAGAAGCTGCAATTGGGATTCGTAAAGGAAATACCGAGCTGCTAGCTGCAGTAAATGGAACACTTGAGCGATTGAAAAGTGAAGATAAAATCAATCAGATGGTGACGGACGCCAGCCTCTTGATGGCGGATAAAGCGAACAAATCACAAAATATTTTTCAAGTATTCTGGGAGTACAAAAGTTTCTATGCAACAGGTGTGGGCTACACACTTCTGTTGTCTGCACTTGGGGTTATCTTCGGGGTAATTATTGGATTGATCATCTGTTTGTTCCGTTTGCATGACGCTGCAATCTTGCGCTGGATCGGTACAGCTTACGTTGAAGTGATCCGTGGCACACCGATGCTGGTACAATTGATGATTATTTACTATGGTTTTTCCCTGAGCTTTGGCATTAACTTCACGGCACTTCAGGCAGGTATCATTACACTTTCAATCAATAGTGGTGCCTATCTGGCTGAGATTTTCCGCGCAGGTATCCAAGGTGTGGATCGTGGTCAGTTGGAGGCAGCGCGTTCATTAGGGATGGGAAGAGGCGCCGCGATGAGATATATCATATTGCCACAAGCCTTCAAAGCTGTATTACCAGCGATCGGTAATGAATTCATAACTATCATCAAAGAATCCTCCATTATCTCGGTTATCGGTATGGTGGATATTATGTATCAGGCAAGTGTGGTCAAAAACATTACGTACCAAGGCTTGAGTCCATTTTTGATTGCAGCAGCCATCTACTTTGTAATGACGTTCATTTTGTCCAAGCTGCTGGGACGACTGGAAAGGAAGTTGAGTGCAAGTGATAGACGTTAGACAATTACACAAATCTTATGGAAATAACGATGTGCTTAAAGGTATCAACGTGACGATTGGCAAAGGTGAGGTTGTAGTGGTCATCGGTCCTTCCGGTTCAGGTAAAAGTACATTCTTACGTTGTTTGAACCTGCTGGAACAGCCTACCTCGGGAGAGATTGACTTTGAAGGCGTGTCAATCACGGACCCCAAGCACAACATTAACGCAACTCGGGAGAAAATGGGTATGGTGTTTCAGCATTTCAACCTGTTCCCACACAAAACGGTAGAGCAAAACATCACGATCGCTCCGATTAAAGTGAAGAAACAATCCACTCTGGAAGCGGAAAAAATTGCTGCTGATCTGCTTAACACCGTGGGTTTGTATGATAAAAAAGATACATTCCCGAATCAGCTGTCCGGTGGACAGAAGCAGCGGATCGCCATTGCTAGAGCATTGGCCATGCAGCCTCATGTCATGCTGTTTGACGAGCCTACGTCGGCATTGGACCCCGAGATGGTCGGTGAGGTACTGGATGTCATGAAACGTCTTGCAGAAGGCGGTATGACTATGGTCATCGTAACACATGAGATGGGTTTTGCACGTGAAGTGGGAGATCGAATCCTGTTCATGGATGGCGGGGTTATTGTGGAAGAGGGAACACCTGATGAGGTGTTTGGAGCACCGAAAAATTCACGTACACGTGATTTTCTTGCGAAAGTACTCTAAATGAAGTGATTAAATAGCGTTACTGACCTCGAGTCGGTGACGCTATTTTTTGTTTGAAAATAATTATATATGGAATTCAAAAAAGTAACTATTCTGTTACCAAATATATAGGGGATATCTCGCCAGACACTTTTAGAGCATTCAGTATTCTTACACGTGCTTACACATGTTAAAACCATTTGGTAAGAATTACTACAAGTTCAGGTTACAAAATTGTGATATATTGAACTCTGCCGAAACTTCCGGACAGGGAGTGCGGGGGATGTAACGATGCAGATTGTGCAGGGGGAAGATCTACAGCACACTGCTTGGGGTGAATTAGGGGTACATATCGTTTCAAATGTAATGATGAACCTATAGGGTGGGCTCCTCATCCGAATCCGACAACTAACTTCGCAGGCACAATGAGGGAGGAAGACCATGATTAACAAGAAACGTATAGCCAAAACAGCAGTAGCATTAATGACAACAGCAATGCTCATTCAAGCCGTTCCGGCTCACGCCGATTCAGTTCATGTGGCCAAAGAGGGGGATACCTTCTACACCTTATCGAAACAATACGGAGTAGCAATTAACACGTTAGTTAAAGCAAACAACGACATTTCGCCTTACAACATTTATGGTGGTTTGAAAATTACGATTCCCGGTAAGGCAAACAATGTAGCTGCCGCGGCGACGGAGAGCAAGACCCAAGCCAAAACGGTTACCGCAGCAAGCTTGGACGTTAACACAGATAACAAAGTGGTTCAAGCCTGGGGGAAAACATTCGATTACAGTAAAGCTGTGAACGTGAAAGCAACGGCATACTCTGCAGATCCCTCTGAAAATGGAGGATGGGGTGCGGTCGATTATTTCGGGAATGACCTTGAACTGGGTACGATTGCAGTTGATCCAAGTGTGATTCCACTTGGAACCAAAGTACTGGTAACGGGTCACAGCCATCCAGGATTGCCAAAACAGGCTTTTGTAGCCACAGCACGTGACGTGGGCAGTGCAATCAAGGGTCACAGGATTGATATCTTCATCCCTGGTAGCAAGCAGTCGGTAAGCACATTTGGTTTTCAGGACATCGAGTTGTACATTCTGAAGTAGAGCGTAAATTACATCTAAAATGAATTCAAACAGGGTGTCTGCCAGTCGCTAACTTGCGATTGAACAGCACCCTTTTAATATGTCATTATTTCCTAACCGGTTATTCTATTCTTTGGCCTTCGGTAATCCCAGCATTTCGTCCAAGGTAACCAGTTCATACCCCCGGTTACGCAGTTCCTCAATTATTTCAGGCAAAGCCTCAATCGTGCCATTCAGAATGGATCCTACACCGCCTCCTGCATGTTGAAGAACGATGGAGCCAGGTTTTACGGCAGACAGGATGTTAGCTTTGACCTTTTCCTTGGAAAGGCCTTTCCAGTCCAGGGAGTCAACGTTCCAGTTCACAATACTATAATGTTGTCTGGCAGCCCATTTCAGCTGTTCTTCATTAATGTCTCCGTACGGAGGTCGAATCATCTTTGGCGTATATCCCGCCAAATGGCGAATGATATCCCCGGTATGTAAAATTTGTTTGCGGAAGGCATTCATCGACAGCTTACTGAACTCCGGATGATTGTAGCTGTGATTGCCAACAATGTGCCCTTCCTTAACAATCCTTTTTACCAAATCGGGGTGCTTCTCAGCACGACTACCAACGATGAAAAAAGTAGCTCTGACTTTATACTTTTTCAGCACATCCAACACTTGCGGAGTAAACCGTGGATCGGGCACATCATCAAATGTCAGCGCAACCTGTTTCGTTGAAGGACCATTGGTTTTGAACGTATCGGCATATTTTTGACGTAACTGTCCCAGTGTCAGTTGTTCTTCTTCCACGGAATCAGAACTGGATACCGATTCACTTGGCGGTTCTGAAGCATCCCGTGATGAAACTGGTGGAGCTTGATATCCTCCGAGAAAAATAACGATAACCATCAGCATAATGAGGCGTACGCGCACAATAACAGCCTCCTTTTCCAAAATGACGTTCTCTTTGGTATGCCCGGGGGGTCGAAAAAATATGCGCAGTGTGAGAAGTTTCATTGCTGATTTAATTCATGACAGCCATAATTCCTCCATATATAACATATAGAAAAGGATTGGTGGAATAACTATGAGTACATATGATTTGAAATCCATACGTTTACAGGTGATTGAAGCAGGAGAGGATAAGGTTTTTCTCGTTACCGGAGGAAAGGCTCATATTGGCGCTGTAGCCACGTTCTATGTGGAAGATGAGCGAGTCAGCGGCACGACGGTCCATATTCCGGGACATAAGGAACAAGAGCTGTGTGAGCGGCTTGCTCGAAAGGCTGCCCAACAATTGGGAATGACCGTTACGGTAATCATGGGAATCCATTTTGATTCCATTACACGGATGCAGATCGACGAAATCGTGCAGACTGCAGAGAGG
>Ga0209437_100325_pt1 | contig 60773 bp, 45 predicted proteins | sample AraplaL_Cvi_mTSA_FD_184266 | JGI IMG/M metagenome (GOLD analysis project Ga0209437, IMG submission 184266) | Arabidopsis root microbial communities from the University of North Carolina, USA - plate scrape CL_Cvi_mTSA (SPAdes) (version 2) | ecosystem: Host-associated > Plants > Roots > Endosphere...
AGAAGTGTATCTTCGGATGCCTGTGCGAGTAGATGCTGTAATACACGTTGCTCTGTGACGTAATCCAGAGAAGAAGTCGGTTCGTCCAGCAGCCATAACCGTCCGTTGCGCAACATGGCGCGTGCGAGAGCCAGCCGCTGCTTCTCTCCATCCGACAGATTCTCCCCTTTTTCATACACCATGTCGGTCAACGACTTATCTGGCAGTTGTACTTTATCTAGCACAGCCGACAGATGTTCATCCGAATATTCTTCTCCGTCCAAGAGCAGGTTGTCCCGGATGGTTCCCCGGAAGAAATGACTTTGCTGCAACACGACATTTGCCCTTTGCCAAATACTCTCCTCACTCAGTTCCTGCACCGAAATATCGTTTAACCGTATATCACCAGAAGTTGGTGTACGCAGCTTAAGTAGCAGATCGATAATCGTTGACTTACCTGATCCACTTGGTCCGACGATTGCTGTTTTGGAGCCTGCGGCAAGTTGCAGGGAGAGTTCCTTCAGCGCCGGTCTCCATTCCCCTTCGTATTGAAAGCTAACACCGGATAGTTCAATCGACACCGCCTGATCGGCTGACACTTCACCGCTTGGCTGTACAGGTTGCACATCGGAGGTTGGCACCGTTTCCGCCAGTCGCTGAGCGGCGTGTTCACTGTCCTGCTTATATAGAGGTAATATAGCCATTGCCGCAGCTTCTTCGAACACGGTCTGCGTAGCCAGAATCAGCATAGCGAGGAATACGCCGGCAAACGCTCCATTCATAATCAAGAAAGCGCTCAGTGCCAGCACACCCCATGTCACGAGATACGTCACAAAAACGTGCAGGGATTGCCCTCTTAGCAAGTGCGAAGCAGCTTGTTTCTGTTCAGTGGCCAATGCAGCGGAAGCCTGCTGAAGCTGCTGCTCGCGCTGTTCCAATTGGCCGTATACTTTCAGATCCCGGAAACCATACAACACTTCGGTCACTTCCGTGGACAGCAAAGCCCGTTGCTGACGGACACGTCCGTGTATTTTTCGCTGTCCCAACAAGACAATGCCTGGTACAACAAAAGCCGTGATTAGCATGCCTAGTACCAGTAAACACGCAATCCAGATTGAAAAGGCCGAAGTGAACAGCATGGTTGCCAAGAACACCATAACAACAATGATAGGCGGATATGCGACACGCAAAAAGTAATTTTGCAAGCTTTCCACATCACCCACGATCCGCGCAAGCAAATCCCCGCTTCGGTTTTTGTTCATAATACCGGGTGTCACCGGAATCAGTTTGGCAAAAAAGGACGTCCGCAAACGGCTCAGCATGGAGAACGTCGCCCTATGGGAATATAAGCGTTCTGCGTAACGACTCGCCGCCCGAAGGAAACCGAGCAGTTTAACCATCGAGGTAAGTACAATTAAGGTGTAGAGCGGTGGCGCAAATACCGTTTGCGAAATCATGTATCCACTCGCGGAAAAGAGCGCTACCCCTGCTATGCCGGCGATGAATCCGCCCAAAATCGAAAGCAAAATATCCTTGCGCTCCTGAATCATCGCTTTTGACAGAATCGTCAGCTCATTCATGCTAACCCTCCTTTTCGCCCCACATCCACCATTTCGGCATATTGAGGCAAGCGGTCAAGAAGCTCGTTGTGAGGTCCTGAATCCACCAACACCCCATTGTCCATAAACAAAATGTTGTCTGCATGTTGAATCGTATATAAACGGTGTGCCACCGTAATCATCGTCGCTGTTTTGGCTAATGACGCAATGGACTGTTGCAGTACCCGTTCGGTGTGAAGATCCAGTCCTACTGTGGGTTCATCGAACAAAATAACGGCTGGTCGCTTCAAAAAAGCTCGTGCCAAGGCAAGTCGCTGCTTTTCCCCACCAGATAGCCCCCGACCACCCTCACCAACAAAGGTATCCAATCCCTGCTCCAGCTGAGTGACAACGCCAGCAAGTCCTGCTTCGTCTGCTGCCTGCTCTATTTCAGCTCTGGAGACGTTTCGACCTGCTCCAATCGCTATATTTTCGGCAAAGGTACCTGCAAAAATATACGGGTGCTGTGTAATATAACTAACACGTTCGAACCATGCAGCCTCATCATCGTGCGAAAGCTCACTTCCGTTAACCAGAACCGCTCCCGAATCTGGTTTCAACAAACCGGCAATGAGATGCAGCAGCGTTGTTTTACCGGAGCCACTTTTGCCTACAATGGCAATCTGTTCTCCCGGTCCAATCGAGATCGGTCCTGTCTCAAGTCCAAAGGAATCCGGTGCGTACTGGAAACGGACATGGTCCAGTTCAATGGTTGGTGGCATTTGAATCAACTCGGCACGACTTGTGCGTAACTCGTCCTGCTGCACCCTTAGATCGTTTGTATCACCGATATGTGTACCCTTCTCGGCTCCCTCATCTATGGTTGGTATACTTGCGCCACTTGTCTCCGCAAGCATCTCTTCTACTTTGCGAACGGCCCCCATACTGGTTCGCCCACTGTGAAAAGCCGTTCCTGTATTCTTCAATAGACTGTAAAACTCAGGGACGAGCAACAACACAAGAAAGGCTGTGTGGAAGGACATCGATTTGAAAACAAGTAACTGAATAGCCAGTTCGAGTGCGACAAGCCCGATGCTTAACATCACGATCGATTCCAGCATGAAGGTATTCGTAAACGCAATCTTCAAAATGCCCATCGTGGCATCCCGATAACCCAGACTGCTGCGTTCAATCTCCTGCTGCTGACGTTTAGCCCGTCCGAATATTTTCAGCGTAACCAGCCCTTGAAGCGAATCCAGAAATGTACCGGAAAACTCGGCCAGCTGCGCGTATTTCTCTTCGGATTTGTTCTTTGTCTGTAGTCCCACCAAAATCATGAACAGCGGGATAAATGGTGCTGTAAACAGCATAATGTAGCCTGTGTTGGCGTGCTGGGTAAACGTAACGATCAGAATCAGTATCGGAATCATCGCCGCTTCCATCATACGCGGCATGTACTGACTGAAATAGCTGTCAGCTTCATCCACTGCATCCAGAGCAACGCTGACCTTTCCTCCCGTCTGTCCACGAAGGGTTGAAGGCATGGAAGCGCGGGTAAGGTTCTGCAACACAGAAGCTCGCATATTTGTCTTGGCACGTGCTGCCATATGCAAGCCCACTTTCCCGTTGCCATACGTCAACAGTGTGCGCACAGCCATAACAGCCAGCAATAGCCCAAGCAGCAGCAACACCGATGAGAAGGAAGCTTTCTCTACAAAAATTCGTTGGACTGCTTCAGCCACCAATGCCGCCTGACTTATAATAGCCACACCAAGCGCCAGCGAAATGATCGCAAGGAGCAGCCTGTTTTTTCGTTGTAACGACATTTGCTGCGAGATCAGATTGGATTTGGCTTTTCTCTTCACAGAAAGCTCCTCCTTTATTTTTTCCCTTTCACATAATCCGCATCAAACAGGAACAGTTTGAAGACCAGAATAAGAGAAGGAATTAACAGGCATAGCCCACCGATAAACACAACCACTAGCGCAAAGCCCATAGCTGGCGGTGTGGCACTGCTATGAATCGTGATGTATGGATCAAGAATATAAGGATACTGCCCAATGCCGTAAGCGAAAAAGGCTGTGAAAAATTGCAGCATAATGAAAATAAAAGCTAATCCGTAACGACGACCGTTATATAACAGCCACATGGCAATCATGAAAAATGCAACAGATAGCGCCAGCAGCCACCATAAATCCATCATGTTTTGAAAATGACGCTCATTGTGTTGACCCAAATAGATAAATGCAGTCAGCGCGAGAATAATGGTCGGTGTGCTCCAGAACAAAGCATAATTGCGCATCAGCTTCAATGCCGAATGATCCTCTGCCCGAGATGCATAAAATGTCAGAAATGACCCACTAATGAACAATACGGATACAATGGCCAGTCCAACTATGCTCCACGATAACGGATTGGTGAACAGCGCCCAATAATCCAGGGAAACCGTCTCCCCCTGCTTCAAAATAAAGCCACCTTCAGACAGTGTCAGTGCCACTGACAATGACGCCGGGATAAGCAAACCCGTAGCTCCGTATAAAAACAAATATACGATGTTATTTTTGGAACCGTAATTCTCAAAAGCATAGAACGACCCCCGAATAGCAAGCAGAATGACGGCAATACTTCCCGGGACAAGCAGCGCGGAGCCATAATAATAAGCGGTATCCGGGAAAAACCCAACGATGCCAATATAGAAAAAGACAAAAAATACGTTGGTGATCTCCCACACCGGTGATAGATACCGGGAGATCAGACGGTTAATCAGATGATCCTGCTTCGTCAGGCGTGCGTAAAAGGCGAAAAAACCTGCTCCAAAATCAATTGAAGCTACAATAAGATAGCCATACAAGAACAGCCAGAGTACGGATATACCAATTAATTCATAACTCATCAGGCCTGCTCCCCTTTCTTGGCTGATTGATCATGCTTCTCTTTCAACCATTTCTCCATCTCAAGGTCAGCAGGATTGTTATTGAACAAACGTCTCAGCACGAGAACACAGATGACGCCAAGCACGATGTACAGCAGTAAAAAGACGAAAAATAAAATTCTTACACTCGGTGAAGAAGTAGCGGCCTCTTCTACTCTCATATAACCTCGGATGATCCATGGCTGCCGCCCGATCTCTGCATAGAACCAGCCCATCTCAACGGCCAGAAATGCAAGCGGTGCACTGAGTGCAACCATACGTAGCATCCACTTGTTAAACTGGTTGCGTTTCTTCCAGAACACAAACAGGAAATACAGAGATGAGATCGCAAGCAGAGCGAAACCAATTCCAGCCATTAGATCGAACAAGTAATGCACAAGTAAGGGTGGATGCTCATCTGGTGGAAATTCGTTCAGCCCGGTTACCTCGGCGTTAAAGTCTCCAAAGGCAAGAAAGCTGAGCACTTTCGGCAAATGAAGTGCGCCTATGATTTCATGTTCAGCATTCAGCCATCCTAATAAAATCAGATCCGCGCCGCTTTCCGTCTCGAAATGCCACTCGGCAGCTGCGAGCTTCTCCGGCTGATGCTCAGCCAAAAATTTGGCAGATACATCTCCAGCTAAGGAATTTAATAAACTGAAGACCAGAACAACGGCCATCATGAGGTTCAGGCCCTTTTTGTGGTATGCCGACACCCCTTTTCTCAGCATCGCAAAGGCTGCAATTCCAGCTAACAGAGCAGCTCCTGTCAGATAAGCCGAGCTTAATACATGAAATACTTTGGAGAACGTGGCCGTATTCAGCATCGCTTGTACAGGATTCACTGCCAAGAATTGACCTGCTTCCATGACAAAGCCTTCAGGCTGGTTCATGAATCCATTTACTGTCGTGATAAAAACAGCAGACATCCCTGCCCCGGCGACAATCGGAATGGTCAGCAACCAGTGGATATACGGATTTTTGAACCGATCCCACGTATAGAGGTAAATACCCAAGAAGATCGCTTCAAAAAAGAACGCGAATACTTCCATAAATAGTGGCAGTGCAATAACATTACCGGCCAATTTCATAAAATTCGGCCACACCAGGGCCAATTGCAGCGATATCGCTGTACCTGTGACAACACCAACCGCCACAGATATGACAAATCCTCTGGACCACCTCTTTGCCATAAGTATGTAATGGTGATCTTTCTTCCGAATGCCGATGAACTCTGCAATAGCAATCATCAAAGGCACACCGACACCAAGCGTTGCAAAAATAACGTGGAATCCGAGTGTCAAACCAGTCACCAGCCTGCTCCATAACACTGTATCAATAGCCATTCTTTATGTTGCCTCCTTTCAAACTCTGTTGATTTTTAGTGATAAACTCTTGCTTATGATCAGGTCTGCTACTCACTGGTTGCATTTAATATCAGATTAGGACGTTCCTGTAGTTCGTGTGTTTAGGATAAGAGAAAAATTTCACAAAGTACGCTATAACGATATCTTGCCACATGTACTTTGCGATTACTCCTGTTGATTCCTGATATTAAATGCATAGAAAATGCTATGCGAGACCTAATAATCAAAATTATTATATCTTTATTTTTTACTAATTCAATCAAAGTCACGTCTTCTACCCTAAACGTTCAAGAAAGGATCAACTCTTTCTGACAACTTGGTGAAAAACAAAAAATACACCCAATGGAGCTATTGATTCATTGGGTGTAAACGTGGTACTGCAAGGTGGATTCACTATTTTATTTGCTTGCTTACTTGCTCTGGACTCACCGCATCTGCCTCGCGACGTACGCTCATGATGATCAGTGATGCAGCTAATACCGTAAGGATGATTCCAAGCATCTGAAATCCTGTCACATTGAATGTATCTCCCATAACGATACCAATCAATAACGATGATATGATGGTCCCCAGGTAGCGTGATGTATTAAAAATACCCGATGAAACACCTATCATTTCTTTGGGTGTGCTTTTGAACAGAGCTGCTTGCATGCCAACCGCGTTTAGACCGTTACTTATGCCAAATAAAGCCAAGGCAACAATGACAACAAAGATTGGAGAAGTTTCATTCATGAGTGCAATGAATACAGAGCCAATGGTCATTAACCAAGCTGATACGATTAAAGCTGGCCGTGATCCCGATCTGTCAATCCAGCGCCCTGCGATCGGAGCAATAATGACTGAACATAACCCCAAAGCCAGCATGCTCATTCCTGTATGAACTTCGTTGAGATGACGTACCTGCTTCAAATACGTAGGAACTCCAAAAAAAAGTGCGTAAAACAGGATGTTCACCAGCATGTATTGTACATTCACCCAAGTCATCTCGGGATATATGGCAAACGTTCGCAGAGGGATGAATGGCTTGGCTGCTTTTAATTCATGCCGGATGAACATGACAAGTGTAATTAACCCGATCCCTCCTGTCAGCAGATGCCATGTAGAAATATCTCCTGTGGAATTTACTGACAGTAATCCGATGAGCAGAGTCACCAAAGCTACCGTAAACATCAGGATACCCGGTGCGTCAATTAACGAAAGCCATTGCCGAATGGCCATGTGCCCAGGGATAGACGAAGATTGCTCGTCATTCGGGATTGTTTTCCAGGCGAACCAAAAGCTTGCCAAGACAAACGGAATATTAACGAAGAATATGCTGTGCCAGTCCCACCAATAAATCAAAACTCCACCGATAAAAGGTCCAATTGCAGCCGCTCCAGAAAGGAATATCGCCAAGGTGGACAAGGCGGAGGCTTGCTTGTCAGTCACGTTAATTCTGACAATCGCCATTCCGACGGCTACCATCATGCTTGTGCCAATCGATTGAACGATCCGGAATACGATGAGCCACGAAAAACTGGGAGACCACGGAGCTAGCATGGACGATACAAAAACAATAACAAGACCCATGAGGAAGATCTTCCTGCGGCCAAACAAATCACTACACTTGCCCATGACGGGTTGAGCAACAGCACTGGCAATGTAAAATGATAAAATGATCCACGAAACGGCTGTAAAACCAAGTTGGTACACTTGTTGTAGCCTGGAGATTGCCACCGAAATCATGGAGGAATTCAACGGATTCAACATAATTCCGAGTCCAACAGCTAACATCAATCCTTTATTTCGAACGTTCATCGGTGCATCACTCCTTCTTCTGCTGTCATCTTACTTGAAAACATTCATTTATTCCAACGCATTATATGTTATGATTTGATGAACTAGAAGGAATGAAGGAATGGTGCAAATGGAACTTCTTCAACTAAAATATTTCCTGACGGTGGCCCGATGCGAACATGTTACGGAAGCTGCGGGAAAGCTGCATGTTACGCAATCCTCTCTGAGCAAAACGATACAACGATTAGAGGATGACCTGGGAGTCCCTTTATTTGATCGAATCGGGAGAAAGCTGCGACTAAACGATTTTGGAAGAACATTTCTTCAGCGAACTGAAAAAGCCCTATTTGAATTGGAACAAGGAAAGCGGGAAATCGCTGACCTCTCCAACAAAGATCAGGGTACACTGCAATTGGCGGTGACTACGGCAAGTACTTTGCCAGGTATACTACGAGAATTTCGCAAAAATCAACCGGACATTCAGTTTCATGTACAAATGGTTTCGTTAGAAAACATGTCCAGGCTTCTATATCGGGGCGAGGTGGATTTTTGTCTCTCTTCCCCTCCGATTCAAGGTGACGACATCGAATGTCAGATACTTTATGACGATCCGATCGTAGTTGCTGTTCCTATGGGGCATCGATATGCAGAACGAAGCAGCATTCAACTAGCCGAGCTTAAGGACGAGTCGTTTGTTGGGGTAAAACAAGGCTATGGTGTTCGTGATATGGTAGATTCTACATGTCAATCCGCAGGTTTTGTACCGAAGTATGTATATGAAGGTGATGAGCCTGCACGTTTAACAGCCCTTGTTGAAGCGGAAATCGGTCTTGCATTTATACCAAGCACAGCCAGAAACCCGCATGAACGCATTAGATATCTTCAGGTAGAGGAACATAGACTCGTTCGGGAAATCGCTCTACTTTCGCATAAAAACAGGTATGTTTCAAAAGCCGCTTTAGAGTTTCGCAGCGTGGTTATGGAGTATTTCAATGCTATGCCATGAATAAAAATTCAATCCAAAGGAGATGTCATTTTGAAATTAAAAGCAGAAAAATTTGATCATATTTCAGAGACAGAACGATTAGTAATCAGACCATTACAGAAAAACGACTACGAGAATTGGTTGAATGAATTTAAAAACCGCTTGCCCTCCCAGCACCGCCATGATAAAGGGAAAATGGATATGAGTGAATGTACACTGGATTGGTTTCATCATCTTGTGGATCGGCACCAGGAGTTAGCGCGTACAGATACCGTTTATGTATTTGGTGTCTTTAGAAAGGAAGATGGCACACATCTGGGTATGGTTGATATTGCAACCTTGGCGAGAGATGACTTTCAATGGGGAAGCTTCGGATATACGATCCATAATCAGCATTGGCGAAAAGGTTATGGCAAAGAAGCTGTGAATGAGGCTCTTCATATTGCATTTGAACATTTGAAATTCCACCGTATAGAAGCCCATATCAATTTAGATAATCCCCCTTCTGTAAAGTTAGCTGAAAGCGTTGGTATGGAATTTGAATGTGTACGTAAAGGTTTCATACACGAAAATGATGAGTGGACCGATCATTTGGTGTATTACAAAAATTTTAATTAAAAAGTTCATACAACTCACTCTAAAACAAGGGAACTCCATATCAAGAAGTTCCCTGTTTTCTATGTTTGTGAATATTCTTCTTTTTGTGATGAAGGGCTACTACTCCAAAACTAGCTACTGAAATCCATAATAGGATTATTGCATTACTCGAGACTAATGATTGCACTGTATCTAGTTGCAATAGTTGCGTAATTAACCTTCCTTCATACGGTGAAAGTGTGGCTCCCAAGTTATACGCGATCAGAACAATGGTGGTACCCAACTTTGCCATTTTCGCGATTTGTTGAGCAAAAGTATGCAATAAATATGGCATTATACAGCGGAATGAAAACCCGATGATCATTGAGCAAACGGTAGTAAGAATAATACTTTGCGATATTGTGGTAACGAACATCGAGCTTCCAAGTAACAGAATTGATAATGGAACGATATAGTTACCGAATGTTTTGTATACCTTCCCAAAAGAAAAGCCGGCAACAAAAGCTCCCAAACCTATAAATGCAATCATATTGCTTCCGTTTGTCGCACTTCCGATATTTTTTTCCAAAATCAAAGGAGTGATCTGTAAATTATAATTGATGAAAATAGCTACTATCACAAATAATAAGAGACCATAGCCAATCATGACTTGAAGGGCTTTTTTATTATTTGGGTGGCTTGAATTCGTTGTGACCTCTTCTCTTCTATTAAGCTCTTTTTTATCAGAAGGAACGAAAATCAGGAATGAAATGAAAATAGGAAGTGCCAGGGCGTAGACATAAAATGATGTGTGCCAGCCCATTTTCAACAGTTGACCAACGAGCAGTGTTAGACAAATGCCGCCTAATCCCTCAAAGGCACTTTCTAAGCCAATTACGGTTGCTTGTTTAGCTGGGTTCTTATGATACATATCACTGATCATCTGAATGATGAGCCGGTTAAACAAACCTACACCTAACCCAAACAAACAGCGAGAAATGAACAGTAATGAAAAAAGGTCATGATACAATGCAGGGAATACTCCCGCAATGAGAACAAGTCCTAATCCAGTTAGTATAGTTGCTCTCTTCCCGATAAGAAGTTCAAGTCGATTAGCGATTAACACACCAACAATAACAAATAATGAAGGTATGGTCGTTAATAATCCTACGTGTGTGATCGATATCTCTGGAAAATCATCGGCTATTGCAGGAATGTTAGCAGCAATCACTGGACCTGAAGAGATTAATAACGCAACGGATAATAACGAATATGTTTTAAGCTTCTCCATGAATATTATAAAAACCAACTCCTTTACTGCTTCTTTTTACTCCATATAGCCAGTAGTTAGCGCTTGTTGTTGTGATAAATCGATAAAGCAGTAACGCATAAGTCGATGACTTCATACATTACTGCTCGGTCGATTAGAGTTCTTTACCGTTACTTTGAATAACTTTTTTGAACCATTCAAAGGATTTTTTCTTGCTGCGTTTCAACGTACCATTTCCAGCGTCATCTTTGTCGACATGTATGAAACCGTATCGCTTACTCATCTCTCCAGAACTTGAGCTTACTAAATCAATGCAACCCCAGGATGTGTAACCCAACAATTCTACGCCATCTTCTTCCACTGCTGTTATGAAAGCTTGGATGTGTTGACGCAGATACTCGATTCTATAATCATCAGCAACATATCCAGTTTCATCAGGAGTATCCATCGCTCCTAATCCATTTTCAACGATGAATAGTGGCTTTTGATATCGGTCATACAAGGAGTTCATTGTAATTCTTAGACCTTCAGGATCGATTTGCCATCCCCATTCACTCGTTTTCAGATGAGGATTGCGTAGTGTCGGAAACAGGTTAGCTGCCGTTTGTGTGTTTACTTCCGGGTCTGCACTGGTTAATCGTGAACCGTAGTAACTGAACGAAACGAAATCAACCGTATTATTTTTCAAGCACTCCTCGTCCCCGTCTTCCATGGCTAAATTAATATTCATTCGTTCTAACATTTTCTTGGCATAGTTTGGATATTCTCCCCGGGATTGTACATCGACAAAGAAGTAGTGCTCGCGATCTCTTGTGATGGCTTTCCAGACATCATCTGGTGCACATGTATATGGGTAAGTGTTGGCGCCCGCTAACATACAGCCAATCTTAAATGCCGGGTTAATTCTTCGCGCAATTTCAGTTGCTTTTGCACTTGCAATCAATTGATGATGTGCCGCCTGATATTTCACAGCATCCTTATTCTCACCCTCTTCAAACACTAGACCTGAACTCCCAAAAGGTAAATGCAAGAGCATGTTGATTTCATTAAAGGTAAGCCAATACTTCACTTTATCTCTATAACGTGTGAAGATCGTTTCACACAGTCTCTCATAATAATCCACCATTTTTCGGCTTCTCCACGATCCAATTGTTTTCACCAAATGAATAGGGACATCAAAATGGGTAATGGTGACTAAAGGTTCAATGCCATACTTCAAACATTCATCAAATACATTTTCATAGAATTTCAAGCCCTCTTCGTTAGGTAGCTCGTCATCTCCATTAGGGTAGATCCGAGTCCATGCCAAAGATAAACGGAAACACGTAAAGCCCATTTCTGCAAGTAAAGCAATGTCTTCTTTATAACGATGATAAAAATCAATAGCCTCATGACTCGGATAAAAATGCTCTTGATCACACTCCAACATTTTTAAATGCCCTCGCATGACAGGAACACGATCTTTCCCTGCCGGGATTACATCAACTGTGGATAGTCCCTTGTTACCTTCTGCATACCCACCTTCACATTGATTAGCAGCAACTGCCCCACCCCACAAAAAGTCTTTTCTTAAAGTCATTAAGACACACTCCTAATTTGTAGTTTTGTTAAGCTTTGACAACCAACAATGTATTGTTAAAATCAATATTTTGGGGACTAGTCTCTGCGATCACATGCGAGTAACTATACGTATTGGTTACAATAACTGGCGTTTGAGTGACATATCCTGCTTGTCTGATTTTGTCCAGATCAAAAGTCAGCAAGGTCTGTCCTTTCGTAATTCTCTGACCTTCTTCAACGAAAGCTTCAAAATATTTTCCGTTTAGCTTTACCGTATTTAAACCGACATGAATAAGAATTTCGACTCCTTCATCGGATAATAGTCCAATAGCATGTTTCTTAGGAAATAGAGATACAATCATGCCATCAAATGGAGCAATAACTTTTCCCTCGCTGGGTTCAATAGCAATTCCTTTCCCCATTGCCTCTGAGGCAAACGCTGCATCTTGTACATCTTGAAGTTGAATAAGCTGACCTTTAAGTGGAGTTGCAATAACGGAATCTTTGATAGTAATGACTTCATCCGTGACTGCACTCACTTCGTTCGCACTTGAAACAGTATTCTGTGAAGGTACGTCTTTTTCATATTTCAAACTGAACAAATAGGTAAGCACAGCAGTTACGACAGTTGTTATAACAAGTGCGATCAGAATGTTATATAGATTCCAGATATTCTCACCAATGTACAGAGGAATCGCTGGTATTCCTGAAGCGCCTGTTGCGTAACGAGAAACATCCGTTAGCCCTGCAAAGAGTCCCCCACTGGCAGCTCCAATCATACCCGCTACAAGTGGGTATTTCTTTGGTAAGTTTACACCGTAAAGAGCTGGTTCCGTGATTCCCATCAACGCTGTGATACCACTGGAAGCAGAAATTTGTTTTAATGCTTTATCCTTTGTTCTCATCCCTACAACTAATGCCGCAACACCTTGACCTATACAATTGATCATCGCCCCAGGACCGAGGATATTCTCATAGCCTGATGTGGTGATTTGAGCAATTGATAGAGGAACAATATTATGGTGGAGTCCAAACATAACCAATATTGGCCAGAAGGTTGCAACCAGGAAAATAACCAGCCAGCTACCATGTGCGCCCAAGAATTCAAACCCCATCGCTAAATACGTTCCGAAAAATGACCCCAGTGGTCCCAATACGGTTAAGGCCAGAATTCCCGTTACTAAAATAGTGCACATGGGAACAAAAATAACTTTCACTGCATTCGGAATTATTCTTTTAAACAAAGATTCAATATATGATTGTGACCAAACTATTAAGAGAATTGGAACTACAGATGAACTATAAGACACAAGAGTTAGCGGGATTCCAAAAACGCTTACGTCAGTCTCATCTAAACGCAATTGCGTCAAATTGGGATGGAGCAAAATACCGGCTAAAACGAGTGCTAAGACGGGACTACATTTAAGTTTGTTTGCAGCTGAAAACGCCAACAAGAATGGTAGAAAGTAGAAAATAGCATCTGACATAAGACTTACGACATAATAGGTTTGGGAATCTTTTGAAATCCAGTTGAACAAAATAAGCAGAGCGAGTAATGCCTTGATCATACCGGCACCAGCTATAGCAGGAACAATCGGACTAAATGTCCCCGAGACGAAATCGATTAATTTCCCCAATATACTGACTTTCCTAACATGAGTTGGTTCACCCGATGAACTCGCGTTAGGTTGAAGATACTTAATCACTTCTTTGTAAACGTCTTCAACATGTGTGCCGATGACGACTTGAAATTGTCCGCCGCTCTCAACAGCATCAATAACGCCATCAAACGATTTAAGCGCTTTATGATCTGCTTTACTAGTATCATTCAGTGCGAATCTAAGCCTAGTCATACAGTGAGTCAGAGTGGATACATTCTCACTACCGCCCACTTTCTCTACTATATCCTGAGCCAACTTCTCGTATTTCTTGTTCATCCAATAATGCCCCCTCTTGTTGTTGCCACCTAAATGAATGAGACCGAAAGCGCTTCTAAATAACTTCTGTTTACAATAAAAAAAGCTATTTATCTGAAATACATAAAGGCTGCATTCATTACACCTTTAAAATATCATCTGATAAACAGCTATAGCCAATACCTATAATTTATACTTTATTATGCCTGAAAGGCATGCCTAATATGTTCCAAAAAACGTACCTCAGTTTGACTGAATACCTTATGTTTTTTCCAGACAATCACTGTTGGAAACTGTAGTACCGGTTGAAAAGGTCTAAAGCATAATGTGTCAGACTGTTTCATTGCAAGCGCACCCTCAATACAGATTACCGTCCCTAATCCCTCCTCTACGAGGTTAAGTACGTTAGATATTAAATTATAGGTCGCAACGATGTTCAAATGAACATACTCATCGGCAAACCAGCTTGCAATCTCATTCTGTACGACAGATCGGCTGGATATGAGCAGAGGCACCCCGGCTAAGTCAGTTGAGGTTACATATTCGTTCTGTGCAAGAGGTGAGGAGGTCTTCATAAGGACTCCCCAGCGCTCCTTCTGAGGGATTCTGATAAAATCGTATTTCTCAATGTGGATTGGTTCTAACAAAATGCCCACGTCGAGCAGTCCTTTATCGATTCGCTCCTTTATGTCATCTCCCGTTCCACTGAAGATGTGATATTTAACCTGTGGATACTCTACATTGAAGTCTTTTAATAATTGTAAAATAACATTGGATGTTAATGATTCAACACTCCCAATCGATATGGTTCCTCCAACCAGGTTGTTATGATCTTTAAACTCTTTCTCCGTTTTATCCGCAAGAGTGAGAATTTCTTCTGCTCTTTGACGTAGAAGCATACCAGCATCTGTTAGTGTTATTTTACTTTTCCCGCGAATAAACAATTGAGTTTCTAAGTTTTTTTCCAGATCAGCCAACTGCCTGCTTAACGTAGGCTGTGTCACATGTAAGATCGTAGCAGCATGTGTGATATTTTCTACACGAGCTACTGTCAAAAAATATCGAAGTACTCTTAGTTCCATAAATCCTCCTGGTTTATATCAGTTTAAGTGTCTTCTGTATCATAAATTTCTTAGCTGTATTGCCTGTTAACCAGAAAAAGACCGTTGATTGGGATAATCAACTGCCTGTAATCATTTGCGCTATTAAGGAGATTATTTTTCTGGAATGATTTCATTAATGCAGGCTAAAGCATTTAGTGTTCTAGGAAATCCCATGTAGGAAAGGCATTGAGTAAGAGCGGTGATCATGGTTTCTTTATTATTGCCAACATTGATGTTTCCCTGAACATGTGCTTTGACTTGACTATCAGCACCTCCGAGTGCACTTAGTATACAAAGAGTAAGCAGTTCTCGTGTTTTCAGATCCAGACCTCCACGGGTATAGAAGTCACCAAAGCAAAATGCTGAAAGATAGTCCTGTATATGCTTCTGATTTGACAGGGCATTTTCCCGGTTTTTCTCAATAATATCGCCAAAAATCTCTTTTTGGATACGTAATCCCTTATCAAAGCGGTTATCTTCTTCAACCCGTTTTTGACTTTCAAGAGGCAGTGCAACATTTCGTTCTTTGAATACTTCATTCATTTCCGATATGGCATTTAAAGTTTTTGGGAATCCTATATAAGGTGCACAATGGTAGATTGCTTCTTGGATCTCCACTGGTGTCAGTCCAACATTTAGCGCGGCACGAACATGTGCCTTGAGCTGGGGCAACGTTTGATTAGTAGCCAGTACGACTAGGGTGATAAGCTCGCGTTGTTTATCATCAAGGGCACCTTGATCGAAAATTTCACCAAATATGAAGCGACTCAATATGTCTTGAAATTCAGGATGTGTAGCATATACCGCTGGAACCCCATCGCCGAATAGTTTTTTATATGTTTCTTGGCTCTTCTCAATTCGATTCATATTCATCAAACCTCCAGTTTCTTTCTAGTTAAAGCTAGGTGTACCCATTTTACATTGAAAGAGAAAAGAAACTATATCCTATTCATATCATTTTATTGCCTAATCCTATCGAGTGATTGTTTGAATATTGAACTAGCTCACACAAGTGTCAAATCAGTTATTGTTTCTTGTGATCGCTTCAACTTTTGGTATTTTTGTTATGAAAAAGAGCGAACAAAGCACTTTCGTGCCCTATTCGCTCTTCTTCATGCACCCGTATCGATTCCTTCGCCTTACTCGCCCAGGCTACTCCAGAAAGATTGAAACGCGCCTTTCTCAACTTCGAGAAATGCAGGAACATTACCGTAACGCACCAGACCTTCACCAAACAAAACCAGTGGAACCTGTGTTTTATCTTCCAAGGTGAGATAGATTATCTTGCGATCTTCTTTGCCGTAGAGGTTCTCTTCCAATTCCGGACTCGTTGCAATTGGTTTGGCAGCAGATAACGCAGAGATGAAGCTTTCCAGTGATTCATCCGCTGCTAACGGCTGAAACTGCTGCTTTCCGTTGTTCCAGCTATCAAACGTCTCCCATTGTGCCGAGGCAACGTTACCTTCGAGATGCAGCTTACCGATCAGGTCGGCACCCGTACCAATGGTGATTCCGTTATTCTTGTCGAATAGTTGAGCATACACCTGACCATCGATCTCAGTGTAAGACATGATGCGGAAGTCCTTATCGTAGCCATTCACCGCATAGATGTCTGCTTCGCCAATGTTGGAAGCAAACTCTGTGTATTTATCCTGACCGCTCAGCTCATTGATGCCGCCAGTTGTTGTACCCAGTTTGTCGCCGCGCAGGCTGAGCGCATTGGTGCTGTCCAGCAATGTTGGGGACTGTGTATATACGTTCCCTCCATAAACAACCAGTTGCATCATATCTGCCATCGCGCCTTTACCTTGTGAATCCGACAACTCCATCTTCGGAATCACAATCGGATCGAACGACGCGCCTGGAGTCACCTCTGCCACCTGAGGAGTTGGTTCGGCTGGTCCATTGAATTGCTGCCATACACTCGGCGCAGCCAATCCAATGCTGGCAGCGATAACAACACTTGCTGCAATGTATAATGGTTTGCGTTGACGTTTTGGCCCCTGATGTTGCGTGTTCAAGGATTGCTCTACCCGTTTTTTCATTTGTTCGTTTGTTTTCATATGATCCACCGCTTTCTTGTAGTTTTGTTTGAATTGTTCTTCGTTCATTACAGTTCCTCTCCTTCCAGCTCCAGTTTTAACAGCTGTCTTCCTCGTTTTAATCTCATTTTCACTGCTGATTCGCTAATCTCCAGGATCTCGCTGATTTCTCGGATTGCATAATCTTCGTAATAATACAGATGAACCACCGATCTATACTTGACGGGCAGTGACAATACAAGTTCAATCAGCGCGTGATCTTCAGGGTTGTCCGTTGTAAGAGGATCGACTCCCTCCAGTTTGACCTCCCGCTTACGCCAGCCTCTGCCTAATAAGGATTTGCAATGATTGGTGATGACCCGAATCAACCATGCTTTCTGATGCTCTGCATCGTTGAATGTAGGGGCTTTTTCTATTAGTTTGATGAAGGTATCCTGAGTGGCTTCCTCCGCGTCTTCCCGTCTGCCGAGGTGCACCATGGCAATTCGGAACAGCGTATCCGCGTATGTCTCATAGACTTTCATCACATGATCGCCCAGCTGGGGCACTGATCGCTGCATGGTTGTTATGCCCTCCTTTATACCTCTAACACTCTTACGGACGGCATTTGGTCACATTTTGTTTTGGATTTTTTTTTCGTTATGCCTTTCATTCCAATTAAAAAAAGAAAGCAGCCCCGTTTAGGAGTTGCTTTCTTCATGTTCATCAACAATTGTATATTTACCAACTAGAATTTTTTCTGTAAAAGCTCGATGTTATCTTCCAAGCTGCTATCCAGCTCTACGCCAACCTTCTGCAGTTTGTTTTGGTAATATGTCTTCACATCATCCCATTTATAGTACGGATAGGTCTTTGTTTCAATCGGGAACGCGATTTCTTCTTCATTTCTAAGCATCTTTACGAGTACATCCTTACCATTGGAATACAAGATCCATTGGATGTTTGCCCCCATCGGTGAGATGACCGAGCCATTCCAGTTTTGGGTCACATCTTGCGGTTGGTCGATACTCACATTAGCTCCGGCGATATCCAGGAATGAAGATAGTGGGATCATGGTTTCTGCGTGAGCAAAACGAAATATACCAGCCGTGTCTTTCTGCTGAATGGACTTTTCGGTAGACACGATTAATTCTTTGACCAGGGGTGCTATGATATTCTGCGGCAGATCCGTTGACGTTAAGGATGGACCTTTTTCATAAAAGTCATTAATATTGTCAACGCTCTCGTACCACTTTAACTGATTGGTCGTAAAATACCGCCCGAATTCGAAGTCACCTTCTCCTTTAATATTCGAAGATATAATGTACAGTTCGTACAAATTAGAAGCTGCTTCGGTTGGGTTGCTGAGCTTCACTTTCCCTTTCTCATCCTTCAGCTCGAACTCTCCGGAATTCAATCGCTGATAAAAGTCTTCAGAGAAAAATTGCAAAAGGACCTCTTTTGCATAACGCGTTCCAGTGCTCTGTGTGACATAATCCTCGTATAACTTAACCCAGTCTCCATCTTCAACGTACTCGTTATACTTCGTAGCCAAGTCGTAGGGCCGTAGATAGGGGTCTTTCCCTTCTTCAAAGGCTGAAGCCAGAATGTCTACCTTGTTATCTCCCAAGCTTTCCTTTAATCCATCAATAAACTGATCTCTGCTCTGGGGCGTTCGATCTTTGAAGGTGGCCTGAGCGATTACTTTTTTATCTGATGTGAATAGTTCTTTGAAGTTCTGCCCGACTCTGCTTCCTATTCCTTTCAGCTCTTCTCCACCCGTAGTGGATAACAATCCATAATGGTCTTTTTCAACCTTCATCAGTTTGCCAATTTCCTTCTTCAGCTCTTTGCCCAGATTGGTAGCCTGCCCATCCTTCTCAGCGATGTCGAGCAGTTCAAAGAGCGTCTTGTCGTACTTGGCACCGGATAGATGTCTCGAACCGTGTCTACCTATGTAGTTAATAAATACGGGTTCATATCCATTAGGAGCTTTTGTATAACTTGTTTCCTTAAAAGGGTATGGCGTTTTGGTACCGCGGTATCCCTGCTGACCGTTAATTTTTGCTCCAACAAATACCGATTGGGTATTGTTATCCCAGTCTACCTCTTGTCCCAATGCTTCCCCAATCGCTCTTGCCGGTACATAAGTGACCCCATTGTAGAGAAATGATTCACCTTCCATCTTTTGTCCGTTCACGACCACATTAGCCGATTGTTCAGCAACTTCGATCATGCGTTTGGAACCTGCACCATATACGTCAAACATACTCACAGACGTTAGCATGGTGAGTGATACGACTGAAATCCCGATTTTTTTGATCATCATATTGATTAGTCTTCTCCTTAATCCGCCTATATTGGTTTATTTTCGCTCATCACACTATAGGCGAGAAATGTCTGGTCTGTATCCATGCTTTGTTAATTGATTGTAAAAGAATACATATAAATATGGACGTAAACGTGCATAACGAAAAAGAGCCGCTCATTTCGCGACTCTATCTCTTCATAACAGCATGTGATTTATCCGCGGCACACGAATAAAACAGTTTTCCTCTGTTCCGTGTTATCAATGTGTCCTATATATTTTTATATCTACTCCTGACTCCGTTGGATGACCTTCTCCAACCAACGTTTCACTGTTCAAAAAAGATAAAGTCTTGCTATCCGTTATCATTTTGGGAGAAGTCCGAAATAAAGCAGTGTTCAGCGTTTTATCGATGTTTCCGTTGTTTTCGATATAAATTTTGCAGCTATCCCCTGTGTGATCTGTTCCCTGAAGCATGTATCTTGCCGATAGCGTATGCGGGTCACCATTCTTCCCGATAATCTGAGTATCCACTCCTCCATCCAGCACCATTCCCTCAAAATACTTTCCGGTTACACTGCCTGTAAAAGTAATCATGACAACTGAATTACCTTCACTATTCTGTAAATCAAATGAGTTCTCGATGTTCACATGTACCGTAAATAATTCCTCTAATTTCACGCGTTCCCACCTCCATATGAATTCAATTATAGCTCTACTCACTTAAAAAAGATTTACATTTACAGATCTCCTTCGAATCATTTAAAATGGTTTACATACTGTAAAGGTTAACACAATGTTAATGAAGGGGCTTATGACAAGCATGAGTACATTACCAAAAGCAATTCGCTTTCCACTGTTCATTCTGATGTTAAATCTGTTTATCGCTTTATTGGGGCAAGGCATGCTCATCCCCATATTGCCGGAGTATTTGAAGCTTTTTCATGCGGGAGGCACCGTCGCCGGATTTCTCGTAGCGGCATTTGGTGCCGCTCAATTCTTCTTTTCACCTCTGGGAGGACAATTGTCCGATCGATTTGGACGCAAAAAGTTGATCATGGCGGGTATGTTTCTGTCCGTTGTTTCAGATATCATATTTGCGTTGTCGACAGCATTGCCGTTCCTCTATGTCGCACGATTTATCGGTGGAATCAGTCTCGGTTTGATGGTTCCTGCAAACCTTGCTTATGTCGCTGATATTACAACACCGGAGACTCGTGCGAAAGGCATGGGCTATTTCGGCGCAGCCATGAATTTGGGAATGGTTCTTGGACCTGGTCTGGGTGGTCTCATCGCCGAGATGGGTATTCGCATGCCCTATTTCTTTGCGGCTGGTCTGGGACTGATTGCGGCATTGATGACGCTGCTGCTGCCTGAGACACTTCCCCCGGAGAAAAGAACCGTCTCCATCCGACTTCAAAAGGGAGATCACTTGGGTAAGAAAATCTGGAGTTCATTTAAAGTACCGTATTTTAAATACTTGATTGTGCTGCTTGTTACGACCTTTGGTCTCATGAGTTATGAGACCGTATTCGCGCTTTTTGCAGAACAAAAATACGGATTCAACGCTGCAACAATCTCCATCATTATTACCTTGGGGGCGATTATCGGTATTGTTGTGCAGATCTGGCTTTTGGATTGGTTTGTACAGAGAATCGGTGAAGTTAAGTTGATCCGTCTATCTTTAATAATCACACCCATAGCTTTATTGTTAATGTTAATTAAGGTCAACCTTGTGTTTCTGTTATTCGCCTCTGCGTTATTCTTTGCCTTCAATTCGTTTTTGCGGCCTTCGGTGAGCACGTTAATATCCAAAAATGCAGGAGATCGGCAAGGCTATGCATCGGGTCTGAATACGACATTTTCCAGTCTTGGAACTGTGATTGGTCCGCTGATTGCAGGACTATTGTTTGACAAAAACATAAACTTCCCGTATATTTTTGGTGCAATTATGCTGCTCGCTTCTCTCGGACTTACCTTGAACGCATTTCGTTCGAAGAAAGGACAACGATATACAAGTGAATGAAAACTGGCATCAACAATTGGGAAATAAACATCGTGATGATTTGATTGCAGCAGGTAAGGAGCTTTTTTTGAAATATGGATTGCTCCAAGTGAAGATTAAGGATGTATGTACAAAAGCTGAACTTAGTAGAGTGACATTTTATAAACATTTTCAGTCTATGGATGAGCTTCTTTTAGCCATTCAGATGCAACTGATTGAACATTTAACGGATGAGGTTAGCCGTACATCAGTGAAGGACATGAACGGGCGAGAACAACTCACAGTCATGTTGAATGCATGGGTTGTTTATGCCCAGGATCATCCAGACTACATCCGGTTTATTCAATTATTTGATATCAACTATGAGATGTATGATTTTAGAGCTGAATTAAGAGAAGAGTATGATACGTTCAACCAGAACGGGAAAGAAAAACATTTCCTGATGGGCGCTTTATCCCAAGGCGTTGTTGACGGTAGTATTAAGAATCCGTCCCCTCCGCTCGATCTGGCTCAGTTTATCTTCACAACGATGATGGCCATGCTCCAGCGCATGGTAACGATTCGTGCTGCTCATGATAATTCATTGGATATGCGAATGACGGAGCAATTTGTGAAGATGCTGCTTCATTTTGTTTGTAGCGAGGAATTACCCGAGTGATGGCATGGTAGATGGATCGATAAAACAAAAGTTTGAAATAAAAAACGGATTCCGTATATTGGAATCCGTTTTTTTCTTCATATATTAAGCCTTAATCCGTTTGTACGGGCAACTGTCCTTCCACTTTTAGTTGACCAAGTAAAACTTTGATCCCGGCAGACGTATTTGGCTCCTGCTTTCCATACACAGCAAGCCCTGAGCGCACGTTCTGCAAATAGATCATCTCGTAAGGGTTACCAAGTGACATCAGCGTGTAACGCTGATTACTCTTGTTCATTGCATTGATCAAGGATTGATACTCGCTCCATCCGAACTGGCTGGCTACATTCCGGAATTGGTAAGAAGCAAGAATAACATAATTGGCTTTGCCAATCGCCTGGAGCGTTTCATTCATTTTACCTTGTCCAACAAGTGCAATTTCGGTCTTTAACGACAGGTTATTAGCGGCTTGCAACAGTTGTTTTTCCAGCTGTTTCGCCTGTTCCTGCTCGGCTGCAACAATAACAACCCGGTCGCCTTGCTGAATCTGATCCGGAAGCCTACCTTCGCGGCTGCTGAGTACGGTGACCGCTCGCTCTGCGATTTTCTGCTCCACCGCTCGGTGCTCCTTCGATCCAATAATACCGTTAAGCTGAGTTAGCTTTTGCGCAAGAGTCTGGCTGCGTTCAAACAAACCATATTTCGCTTTCATCTCCAGGATTCGTTTCACAGATGCGTGTATGGTTTCATCCTTGATCGTTCCATTGTTCACCGCATTCACCAGCGTTTGATGGGCCGCTGCTGAATCTTTCGGCATTAGGATGATATCAACACCTGCGGAGACGGCGCGTTCTACCGATTGATTCTCCCCAAAATGCTCCGCAATGGCATTCATGGTGAAAGCATCGGAAATGATGAGACCTTCATATCCCAGCTCTCCGCGAAGAAGTCCTGTCAGTACTTTTTTCGATAAGGTGGCAGGAATCTGCACACGTTCACCGTCTTTGAGCGAAGTCACATGTTCGTTATCTATGGCAGGAAAAGCAATATGCGCGGTCATAATCATCTCTACACCATTTTTGATTGCAGCCTGAAATGGCTTTAATTCTACAGCATCCAGGCGCTCGCGATTATGAGTTAGTACCGGCATACCCAGATGGGAATCTACCTTCGTATCTCCGTGCCCAGGAAAATGCTTCACTGCCGCCATGACCCCGGATTGCTGCAAGCCCTGTATTGTTGCGAGACCAAGCCGCGTCACCAAATCTGGCTCCGAGCCAAACGAGCGTATACCAATGATGGGGTTATCTGGATTGCTGTTGATGTCCAGCACTGGCGCAAAGTTAATCTGAATTCCCAGTGCCTTCAGCTCCTCCCCCGTCAGCTGACCAGCCGCTTCGGCAAGCGCTGCATCTCCAGTTGCACCCAGCGCCATCTGACCTGGCAGATTCGTACCGCCTGGTATTCGCTTAATAACGCCTCCTTCTTGGTCGATACTAAGAAATAGAGGAATGTCACCTGCTTCTCTTTGCATATCATGTGTGAACGTTGTAAGCTGCCTCGCGTCAACAATATTTTTGTCAAAAAGAATAAGCCCGCCCAAATCTTGATCATGGATACTGCGTTTCAGCCCTTCATTAACGGTCGTCGTCGCTTTACCATTCCATTGCCGAATATCGGGCATAAGCATCTGACCAACTTGCTCGCTTACCGTCATATAGGATATCAGCTTATCCCAATCTTGCGCCCGAATGGCTGCTTCGCGTTCGAAGCGAATTACTCTCGCCATAAATACGGCATATTCAGCGCGCGTGACAGCTTGATTTGGACGGAAAGTGGCATCCGAATAACCACCGACCAAGCCGTTTGAACTCATAATAAGAATAGGCGCTACAGCCCAATGTTTTTCCGTATCGGTCCATTTTGCGGGATTCTTACCTTCTTCGAGTGAATATGCCCTTGTAAGGAAGGCCGCAGTCTCTGCGCGGCTAAGCGGTGCGTCCGGACGGAAGGTTCCGTTAGGGAAACCACTCGCAAGTCCATTTTTAGCAGCTATCATGATTTCTCGATGGAAAGGGTGTGTCGTTGGAACATCCGAATAGGTTGTGCCTTCCACTGCTCTCTGAAGCTGATCTGGATAAAGCTCCCGCACCATAAAAGTGACGGCTTGTGCCCGTGTCACAAGTGCATCAGGCTTGAAAATCCCATTGCCGTATCCAGCCACTGTTCCCCGTTTCGCCATATACGTGATGCCATCCTCTGCCCACTTTGAATGTTTTAAATCAACAAACGTTTCTTCCGCAGCTGCCGTCCCCACGCCTATAAGCATAGAGCCGAGAACAGCACCAATCATCGTCATCCATTTTACATGCATTTGTTTCACTCCTGTTGTTATTCTATGGATGAATAGACGCTAATACGGTATAGTTTGTTGCGTTTACATAATTCAATGAAATGATATGCAGCCCATGACTATCCCTTCACGCCACCAATTGTCATGCCCTGTACAAAGTATTTCTGCAAGAACGGATACACCATCAGAATAGGAACACTCGCAATAATGGTCATGGTCGCTCGAATTGATGTTGGCGTAACCGCCGTTGCGTTGCTCTCGGCAGACTGATAAGCATCACTTGCTGACGAAGTCGCTGAGGTCGTTGAAGTTTGCAGAATCTTCATTAATTCGTATTGCAACGTGCTTAATTCTTTATTGGAAGAGTTGTACAGGAATACATCGAACCAGGAATTCCATTGTCCCACGGCAACAAAGAGCGAAACGGTTGCCATTGCGGGAATCGTTAGCGGCAGGACAACGCGGATAAATGTCGTGAACTCCCCTGCCCCATCAATACGGGCTGACTCCAGAATGCCTTCTGGAAGACCTTCAATAAAGGAACGGATGACGATCATATTGAATACACCGATTACACCCGGAATGATATACACCCAGAAGGAACCAATCAATCCCAGGTCTCGAATCAGCAGATAACCGGGGATCAAGCCCCCGCTGAAGTACATGGTGAATACAAAAAACATCGTAACAAACTTGCGAAGCACAAATTCCTGACGACTAACTGTATACGCGAGCATGGCTGTGCAGAAGACGGACACCACGGTTCCAATGACCGTACGCAGGGCCGAGATCAGAGTGGCGTGATAGATATCGGATTCGCCAAAAATGTATTTGTAATTGTCCAGTGTCCATACGCGAGGCCATAGATATATTCCACCCCGAATGGCATCATTTGCATTGTTGAAGGATACGGCAATCATATTAACAAAGGGATAGATCGTCACAATCATCAGACATACCATGAAGATCATGTTAATGGTGTCAAATGCTCGATCCCCGGTGCTGCTATTCCGCAAGCGGGATGTGTTTCCTTTTCGCATGGCATAGGCCTCCTTTTAGAATAGTCTGCTCTCTCCCATTTTTTTCGCTATATAGTTCGCTGAGAAAAGGAAGATGAAGCTTACCACCGTTTTGAATATGCCGGCTGCTGTACCTAAGGAAAAGTTCCCCATCCCTAATCCATATTTCAGTACAAAGATGTCCAGATTCTCCGAATAATCCATATTCATCCCGTTACCCAGCAGATATTGCGGTTCAAATCCGGATTCCAGAATACTTCCCATGTTCATGATCAACAAGATCACAATAACCGGTTTCAAGCCAGGCAGCGTGATATATAACATCCGTTTGAAGCGACTGGCTCCATCAATCTCGGCAGCCTCATATTGCGCCGGATCAATTGCCGTAATCGCTGCCAGATAGATAATAGTGTTCCAGCCAACATCCTTCCACACCTCGGTTGCCCCAAGAATACCCCAGAAGTATTCACCTTTTCCCATCCATAGTACCGGACTATCAATCAGGTGAAGCTTCATCAGCAGCAGATTGATAATTCCGTCTGGTGACAGGACGGTTAATACAATGCTGGAGGCAACAACCCACGAAATAAAGTGAGGCAGATAACTGACGGTTTGCACAAAGCGTTTAAATATGACATTTTTCAGTTCATTCAACAAGAGGGCCAGTGTAATTGCTGTCACAAATCCCAATACCAGTTTGATGGAACTCATGACAAGTGTGTTGCGCAGCACCCGGTAGAAGGTATTGTCTTCAAATAACGTACTAAAATGCTGCCAGCCTACCCACTGCTGATCCGAGAAGGATCTCGCCGGTTTGAAATTCTGAAAAGCCATGGTCCATCCCCATAACGGCAGGTACTTGAAGATAAAAGCCCAGATGACAAAAGGTATACACATCCAGGCAAGTGTTCGTTGTTGCACAAGACGTTTGAAGAATGAATGTGCTCTGGTTCCCTTCGGATTCGAGGCTGGCGGCATCGAGTTAAGGGAGACATTAGGTTGCTCCACGGTGAACCTGCTCCTTTCCTATGCTGTTCATCATGCGAGGAGAAAGCGGAGTTTATGCTCTTACGTCTTCTCCTGCGCATGTACAGTTTGTTTTAACAAGTTTGTTCAAAAAAAGACCTCTTGAACACGTACTTAAAGGTTCGTATCACCATTTTCCTGCGACACGATCCTTCACAACTTTGGTAATGGTCGCTTCATAACCAGCTTTGTCCAATTTGTTCAATTCAGCCATGTAGGCATCCCACAGCTTATCAAAATTCGAGGGTGCTCCCAAGATCATTTCCGGCAAGTATTTACGTTGCAAATCATCCGATTTGGTCGTGAAGATCTGTTCAGGTGATCCTTGCTCCAATGCGATGGACCAAGCCGGGAACCAAGGCCGCTCTTCCGGTTTGTTGAACAATTCACTAAAAGTCTGGATACCGTAGGCTTCAAGGAATTTCTTGTCTCCCTCGGTGTAAGATGCAGCGGCCACTTCCGGCTGGTTGCCAGGACTATAAGCGTTACCATCGGTTAGTGTAGATTCACCGCCATATTTCGGCCAGTCTGTGCCAAAGTAGGTGAACCCGAATTTACGGCTGAGCTCCAGATCATCATGAGCCTTGCGTTGATCTTCATTTGCATAATAAAATCGGCCTTTTTCATCCACACTGTACGTCTCGTCCTTGATGCCCCATTGCACCAGAACCTGATTCTCTTCCTTCAGCAAATTATCGAAATATTTGATGATACGAACAGGGTCTTTGGCATTCACCGAGATACCTGTTGCATAGTTGTTGACGAAGCCGGGAGGATCAACATATTGATCCTTAATTCCTTCATCAAACACGATCGGAAGTGGTGCATAGCGCTTCTCATCAATGCCTGCCGAGAGCAGGTTTTTCGAAGCGTCACCAATCTGCCAGCCATAATTGAAGTACCCTAACACACGACCCGAAGTCAGTTTGGCCAAATACTGGTCTTTGTTCATCGTAAAGGATTCCGGATCCAGCATCCCTTGAGCATTGATCTCATTTAACTTCTGAATCCATTTTTTCTGAGCATCTGTTCCAGCGACGACTTTCGCTTCATGGGTAGTCATGTCCACCATGACACTGCCATCGTTCGGATAACCGGCGAGATGCATCGCTGGATTTTGCAAGGTGAAGAAGTTATTGGCGACACCTGCAAGTGACACAAATCCGATCGTCTCTGCACCATCAACCGTTGGATGTTTTTCCTTGTAATCCTGAATCAGATCAAAATATTCATCCAGTGTAGTGATCTTGGGATAATTAAACTCTTTGAGCACAGAGCGCTGAATCCAGAAGGCTCCCCCACCAACATTTGGACTACCTGAATACTCACCCTGATTAGCCGTATAAGGCAGCGCATAGATTTTTCCGTCTTCTGCATTTTTCATTTTATCGAAGTATGGTCCATATACCCTTTTGATATTAGGGCCGTATTCCTCAATCAGATCATCCAGCGGAATATAGGCCCCGGCATCCAATAACTTGGACATCTCACCACTGGAGCTAATGACATCAGGATAATCTCCACTGGCGATCATGACACCGGCTTTTGTCGCACTATCACCTACCAGATATTCCAACTTCCAGTCCACACCTGTTTGTTCTTGCAACACTTTACCGATTGTTGTTTCGCTTGCCAGAGTATCCTTCTTGCCTGGAGAGAACATATAATATGAGAACGTGACTGGACTGTTCTCATCATCACCTGTGGCTGAAGGTGATGACGAATTGTTCTGACTGCACCCAGCCAGCAAAACGGTCACTAATACAGCTAAACTTGCTATTCTAACTTTCGTTTTTAACATGTGAATATTCCCCCGTTCCTTATGGTCTCTATGGATTGCACTCACCATTTTCCAGCTACACGATCCTTCACTGCCTGTGTTATCGTAGCTTCATATGTTTTCTTGTCCAGTTGATTCAATTGACTCATATACTCATTCCATGTGTTCTCGAACGTGGAAGGCGAGTCCATAATCATTTTGGGTAAATATTTCTTCTGGAGATCTTCTGCCTTGGTGATGAAAATCTGTTCAGGAGAGCCCTGCTCCAATGCAATGGACCAAGCAGGAGACCAAGGACGCTCATCCGGTGTGCTGAATAGTTCTGTGAATGTCTCCACACCATATTTCTCTAACAACAGCTTGTCTCCGTCCGTGTAGCTAAAGGTAGCCACTTCTGGTTGATTGCCCGGTCCATAGGCGTTGCCATCCTCTAGCACGGAGTTATTACCGTAACGAGGCCAGCTGTAATTAAAATAGTCAAAGCCGAACTTACGACTTAATTCAGGATCTTCATGTGCCTTGCGTTGGTCATCATTTTTGAAATAAAAACGACCCTCATCATTCACACTATACGTATCGTCCTCAATACCCCATTGAACCAGAATCTGGTTTTCTTCCTTGAGCAAATTATCAAAATATTTAATAATTCGCACAGGATCTTTGGCATTTACGGTAATTCCGACACCATAGTTGTTCACAAAACCTGGCGGGTCCACATACTGGTCTTTGACACTGTCATCAAATACGATCGGTAGTGATACGTAACGTTTATCGTCAATACCAGCCTTCTTGAGGTTGTTCGTTGCGTCTCCAACCTGCCAGGAGTAACTGAAATATCCCAGCACCCGACCGGACGTCAACTTGGCGAGATACTGATCCTGGTTCATTGTGAAGGATTCGGGATCAAACATCCCCTGTGCGTTAACCTCGCTCAGCTTCTGAATCCATTGTTTCTGATAATCAGATCCGGCTACCAGTTTGGCTTCATGGCTCTGCATATCCACCATCACACTGCCATCGTTTGGATAACCTGCCAGATGCATGGCCGGATTTAGCAGGGTGAAGAAGCTGCCCGACTCACCCGCAAGTGTGGCGAAGCCGATGGTTTCTTTTCCATCGATCTGCGGATGCTTTTGCTTGTATTGCTCAATCAAGTCAAAATATTCGTCCAGTGTTTTGATCTTGGGGTAGTTGAACTCTTTTAACACAGCACGCTGAATATAAAAGCCGGTCTGGAAGTTAGGCTCTGACACATAACCGATGTTGGCAGTGTATGGCAAGAAATAGATCTTTCCATCCTCCTGTCTGAATTTGTCCATATAAGGCCCGTATACCCGCTTGATGTTAGGCCCGTATTGATCGATCAGTTCATCCAGCGGGATAAAGGATCCTGCATCCATCAACTTGGCCATTTCACCACTGGAGTCGATGATGTCGGGGTAATCCCCACTCGCAATCATTACACCTGCCTTGGTTGCACCGTCGCCGACCAGATATTCCATTTTCCAGTCAACGCCTGTTTGTTCCTGTAACGTCTTGCCAATGGTCGTGCTGCTTGCCAGAATGTCCTTCTTGCCACCGCCAAACGTGAAATATTTAAAGGTGACCGGGGTGTTGTCATTACTGTCAGGATAAGAGGCTTCCGGGCTGGCTTTATTACAACCTGCCAGGGTTACAGCCAGTAAAATGGCCAGACCTGTTATAATGTTTCTTTTTCTAAACATGTAGCAAATGCCCCCTTAAAGTATTGTTTGTGTCTTTAAGCCTTCTCAATATATCAAGATAGCGCTTTCAAAGTTACCCATGAAAGTGTACCTCCTACTTTAAAAAGTATATCCCTCGTAATTAGTCGCCTGGCATGGCTGATGGATTAAGTGGAAGCTTAATTTGGATATGCGTTCCTTCTCCTTCCCATGTCTGGATGGCGAATGTAAAGTGATTTTTATAACAAAGTTTTAAGCGACTAAACGCATTTTTCATGCCAACATGCTCTCCCATATCCGTGTTCTGATTCAGATAGCTCAGCAATTCTTCCAATTTAGCTTGTGACATCCCTATACCGTTATCCGTTAGTCTGATAAGGAGCTGGTCATTTTCTGTTGAAACGAAGAGTTGAATGATACCTACACCCGGAGATGACTCAATACCATGAATACTTGCATTCTCAACAAAGGGCAGGATCACCATCTTGGGCATTCGGTACATCAGTACCGCAGGATCTGCTTCAATGTTGTATTGAAGTTTTTCTCCGAAGCGGTATTTCTGGATTTGCAAAAAACTCTCGATGAGTTCCAATTCTTCCTTCACTGTCACATCATTCTGACTCCAACTGATCGACTTGCGAAACATCTTGGCCATGTTATGCACAATTTTGGCGGTCTCTTTCTCGCCCTTGATGAGGCTCCTCATCCGTACCGACTCCAGCGTATTAAACAAAAAATGAGGATTGATCTGACTATGGAGCGCATGAAGCTGTGCTTGCTGCTGCTTTAACTCCAGGTCTTTCTTTTGGATGTCAGCGAGATATACCTCATGAATCAGGTTATGGATCGTCTCGGTCATTCGATTGAATTCCATCGTAAGCTGACCGATCTCATCTCTTGCATCTTCAGGAGGAATCGTCTGAAAATTCTGTGTTTTTACTTTTTTCATATGTTTAAGAATCCGCACCAGTCTGACATGGATGGATCTGGACATGGCCGCGATGATAATAGATGGCAGGACAAAATTAATGCAAGCAAGCCAAACCACGAAGGAACGGGACTTCCGCACCTCCTTCAACACAATTTCTTCATCCATGACACCTTGCAGGGACCACCCTTCCAGATAGTTAATGCCTGTATACGTAAGTTCAAAGGGAATCATTTTATTCGGAAACTGGATCTCATTGTAACGTTTCCCTATCTGAGATTCGTCTGCTGTAGGATCATTTGAAAATTGGATGTGTCCACCCGGATCAAGAAGATACACTTTCCCATCAAATCCGCTATTATGAAAATACTGCTTGATCGTATCCATGTTCAGGTCAATTTTAAGTAACTGCTCTTTCCCCCCAGTGTCCAGATTGTCGAGCCGTTGAACCAGACTTAACATCTGATCCGCTGAGATCAGTGCTGGATAAGGAGCGGAGTATGCCTGAAATTGAACGTACCAGTCCGAGCTTCGGACCACGTCAGTTAAACGATCAATATAACCGGAAGATAGTATAGTAGAATTATCGGTATACACTTGATACCAGCGAATCCCCTGATTCAATTGACCGGAAAATTGCCCTTTTAGGTACGAATTATAAGCGTCAATGTACTCAAAATGACTTCGAAACGAACGCGAGATGGTGTCATTGAATACAGGATCCGTATATAACGAATAAGAGAGACCGACGCCCTGATCAATGGTTACACGCAAGTCGTTCTTCAGATTGTTCAAGGCCATGCCGGCATCACGAGTTTTCTGACTACGAATATTGGCGGATGTGACATTGTAGAACACCACATTGGTAACAACGATGGGAATAAACACGGACAGGACATACATCAGCAATAGTTTATCTCGAAGCTTCATGTAATTCAGGTTCCATCTTGGCATTGTGCACCTCGCTGTTCATTTCCCATAAGGAGATTGCGATACTCTGTAGGCGATAACTTAACGAGTTTCTCAAACTGTGTTACAAAATAATCCGCATTCTGAAATCCTACGCGTGCAGCGACCTCGTACATTCTCAGATCTGTCTGGCGCAGTAACTTCTTCGCCTCATGAATCCGCAGGTTCAGCAGATAGTCATTGAAGTATTGATTGTAGCTTTTGCGGAATAACCGCCCAAGATAAACGGGATTCATGTAGAAGAGTGCAGCAATGCTTTTGAGATTGATGTTCTCGGTATAATTTGCATCAATATATCGCTTGATCTTGCTGATATCCCCTTTGGACCGCTCCATCCGCAAATGAGACACATAATCCTCGGCTTCCTCCAGCGCCATGAGAAAAGCATTCTTCAGTAGTCTTAAATTCCAACCTTCATGACTTTGTTGTGCCAGCTCCTTTAGCTGCTTCAGACCTTCATCAGTACCACCCATTTCGTGGACCACAGCGAGAATACCCGTTATACAGCGCAATAGAGAACCTGAGACAGCCTGAGGAGAAAATCGATTCATATGAAACAATTTGAATTTCTCTTCTACAATGTTATGGTAAGTAGCCCTATCCCCCTCTTCCAGGCTCAAGATTAATTGATCCACCTTGTCCTGGTATACATTGAAAACAAACAACGGTTTGTCTTTGATCTCGGTATAGCGCACGACACCACCAGTTTCTGCATATTTATGCTTGGCTGCTTCTTTAGCCGCCATAAGGGATTGTGGGGCATCTCCAATTTCTTTGACGAGTGTTCCTGCGTAAAGACCGATATCCAGATTAAGCTTTTTGCTCAGTGTTATATGAATAGAATGCAGTTTATCCTGTAACGTCGAGCCACCTTGATCAGGTTTAGACCACAATATTAATAATGCAAACATGCCGTACTGTTGCTCACTGATGAACATTTTGCATAAGTTACTCTCGAGAGATTGTACTGCTTCACGTAGCTGTTCAATGGTAATTTTAATTTCATCTAATCCGGTCTGAAGTTCAATCAAAGTCATGAGCAGATTGGAGTTATCATTGATCCCGAGCATCTCGGCATATCGAGGTTCATCCTGCTTCTGTACATGACCTTTGATCAGATCCTCCAACATGATGTTACTGGCCTGCCCCTCGGCCATGAGGATATGTTTTCTTTTGTTGCAAATGAGATTAGCCGACTTCTGCAACGTCGCCGTCAATTCTTCATCATCAATAGGCTTCAGAATATAGTCATGAACCCCGTACCGGATTGCCTGCTGTGCATATTTGAAATCATGATAACCACTGATGATAATGAATACAGGTTCCAGATGTGGCATTTTCTCAACGGCACGTATCAGTTCCAGTCCATCCAGGATTGGCATACGGATATCTGTTATAATCACGTCTGGCTGCAGGCGTTCAATCAGATTCAGTGCCTCTACACCGTTCTCTGCCTCTCCGATAATCTCCATATCAAGATCAATCCAGCTTATGAGTTCATACAGCCCTTTTCGTACATACATCTCGTCATCTACCAGTAGTACTGTTAACATCCGTTTGTCCCCTTTCCTCCAACGAAAATAAACCGCCGGTAGCATGTCTCCCTATCGGCGGTATCTAATATGGTGACTGTTGTTAGTTATTGCAAAATTAATTCACACAGGTCGCGCATAATCCCAATAGTCGCCAACAAGGCCTTCGATGATCGATCCACTGGCCCATGGCATCAGGCAAAACCAGGTGCTGGCTGGTGTACCATCCGCATATTTTTCAGTGACCAGTCCTTCCGAATGACAGAAGCGTTCAGACATCCATCCTTTTTTGCCATAGCCGAATTCTTGATCATAACGATTATAGGTCTGACACCCCCACCCGATGGTATCCATCATACGTTGGCGAACATAATTGTCTTCCCGTTGTCCAACATAATACAACAGCTCATCCACTAGATTGCTTGACATGGGGTGAATATGCGGATTAGCTACTGAAGTAACACTTCCCCCGGAACTGGACCAGCCTAATGTACTGAGTGGCGGAATCTTAATAGGTGAGTTGTAACAAAATTTGAAGCTGAATTCATAACTGATCGCATCTCTCATATGATCCAGATACAGCTCGTCACCGGTCAATGCGTGCAGAAACCGAACAGCTTTGATGTACGCCAGAATGCCTTCCGAATCAACAGCTTTGTCCGCATCGAGCGGAGCGCCGTAACATTCCATGTGTTGCACATAGGTGTTGTAATAGTGGGCTTCACTGCGTCTGAGCTCTTCCAGAGAAGATTCATCATGGGTTAACCAACAGTAATATGCCTTGGCAGCAAGACACCAGACTCCACTAAAAGCATCATATTCAAGACCTGCTCCGGTCCGCTCTGACAAAATGGTGGGATATTCTCCATCCGTATTCTTCGTGCACTCCAGACGATCAAGTATTGGTTTGACGTAAGCAAGCCAATCATCGTGTCTCACATTTCGAATGCGCTTCTCATAATCGTAGCTTTTCAGAATGTAGAACATCGCTTGAGCTACAAGGTAAGAGGAATGTCCTGGGGTACGCATGCCGTCGAACCACCAGCCTTTAACACTCCATATCCCATCCTGATAGGCGTCATATGGAAGTCCGGATTTGGGATTCATGGCATTCTCGATAATATTGGTAATGCAGGATAATGCCTGCTGTCGCATGGGCTCATTATCCAATCGCAATGCAGCCATAAGCATTGGTGCAGCGATGGTCATACCATTTGTCCAACTGATTGAAATAATTTTGTTGTATCGGTAGCCACTGGTTTCAGCAGCATCTTCATATACAAATGTAGAATAATGACGATCCTCCGGAAGCCAGGCATACTCATAGATGGCATTGGACAAATCCGTTACCGTTGTCTGAATGTCACTTCCTTCTCTTGGTTTTTCGTGATACCTCTTATAGATTGTTTCCAGTGCTGGATTGATGCCCAGTTCTGATTCAGACTCGTAGTTATATAGTTCAAGTGTGAGCCCAACCGATTCACCTGCCGCAAGTTCAAAGCAATTTTCTCCAAGGGCAGCTCGCTCATGGACAAGTCTGGATTTGATAAATAACAACGGAGCATTCTCATATCCCAACGTATATCCGACCGTACCCTTTTCAATGGAACATGTGAATCCCCCATATTGCACAAAGTTTCCTTCCATTCCTGGATACCATTGCTGCTTCTGGTTTCCTGTATTGATCCAGTAGGGACTTGCGCTTAGACCAACAATCCGACCTTCATCATAGATAAGTGCAGCTGGATGAGACAGACGATCACTTCGGACCATCCACCAAGGTGATGAAGGACGAGAGGGCTTGCCCTCCCTTAGTCTGGGGAACTCATTTGGGACATTCTGGGGTGCTTCGCCCCGGTTGCGGCCATACATAAATGCAGGCAAAAAAAACCTCGGATTCTGTTTGTCCAACGGCATTTCCACATGAATAACCCCTGCCCAAGCATTCTGGCCCTCGTTGTAAATCTGAATGTCGGCTTGCCATGGGTTTTCTGCACTGCCGTTTCCGCTTGCTACTTTTACGTCAGCTTTGAGAGCGTGCTTATCCAATGCCGTGTACTCTACGGTGTCCTGCGCTCTACTTCTAGCCGTGAAAATCAGATCCATCTTTTCCTCCAATCTCGTTGTACACACTCGTGTGGAAACGCTTGCAATTATGTATCCTTCATGCTAGGATGGTTACATTTTATAGGTTCACGTCTGCAATTTCATTGCACAAACGGCTATATTTATTGCGCGAAACGACAAGGAGGTCATATATCTGATATGAATGAGACTTCAGAATACCTGTTTGATCCAATCCAGAATGAGCTGTTGTACCTTCATCGCACCACCACGTATAATATGGGAACGTTTTATCATCGACATAATGCATATGAACTCTACTTATTTCTACGTGGCAATGTAAACTTCTATATTGAGAACCGTTGTTACCATTTGCAACGTGGCGATCTGCTCGTTCTTAGCCCGGAGGAGATGCACCGTTCCTTTGCCTTGGACAAAAACGAATATGAGAGAATTACCATAAATCTGAAAAAGTCATATCTGAACCGCTTGTCTACTTCTAGCACCAACTTATCCGCATGTTTCGACTACCGTCCCAAGGGTAAGGGTAATATCGTACATCTTGAAGAGGAGGAGCTTCAACAAGTGCTGCAATTAGCTGGCGAGCTTGAACAGTGTCTCTCATCAAGTGATTATGGAGCGGATATTCTGGGGAATATTTTGATTACACAGCTACTTCTTCTAACGAATCTAACTTTTCAAAATACGGATTTTGTTGCAACGGATATTATGCCTGAACTAGTTCGAAACACGATGGGTTACATTGAATGTAATCTGACGAGGCAACTGACGCTCGAAGAATTGTCAGAGGCGATGTTCACGAATAGCAGCTATATTAGTCGACAATTCAAAAAGCATACCGGACTCACGATTCGAGCATACATTCTTAGTCGCCGTATAGAGCTGTCGAAATCTTATTTAATCGAAGGTTTAAGTATTACAGAGGCCTGTTATCAATCCGGTTTTGGAGATTACGCCAATTTTATTCGCAGCTTCACCAAGCAGGTCGGCACTTCACCTGGTAAATTTGTTAAATATGGAAGTCTTCTTTAAACATTGCATTGAGCAAGAACACGCCACCTCTTGCCTATATCTTATCTCAGCAAATAAAAAGAGCGAATACCGGCTATTTTGTCAGCCGGCATTCGCTCAGGTAATGGGTAACTTCTTATTTATTATTCCATTTATTCCCTTTTAATTCGATTATAGCATTGGGGCCAGGAAAGGTTAATTCTATCTTTTGGTCCAGATAGGATAAGGTAACTCTTGATTTTGCAATAGAGCGAATTCTGGTATTTAACAGACGACCATTTTCCCATTCCAGATCTAATTCAAATCCGCCACGAGCCCGAATACCACGAATATATCCTTTTGGCCAAGCTGCTGGCAAAGCAGGTAACAATCTGATTACTTCGTTATGGCTCTGGAGAAGCATCTCTGCTATCCCTGCAGTACATCCAAAGTTCCCATCAATTTGAAATGGAGGATGGTCACAAAACAGATTGGGTAACGTGGAGGAACGTAGAAGTTCCACGATGTTATCGTGTGCAAGTTCCGACTCCTCTAATCGTGCCCACATATTGAGAATCCACGCCCTGCTCCATCCTGTGTGTCCGCCACCGTGTTCCAGTCTTCTGTCGAGTGTTACACGAGCTGCCTTGGCCAGATCAGGCGTTGATTGCAACGTAATTTGCGTTCCAGGATGCAAAGCGAATAAATGGGAAATATGTCTGTGTCCAGGTTCCATTTCATCATAATCGTTACTCCACTCTTGGATCTGGCCATGTTTGCCAATGGAGGTCTCCGGTATTTTGGTTAAAGCACTACGGAGTTCTTCTCCGAATTCCTGATCTTCTTGCAATATCTGGGTACTTTCAATGCAACGCGTAAAGAGTTCTCTAATAATTTGATTGTCCATTGAAGCACCAAAACATAAAGCCCCCGACTCTCCATTATCTAATATATAGCGATTTTCCGGTGAGGACGAAGGACATATCACCCAATTGCCGGAAGGATCCTCTATTAGATAATCCAGAATAAACATAGCCGCATCTTTCATCGTGGAGTAAACCTTTTTGAGAAATTGAACATCCTTATTGTATTCGTAGTGGTCCCATAGATGTAATGAAAGCCATGCTCCTCCCATGGTCCAAAACGTCGATGTCATGCATACATCCTGCGGTGCAGCGTCTGCCCAGATATCCGAATTGTGATGAGCAACGAATCCCTTGCATCCGTACATGGTTCTAGCGGTTTCCTTTCCCCGGACTTGCAGTCGATCTATAAAATCAAACAATGGAATGTGACATTCAGACAGATTGCAGCTTTCTGCAGGCCAGTAGTTCATCTGTGTATTAATATTAATCGTATATTTGCTATCCCATACAGGAAGCATGTCTTTATTCCATATCCCTTGAAGGTTTGCAGGTAAAGAACCTGGACGACTGCTTGAGATAAGCAGATAACGACCAAATTGAAAGTATAGACTCATGAGTTCCGGATCATGCTTACCAGCTCTAAGCCGCTCAAGGCGCTGATCGATTGGAAGTTCGGAATAAACAACATCTTTATTTTCATCTTCGAGATGTATATCCATCTTTTCGAATAAGGATTGATAGTCCGATACATGATCGGCGAGCAGTTCGCTATATGGTTTTGCGGAAGCAGCATCAATTCTGCGGAGGCACTCCACTTCGAGTTGTTCCTTGGGTACTCGAAAATCCGTGCAAGCCGTGATTAGAATAGTCGCTGAATTACCATCCTTCAGAGAAAGCTGGCCGCTTGAATAATGAACCTGCCCTCCTTCAGATATAAGGCGAATCGCACAACAAAATCGGATTCCTTCTTCTCCCCCACTTCTTCCCCGGATGATCAAGTTATTCGTTCCACGCTTCTCGATCCGGTCCAGATAGGATTGGAAACCAACAGGATGCTTAAGAATATCTGAATAGGATGTTGATTCCAGAACGGTTCCCCTGCCAAAAACAGTGGAGAAAGATAACTTTCCAGGCAAGCTAGATTTGAGATGAACAACGAGCACTTGATCCGGGTAGCTAGCAAAATATTCTCGGCTGTAAATGGACTGATCTGCGGCATAATTCACGTTTACCTTGCCTTGTTCCAGATCGAGATGTCTTTGATATTCATTTGGTTCATGTTCACTGTGATCCATAGCGATATAGAAGTCCCCTAATGGCTCATAATGTCTTTGACCGTCAGGAACACCTACCAGAGTATCTGCCGCGAGTTCTTCTGCTTCCCTAATCTTACCGTCAAAAATCAGGCTTCTGATCTGAGATAAAGATTCAAGTGCTTGAGGATTATTCCGCTGCATCGGACCACCATACCACAGACTGTCTTCATTAAGCTGAATTCTCTCGATCTTTGTTTTCCCAAATATCATGCCTCCAAGAGTTCCATTTCCGATAGGTAATGCCTCTTCCCATCTTCCAGCAGGTTGATTAAACCAGATATTTTTGGTCTTCACGTTAAAACCTCCAACGAATTATAATTCCTCACATTTTTTATGTTTAGTGTGTTCCATTTGTATGTTCTTTCAGTGTACTGTACTCTCTTAAGCATCTAAATGAACAAAATTAACTTGAATTATCACAATCTTATCCCGGCATTAGAGGTGTTTAATTGTAAATTCCTAGACTCGCGAATTTTTATTCTAGGCTAGGAAATATAGCGATTGGCAATAAAAAAAGCCGCTATATCAGCAGCTCACCAGAGGGCCATACTCTGGTCCCTTTCAATGTTGTATTGTCAACGTTAATTCTATGGTTTAATATTAGCTTGCTTACCATCAGGAGCCACCGGATTATCGATCGTCCTCACACCCCTACGCTTCTTGTAACCTTTAAATATAAAATACCCCACGATGATTAAGATGATCGGCATTCCGTAAAGTAATAGAATATAGAAACTAAACAGCAAAAGTGCGATTATGGCACCATCTATTTCATTCAATCTGTGCACTCCTTTATATGTATCACTGGTTAATTGATTACTACATACTCGGTAACTACTCTCGCATTTTCCTATGTAAAAAATGTAATTCATATGGAAAAACATATTTTTTCTTATGTTAATTGTATAGACAAATAAAGTTGCTACTGCAGCAACTTTATTAAAATACATTTTCAGAGTTCTTAAGCATTTTCAGGTTCATAAATCCCGTATCCGTTCTTGCCATTCTTTTTAATCTTGTACATGGCTCCATCCGCATGTCTCAGTAGTTCGGAAGGCTCCTGTCCGTGCTTGGGAAACAGGCTGATACCTATACTCATCGAAAGGTTGATGTAGTTTCCTGCAATTTTGAAATGGGTACTGAATGCAGCTTCCAATCTTTTGGCGATAATTTCAGCATCATGATCATCTTTCAGATGGCTTAAAATGATAAATTCATCCCCGCCAAGTCGTGCTACAGTATCCGCACTTGGAATCGATTCGCTTAATCGCTTCGCCATTTCCAGCAGCACTTGATCACCAACATGATGTCCATATGTATCATTCACTTGTTTAAACCCATCAGCATCCACAAACATAATCGCAAGTTTACTATTGTTTCTTTGTGCATTACTGATCGCCCAGGCAAGACGGTCATTATAAGCAAGACGATTAGGCAGACCCGTAAGTGGATCATGCAGAGACAGATGTTTGCTGATCTTCTCGGAGATTTTGATTTTGGCGTACTCCGTCTCCAGTTCTTTGATCAGATTTTTAAGTTTATATACACGGGTGTTCGTGTTTGTCATGTCAGTAATCTGAATAAGCGCATAACTGCGATCTTCATGATAGAGCGGTTCAACATGCATATTTTGTCTGAATAATTGCCCATCCTCTCCGTCATTAGGAAGAATGAATGCCTTATGTAAAGCGCTTGAGCAAAATCTGCTCTGTCCATGATACAGCGCATTTTGCAAAATATTCAGATACATGTTCGACTTAAACCGTGGGCAGACCTCTAGCAGATTCAAGCCGACTACCTCTTCCGCATTCTTGCCCGTAAAGCGTTCCAACCAGGCATTCCACACAACAACTTTCAAATGTCTGTCCACGATCATGATTCCCATATGTGCTTTGTTCAAAGCTTGTGAAATAAGATTATCCATTATCCGCCTCCAACAAAGCGTCCATTTTGGCAAGCAGGCTTGATATGGAGTTCATGCTCAATGCTATGACAATGATCCCTGTCACATCCGTATCGGCAAGTAAAAACGAGGTATGTAAAACCAGGACATAGACTTCATTCTGAAGCAATATTTGTTGATCGGAATTGGTGACATAGATCAGTTCAATATCAGGCAGGACGTACTCCAGTTTGATCTCCAGGAAATTTCCGAATTCTCCAATAATGGCGTTAAGCAGAACATTGCTAACTTCCTTCAAAACGTCCAAATCCGTGTCCATCAGGTTCGGATCTTCCGTTATAACGCTCTCACCCAGTTCTCCAAGGCAGATGTTGGCCAATACTTTAGCCTGCTCTACAGGAAACATCAGAAATGCTTTTCCCTGAAATTCATATCCAAACTGTAAAGATGATCTGAACAGATGCCCTTCACTAAAGAAAATATTGTATCTTCGATCTCCAGGGTCTACATCGGATATGGAGATTAGTTCCACTTCCGGAATATTCAAAACTATACGCTTGTCTACAATCTCCGACAACATGTTAGCCGCTTGTCCCACGTAAACGTTCACAAGTTCAGTCAGCAAATCCTTCTGTAAATCATTCAGCATGATAGGCCGCCTGAATGAGTTGAATCATGGTCGTTGCCTTTTCCGCGGTTAACGGTTTATTCAAAAATCCAGAAATACCCAACAATTCGACTTCATCCCTAGTTGTCTTCTGAATATCTGCAGATAGAATAATAATTTTGACTTTGCTATCCGTTTCCCGAATCATTCGAAGCATTTCTTGTCCGTTCAGACCAGGCATCAGCAGGTCGGTGGTTATAAAATCAGGTTGAAACTCCTTAAATAGGTTGTAACCTTGCTCTCCATTGTTAGCAATCTGAATCTCGCATTCTGGAATATGGTCAACAATAAGCTTTGTAAGCAATTTCTGTACGAAAATGGAGTCTTCCACGATTAATACTTTCATTTTCTCTTCAGTCTCCTTGATAAAATGGTAAGAGCTCGGGATGGTCAGGCGCTTTGGACAGTTCTTGATAGAGGGCATTCTCGCGCAGTGGCACCCTGAAAAGAGACTGACTGGTGAATCAAGTAAATATAAATTATATTAACTTTAATTTAATTGTCAACAACATTGTTGAATAAGTTAAATTCGTGTGCAATTGACATACTGGGCCCGCCGTTAAAAAAAACATGAAAAAACGGTCACCCTGGTGACCGTTTTTGATCGGTTATCTGGAACTGCATTAAGTTTACTCTTTTACCCCTCCAAGCTGCAAGCCATGAACGAAATACTTCTGCAAAAATGGATATACAACCAAGATCGGCAATGCGGCTACAATTGTAATGGCTGCCCGAATAGATACAGGTGTGACCATGTTGCGCGCGGCGCCAAGATCCGCTCCATTGGCAACAGCTGCGCTGCTGTTGGAGTTCATCGAAGAAGATAATAGTTTCATCAACTCATATTGCAGAGTGCTCAGGTTTTGTTTGGAAGAAGCATACAGAAACGTATCGAACCAAGAGTTCCATTGGCCAACTGCAATGAACAATGCTACAGTAGCCAGTACCGGTTGGCACAGTGGTAGAATAATGGATATGAACGTTCTGAAATCTCCAGCACCATCAATCTTGGCCGATTCGATTAGTCCCTCAGGTAGTGTCTGGATATAGGTACGAATAACAATCATATTAAAGGCACTGATCAGCCCAGGAATAATGTACACCAGAAAGTTGTTTAACAAATGCAAATCTTTCATTAGGAAGTAAGTTGGAATAAGACCTGCACTAAAATACATCGTAAGAACAACGATAATGGTAATGGGCTTTCGTAATATATAATCTTTTCGGCTTAGTGTGTAAGCCAGCATGGAGGTTAAGAATAGACTTAAGACTGTCCCCAAAACCGTTCTCGCCACAGATATACCAAAGGCGCTGAAGATGGTCCCTCCTGCAAATACTGCTCTGTAGTTTTGATCTGTCCATACCCGAGGCCACAGATAAATCCCACCCCGGATGGTGTCATTACCGGCATTGAATGATACGGCGAGTGTATTCACAAACGGATACAGGGTAACAATCGCGATGGCGATCATCAGTATACCATTTAACGTATGGAAGACAATCGGTTCAAGCCGAGATTTATTTATTCCCATCTCTAGTCCTCCTTATATTAATCGGTCTTCCCCGAGCCGTTTGGAAATAGAATTCGCCGCAAAGATCAGCGTAATACTAACCACTGTCTTGAATATTCCTGCTGCGGTAGCCAAAGAGTAATTTCCGATCTGTAGTCCGTATTTCAGGACAAATATATCTATCGTCTGTGACCAGTCGACAACCACACCATTACCTAACAGATACTGAACTTCGAATCCAGCTTCCAGAATCCAGCCCATATTCATGATCAGCAAAATGATAACAATGGATTTGATTCCGGGTAAGGTCACATACAGCATTTTCTTATATCGGTTCGCACCATCGATCTCTGCCGCTTCATAGAGCGAGGGATCGATAGACGTAATGGCCGCCAGATAAATAATGGCATTCCAGCCTACTTCTTTCCACACATGAGATGCGCCTACAATGCCCCAGAAATATTCCGGAACGCTAAGCCACATGATAGGTTCTTGAATGATGTTCAACTTCATGAGCACCACATTGACAATTCCGCCGTCTACAGACAGTGAACTTGCCACGATGCCTGTCACGATAATCCATGAGAGAAAGTGAGGCAAATAAGATATCGTTTGAATGGTTCGTTTATAGAACTTATGCTTGATCTCATTAAGTAAAATGGCAAATATAATGGCTGTCGCAAATCCGAGCACCATATTGATTACACTCATCGCAATGGTATTACGTAGCACATTAAGAAATGCATCGTCAGTTAGCAAAAACTTGAAGTGTTTGAGCCCGACCCATTCCTGCTGGGTGAAACTCTTGGCAGGACTGTAATTCTGAAAGGCCATAACCCAGCCCCAAATGGGATAATACGAGAATACGAGAATGTACGCAACGATGGGTAATGACATGAACATCAGTTGTCTCTGTCCGCGCAACCGTTTTAACATTGGTGTTTTGACAACGGCTGTATGGGTAGTTTGCTCTGGTATGGCTCCAGGCGTGTTCGCCATCTTTCACTCCTCCTATTGGCTTGCAGCGACTTTTTGCATGATACCCCGGAAGGTACTCGCCTGAGTAATTCCCTAGTAAATACCTTCCGAGCGAATCATTGCCGCATTTTTTTATTTAACAGACCAGTTCTCGATTCTCCATTTCAGTTGTTCATTAATTCGGTCTTCATAGGATTTAATATCGATTTTCTTGTAAGCGTCCACATATTCAGTCCAAATGTTATCGAATTCATTCGGTTTTGACATGATCGCTTTAGGCAAGAATTTCAATGAAGTGTCTGTCATTTGTTTGTTCGCTACCGCAGCATCAGAGCCTTCTTTCAGATCGACTTGCCATGCTGGATAGTACACTGGATTTTCTGGTGCAGGAGAGAAGAAGTCACTCCACGTTTTGAAGCCATATGCATCCAGAAGTTCTTTATCTTCCGGTTTGAGGTTGTCATAGAATTCCTCAGGTTGGTTGATCGCTCCAATGGCATTACCATCTTCAAATGTTCCTTCGAGTTTTGGTGCTGCAGCATAGAAACCTTCTGCTTTGTTAACCAGTCTCCATGCCGGATCATCCTGCTCTTTACGTTGCTCTGGTGTACGATAGAATCTTCCCTCTTCATTCACCTGATAGTCTACACCCTCTTCACCCCATGACAAGAGCTTCTGGTACTTTTCATCCATAAGCTTATCGAGGAATTTGATGAGTGCGACAGGGTCTTCGGCATCTTTACTGATACCAAAACCATTGTTCAAGTTAATGACCGGACGATCCAGATAGTGATCTGTGATACTTGTATCATAGACTAGCGGGAAGCCTACGTATGTCTGACCAATTTTGCCCTGTGCTACAAGTGGGTCTTCCCCAGCTTGGAAATTCCAGTGCTGGTCGAACATACTAAGCACACGTCCCGAAGAAATTTTGGCCAGATATTGATCATAGTTCTGAACAAAGGCTTCTTTATCCAGCAATCCCTCATTGTACAGATTGTTTAGTTCTTTATAGTAGCGTTTGGAGATATCTTTGTCGGCAAAAACGGTTGCCACTCCACTATCATCTACGACTACGCCCCCGTCATTGGGGTGACCCGTAAGATGTTCAGGTGGGTTAAGCAAAGGGAACGTCCGCCAGTCCGAAGCCAATGTCGTGAAACCAATCGTCGGTTGACCATCAATCGTTGGATTCTTGGCTGCGTAATCACGGATCAACTTCGTGAAATCATCCAACGTTTTAGGAGTCGGGTACCCGGCATCCTTCAGTATGGACTTTTGAATCCAGAATGCAGGACCAGAATAATAGTTACTAATGAACTCCCCTGTATACACTCCATAGTTAGGCAACCAGTAAATGTGTCCGTCACTGGAGTCTTTCATCCGGTTCCAGTCTTTACCGAAATGCTTCTTCAGATTAGGTGCATGCTCTTCAATGAGATCTTCGAGCGGAATAACCGCACCGGCTGATACCAATTTGGTATCTGCTGTGATCAAGTCAGGGAAATCACCACCGGCAATCATAACGCCGAGCTTCTGTTGAAGATCACCCACGAGAAACTCCATCTCAAGATTGACGCCGAGCTCATCCTGGATCTTCTTGTAGATCCGGTTATCTTTAGCTGGCGCCTGATTTGGCGTCCCGATAAAGGCGGTGATGTTCAGTACCTCTTTCCCATCCGGTGTAGTCGCTTTCTCATTGTCACCGCTGCATCCTGCAAGTGCCAAACTTAAAGCCAGAACGAGTGATACGGAACCCCAAAGCTTCTTTTTCTTAAGTCCCCCCATGTACTTGCCCTCCTTGGAAGTGGTATGTCTTACTGTTTTTAGTATGAATAAATGTATGCGGTTACAAAATATATATATTTAAGGTCCACCCCCCTGTAATTGCAGGTCTTATTCAGGAGGAGTTCTTCTTTTTCAAAGATCAATTCGCATACTTTTGTCTGTATTCTAAAGGTTTCATGGCTGTACGTTTTTCGAAATGTCTGAGAAAATGCTGGTAACTGCGGTACCCTACCTGCTCTGCAATCGCACTTGATGTCTGATTCGTCTGCTGAAGGAGACGCTTCGCTTCTTCCATTCGCAGATCATGTACTACCTCGATTACACCTTTTCCGTACTTTCGCAAAAAGGACTGCCCTAAATGGACTGGGTTCACGTAGAATCGCTCTGCGAGCTCCTGGATTGTAAATGTCTCTCTGTAATGCATCTGCACATATTCAGCAACCGTCGCCTGAATGCCTCCAAGTTGCCTTTCCCGGAAAATAGCCAGTTCTGACTTGCATTGCAAACAGAAATGTTCCAGATTGTTAGCAACCTTTTCTATATTTCGTTGGCCCTTCTCCAGAATTCCGCTTGCCAATTCGTTCATTAAAGCATTAGGTTCTCCTCCTAATTCTCTACACAGGGACAGTCCGCGGAATATAATGTGTGTAGAGAAAATATGTACAATCTCTGGCGCAGCCTTCATCTGTATAAACAGTTCAAAGGCACTACGAATGGAACTCGAGAGTTCCTCGACAGAACCGTTTTCAAGCAATTCGCTAATATGGTCCACCTCTGATAGCGTTTCAGGATCAAACTGCCAATTCTCCAGCTGAATTTCTTCGGCAAACAAAAGGCGCTTTTGATTAAAAAACAAATAACGCCCAACCTCCTGAGCGGAGCGGAAGGATTCAGATAAAAGCTCTACTTTGTTGACCGTTAAACCAACCGCGATATGAATATCTTCGCAGCCGTTATTTTGCATGTTGTTCATCAAACGCTGGGCAAAAGCTTTAATTGCTTCAGATGTCCCATCTCTATCATTCGCTTGTTCCCCCCATACCAGTCCCAATGAGTCTCTTGTTCTGTCTATCACATAACAACAAGTTGTTACGTCAGCCGTTTGTTCGGCTACTGAACAGGCTTCCTGAATATCTCCCTGAAAAGCTATCCGCAGGTATGCCCAATGGGACTTGTCTAAACGAGGAAGGATCTCCGACATCTCCTGCTCCGATATATTCTGCTTATCCTTAATCAGTGCGGACAAAAACGCTTTGATCCTTTGCTCGTTTGCATGTTCCCGAATACGCTCCTGGTTTTCACGCTCCTGCAACTGCATACGGAGACGGACCAACATGTCCTCTGCTTCTATACTGTCAACGGGTTTGGTTAAATAGTTGGAGACACCTAATCGAATAGCTTGCCTCGCATAATTAAAGTCACTGTATCCACTCGTGATGACAAACAGCACAGATTCATGTTCCAATCGTCGTGCTTCTTCCACAAGTTCCAGCCCATTCATGACAGGCATACGAATGTCTGTCACCACGAGATCAGGTTGATCTTCTTGTATCATACGAATGGCTTCCTCACCATTGGCGCACACGCCTTTGATTTCAAATCCATGCTTTTCCCAATTGATCAGAAGCTGTAACCCTTCAATGGCATACGGTTCATCATCCACTAACAATACTTTATACATGAGAGATTACCTCCTATTTCCTCTGTTCCAGCCTGGAGATCGGTATACGGTATCCTGCAATGGTTTCCTCTCCTGGTACGCTGCTTAGATCGAATATCGCATTTCCTTCATAAAAGAGTTCCAACCTGCGGTAGACATTGCGGAGTCCAACATGCTCGCCGTTCCTGGGTCTTTCAGAACGAATATCTCTCAAAAGCTCCGTTAGTCTCCCTGCATCCATACCGATTCCATTATCGATCACCTGAATAACCAGTTCAGAAGCGTTGCGTCTCGCCGTTATCTTGATCTGTCTTCCATTTTTTCGCGCCTGCAAGCCATGTTTGCATGCATTTTCAACGAGCGGTTGAATACTCATGCGGGGAATGAGCAACCAAGCAGCATCAGGATCAACCTCGAAGGTATAATCAAAAAGCTCCCCGAAGCGAAACTTCTCAATCTGGAGATAAAGATTCGTAAATTGCAGTTCTTCTTGTAAGGGAATCAGATTGTCCGAATGGCTGAGCAACTGTCTCATCAGCATGGACAGACTTTTAATAATCTCAATGACTTCCGTATATCCATTCTTCGTACTAACGACCAGCAAGGCATTCAATGTGTTAAATAAAAAATGGGGATTCATCTGACTCTGGAGCATGGACAATTCGGTCCTTACTTGATCCAACTCCAAATCTTTTTGACGGATTTCCAGTTTATATACGTCATTAATCAGCGTATGAATTTTACCAATCATGATGTTAAATGTACGAATAAGCCCGCCGATTTCGTCGCGGCCTTCCTGAATTTCAATCAGATCGAATCGTTCATTGCGAACCTTCTCCATATGTCTGGATAGCTTGCGAATCCGATAGTGATAGGAACGCAAAATAATGTAGATCAACACAGAGGGGACTACAATACTTATTGCCAGTAACCCCAGAATGGATTTGAAGGCTTCTTGCAACAGGTGGTCAAGGTGACGCGTATCGGCAACTCCAATCAATTTCCAACCCTTAAGGTACGCTAGATTCCCCAATGACTTCTCGAGCGTATAAGCAGAATTTCCAGATTCCTTGGCTATTGAATCGTTATCCGGGTTGGATAAGTCGGTTTCGCTGAATTCCCCACTTGAAACGACAGTTCGATTGTTGCTATCGACCAGACGCAGCTGAAGACTGTCTGATTCACGATTTAAAATGCTATACACCCGGCTAAGTTCGAGATCAATCTTGGAATACTTGTTGTAATTGGCAAAGGAAGTATAGGTATCCATTTTGCCAATCACACTGATCCTTCTTCCCGCGTTAAATCCAGACGGCTCAACATAATCAACGACAAGAATGCCTCCACTGGTGGATTTCAGCTGTTTCAATCCAGGAAGTACATTCTTGTCTTTCATCACGATATAGTGACTGCCCGTCTGAATGGTATCGTTATCCGTATAGATACGCACCTCCAGAATATTCGCTGACATATACCTTGTTAATTTATCTCGCAGAAATGCATGGTACACGTTGTAATAATCGACGGGGGAAGGATAGGTCCGATCCAAAGCCTCGTAGAGCGAATCGTCTGCTGCAATAATTCGGCTCAGAGCAACGCTCTCATCAATCATGCCAAGCAGTTCCCCCGCTGCCCTGTCGATGGATTTGCGCAGATTTTCCTGTTCTCTAATCTTGATATCCGCAGAGGTTCGTTGATAGAAGAAGATATTAATCGTTATTACAGGAAGGAGAATACTAAGTACATAAATAAGCAGAAATTTGGATCGGAGAGGAATATCATTAACCTTACGGAACATCCAGAATTTATGACGCATATGATCACCCTTGGTTTTTGTTTTTATAGACGGACGGAAGCTCCCCTGTATGTGCTCTGAATTTTTGGGTGAAATATTCAGCATCATGATATCCCAGACTGAATGCAATTTCAGTGATCTTCATATTGGTGCGTCGCAGGAGTTTACGGGCTTCCTCAACTCGAAGCTGGTGCACATAGTCAATGAAACTGACTCCCATCTCCCGCTTGAACTGTTGACCCAGGTAGGCAGAATTCACGTGAATACGATTAGCTACATCTTGTAATTTAATTTTGCTTCGATAGTGTTGCTTCAATTCATTCACTGCTTCTGCAACAAGCCCTCCTGTACGCGACTTTTGCTTCAATTCAGACTGGGAAAGTTGCTCGGACAGTCGAACACACAGGTCTTGTAATGTGCCAGAAGTCCAACTCGAAGCCTCATGCCATTCTTTTTCACATAGTATTTCTCTGCAAACCTCTCTTTTTCCATATTTCCGTAGCAACTCCCCATGGATATATCGGATGACATGATGTATCCATTCCAATGAAACTTCTGCTGTCTCACTCTTCTCTAGTAATGCACTCACTGCATTATCGATGGAAAAAGTGTCTCCGGCTTCAATCGACGCCAAGATATCTTTGGAGATGTTCATCATTTGCTCTAAATCATATTCTTCGCTTGTTCGATATTCATTAAGATGATTTTCATGGGCTTCATCTGTAACCATGATTTCATGCTGCTGTTTTTGCTCATTTCTACGTTTGTCCAGAGGTTCAATCATTTCCATAAGGATTTGATGAATTTCCTCTGGAACAAGAGGTTTAAGCACATACTGATCGACCTGATACCGTATGGCTTGCTTGGCATAATTAAAATCGGAGTATCCTGTAACGATAACGATTTTAGAGGTATAAGCGAGATCTTCTCGCAAGGTGTGAATCAAACCGAGACCATCCATAACAGGCATTTGAATATCAGTGACGACAAGATCGGGTTCAACCGAGTTGAATAAAGCAAGTGCTTCCTCCCCATCCGTTGCCGTTCCACAGAGTTCATATCCACAAGCTCGCCAGTCGATCATCGTTCTCCATCCTTCTAGCATAAACGGCTCATCATCCGCGACAATGACCTTGTACATTAGCTCACCTCTCTTTTGTCCGTGATCAGCTGCATGTATTTTATCTATATCTATGGGTAGATTTCATTTGTTCCGAAAACGCTAAACAGCAGAACAACAGCAGGATTGTTGTCTGCTCGCACAACTTGGAGAACTTCAGGATCTGAAGATGTATGCAATTGTATAAGAAATAACATTTTCACCAGTCTCATCGTCATTAATCGATAACTTAGAATTGTATCTATCAGACGTATTATAAGAACGCTCCGATTATAACGAAGCGCCGGGAATGACAATACAAGTGTAACGCTTACATTTTTGCGCAACAACCTGATAAACTATAGGTTTTAACCCGACAAATTATAGGTCGAGCTCAGAAGTAATCCACTAACATGCAAGAGATTTTATTCTCCACGCACAATACGGAATCCTTGATCAGGCCCAAAACCATTTGCATCAAATTTGCCTCGGAATGCTATTTCATTGTTATTTACACCACCAATCCAGCCTCCGCCTTTCACCACTCGCCAGGATTGTTGTGGACTCTCCGGATCGCTGTACCAGTCCCAGCACCATTCTCTCACATTCCCAGACATATCATAGATTCCTAGCTCATTCGCCTTCTGAGTTCCGACTTTTTGGGTTTGATTACGATTGCTCTCAATAGCGGGCCAGCTCCAGTCACCTGTCAGAATCTTGTCGCCGGCATTTATCCAGTACCAAGCAACTTCATCAGGATTATTACTTCCACTGTATGTGTAATCTAAGCTCTTTTGGCCTCCGCTTGCAGCGTATTCCCATTCTGCTTCTGTAGGTAAACGGTAACCGTTGGCGCCTTCGTTGATCGTTACATTCCATTTGATATTGTCGTTTTCATTGTGATTATTCGTGTCCAGGTTGTCCTTGTCTATATTGTAATAAGGTTTCAGGTTTTCTTTTATACTTTTTTGATTACAGTATTCTACTGCGTCATACCAGCTGACCATTTCAACGGGCAGGTCATCTCCCTTGAAGCCAGACGGGTTTTCCCCCATAATTTCCATCCATTCTTTTTGAGTCACTTCATATTTGCCAATATAGAAGGAGTCCAGCGTTTCATTTTTATTAATCTGACTCGGCTTACTGCTCTTGAAAGCCCCTCCTTCGACGAAAACCAACTCATCGTTTAATTGAGAATTACCGGCTGAACAAGCACTCAGACTAACAACCATGGCAATTAAGGTTAACCATACTAGCTTTCTCATTCAATTATTCTCCTTTGCTAAGCTGAATCCGGCAACGTCGAGGTCCGTTAATCTGCTGAATAACGGTTCCTCAACGCTTCCGGAAAATTGAATTCAAATGCAAGTGCAGACGTTGAATTGCATTACATCATTTTTACCAAACCGTCACGTTTGCGCTTCCGCTGCTTTGATACCCCTCTGTAGCCATCACCTGATAGGACCAACTATTTCCAAGGTACATCCCTTTACTCGCCCACGCATTCACATGATTGCTGAACGTAATGGTAGAATTGACACCAGTCGGTCTCTTGGACTGTCTAACACTCCAATACTGAGGGAAAGTCTGCGTACCATCAATGGAAGGTGCATTGTATCTCATCGTTGTATAGATGTCATATGTGCCACCATCACTAGTCACCGTGCCCTTATATGTTCCGGTCGGACGATACGTTCCCCAGCTATCCACCACGTAATATTCAATTAAAGCGTTTCTAGTCCAACCATAGAAGGTGAGATAGCCGTTACCTGAAGGAGCGAACACACCGGCATTGTAATTGACTACCCGATTAGGTGTGCCATATGTCCACCCTTTCCCGACAACAAAGTTCCCGGTATTTTGCCAATTCACGCTGTAATTCCCGCCCGATCCATTCACGGCGTTGACCGTTCCTCCACCATCTGTCCAATTTTGCCAATAATCTGTTGCAGCACTGGATGTTGCTGCGAAGACACCAAAACTCATGGAAGCTGCAAGAACAACAGTCATTAATTTTTTACCGAATTTGAACATAGAATGATACCTCCCGATATTTTGATAGATTTGGTTGATACTACAATCCGATATGAATGATCTTCATCATATTCACTTGAAAAGTCGTTGGGAAAACAGATACAGATCGTTCTTCCATACGGGCCAATCATGTCCTCCACTTTCCTCATGCCAAATGTGAGGTACTCCGTGTTGTGCCAAATATCGGTGAACCTCAAAACTAATCTCTATAAGATTGTCCTGCTCACCGCAAGAGATCCATAACAGCGAGAGTAATGAAGGCGCTTTCGAAAGATCGGAGACAAGCAGCTCCGGACTTCTGGTGTTTGGGGCTGCGGAGAAAGCACCGATCCATGCAAAATGGTCTAAATTGCTTAATCCGATATTTAAGGATTGACCTCCACCCATGGATAAACCAGCAATCGCTCTTTTATCCCGGTTTGTATGCACAGGATAGTTCGACTCCATGTAAGGGATCAAATCGTTCAGCAGATCGGATTCAAATCTTTCAAATGCTTTGATTTTTTCAGGTTCAAACAAGTCTCCTTCGGCCCGGTCATTCGTCATTGCGCGACCATTGGGGAAAACAATAACCATCGGCTCAAGCAAGTTATCGCTGTACAGATTATCAAGAATAATTTGCGGAGAACCATGGGTATGCCATTCGGTTTCGTCTCCACCAATCCCATGCAAAAGAAAAAGTACAGGATACATCGTTGTCGAAGAAAATTCTGGTGGGGTGTACACCATCGCTTTACGGGAATTGCCAACCGTCCTGGAAGGATACTCTACCGTCTCCATGACTCCACGTGGTATATTCTCCCGATATTGGTCATATCCCGTTACTGCTGATGAGATCAATTTCATTCTCTTTTCCTCCGAACATATGAATGACTATCAGTCTTCAATTAATCCACATAGCCAAAACCCAGAATGGTGAAGCATTTATGTTCATGACCTTCCGCCATTTCGATCTCGATGGAGTGCTCCTTAACATGCTCTTCATTAAGCAGAAGTGTGGCATGGCAATGGGTCCAGTTGATCTTACGCGGATCGACTTTTTGGACAATTACCCCATCTACCCTGATATGTGCGGTTCCGAATTCGTCGTTACCCGAATCCTTGAAGATCAGAATGAGGCGTTTGCACTGCAAACTTATCTTAAAGCTGCTCTGAGACTCTTTTCCCTCTCCTGAATGCATCCAGTTGTTGGGGAACTGGGGTGTACCATAGTCATGAGCATCCATCTCAGCCATCTGCAGATCCGTATCCGTTTTGCAAAAAGAGCCTGCATCGATTCGGGCAATGTTACTGCCGTTTGTCCGATCCAACAGCTTCACATGAACAAATTCATTTCCAATTAGCGGAGCTTTTTCAATATCATGATCTTGCTCATCCCATTCCGAACGATTCGTCACGTCGAACAAATATTCCAAACAATCGGCCATAATCCGGTGCCCCGTGTTAGTCGGATGATATATATCATGGAAAAATTGCTTTTTGGAAATAATGTTGCCCTCATCTTTTGTCTCGTTGAACTGATCTACGACAGCATCTTTCACACTTACCATTGGCAGATCATAATGCCAGCCTACCGGAGCGAGACGATCCTGCAGATTCCAGTCATTTTCGAATACACTGAATAACAAGATGACCGCTGGCTTGTTATCGGCAGCAAGTGCTTTGAGCACCAGACTCTCGTAACATTTACCTTGGGTTTCATCATCTGCGTCATTAACTGCGAATTCGATTATCACAATATCCGGCTGAACAGTACTTCCCCTCAACACATCACGATCATAACGTACAATCCCCAATTCCGAAGGAGTTCCACCTACACCTGCTTTAATCAGATGAATCGGACTCTCTTTTGAAAGCGCAAACATAAACTTGAACGACTCATACGACCGATAAGCGTAACTTTGGAGATGAATAGGTATTGCACCAGCACCTTGGGTAATAGAGCCTCCAATATAAGCTATAACGACAGGTTCACCGTTTTTTGCCTTCTCAATGGCTCGTTTTAATCTGACATTATTCCCTTTGTTCAGAAGAGACCGGCCAATCATGTCGCGATATCCATGTGATTCAAAGTCAATTGCGGGCTTGACTGACGACGCTGTCACTCCAACTGGATCGCGCGGTGCAGTGAATTCCGTGTTTTCACCTGCATCTTCTGAATCCTGGAGCATAAATCACCATCACATCCTTTCGGCTAGATTCTGATCATCCTCAAACCACATTTAAAGGATCACAGCTTGTATTATGATTAGATCAGGTGTGACCCTTCTCCCAAAGTGTATCGCTTACATAATTTTACAACAACCTGGCAAAGTATAGGATTTCAACCACTATATCATTTTAAGTTGAGTACAATAACATGCAGATTAGAACACCTATAATTTTTCATGTAAACGCTTTAATTTGTATACTATTTCCATGTTATAATTTTGAAAAACCGCATTGGTAAAGGAGGAAACTCATGAATATCACGGGTCAAGGCGCGTTAGATACGGGGACTTATACGAATCTGTTTCTGAAGCTAGGCTACGATGAGAATGAGATTATGAGCAGATTGGAAGAAACATGGAACGAGCTGTTTTATGGCGATGAAAATACTCGAATATATTACCCCATGGGTGAGGACAAGGGATATTTGCTGGATACTGGTAATCTCGATGTTCGCTCTGAGGGCATGTCCTATGGCATGATGATGGCTGTTCAGATGGACAAGAAGGAAGAATTTGATCGAATCTGGAATTTCTCCCACACGTTTATGCAGCATACCGAGGGTCGATACAAAGATTACTTCGCTTGGCATTGCAAGCCTGACGGCACCCGACTCTCGCAAGGACCTGCTCCTGATGGTGAGGAGTTTTTTGCCATGGCGCTTTTTTTCGCCTCCAACCGCTGGGGCGATGGCGCTGAACCTTATGATTACAAGGCACAAGCCCGCAAGATCCTTCGTGCCTGTATACATCAGGGTGAAGACGGCGAAGGTGACCCAATGTGGGACCCGGAAACGAAACTGATCAAATTCATTCCAGAAACACCGTTTAGCGACCCGTCCTACCATCTGCCTCATTTCTATGAACTATTCGCGAAATATGCGGATGAAGAAGATCAGGCTTTTTGGAAAGAAGCGGCTGACGCTAGTCGGGCATACCTGCATACAGCCTGCCATCCTGTAACCGGACTTTCACCTGAATATGCGAACTATGACGGCTCTCCGGCTCCAATACAGCCACATGGGGATTTCAGGCATTTTTACAGTGATGCCTATCGTACTGCTGCAAATATTGCGCTGGATTGGGAATGGTTCCGCAAGGATTCATGGCAGATCGAACAATCCAATCGGATTCAGTCCTTCTTCAGTGATATTGAAATTTCTGATTATCGTCGTTATACCATTGAGGGTGCACCTTTTGACGAACCTTCACTGCATCCTGTAGGTTTGCTGGCTACCAATGCCATGGCTTCACTGGCTGCGGACGGTCCACATGCGGACTCATTTGTTCGCAAGTTTTGGAACACGCCTCTGCGTCAGGGAGAACGACGTTATTACGACAATTGCCTGTATTTTTTCAGCATGCTGGCTCTAAGTGGAAGATATCGCATGTACTAAGCGGAATTGCCCGAGCCGTTGACTGCAACGCATTCACGGATAAAATTGAGTATTGCATTGTACCGAGCCGATGCCATGATATTAAGATCCTCTTATACGGCTTATCACCAAAAAACGTTCCTGGCTCGCATATGCTTACTGCGAACCGGGAACGTTTGCATGTGCCAATACAGGCAACAATATCTTTTCTCTTAATTATTTGGAAACCGAAGAAGCATCATAGGAAGACTGCATGATCTCCAGATAACGATTGATGTTCAGTCCCTCCAGTCCTTTCACATAATCTTCCCAATCCTTATCCAGACTTTTCGCTCCCGTGATGAATTGCAGCGCATTTTGATCGATATAGTCTTTGAGATTAGTCTGCATCATGCTCGTTTCATCCGCCAGAGACGGGTCAACCCAGAGTGCCCAGTGAGGGAAAACGTCCGTTGGCTCTTTGCCTTCCATTAATAAAGTAGCCTCATACAGTCGCCGTTCATAACCGTCATTGGCATAGATGTCCTTGCCCTGTACTTCGGCGTCACGATAGGCACGGTGATGATTGTATTGACTCAATGCTGCCCAGCTGTCATTACGAGGTTCTTCACCGGAAGGAAGCGGAATGGCCTTGTAGAGCGGCTCTATCTGATCATTGAGCGCCACTTCGCCTTCCTGTGGTTTACGCCAGCTCGTGCCCTCTTCTCCCAGATAAGATGCCATGGTCCCTTCTTGGGTGTAGAAATAATCCAGCAGCTTTATAGCTGCAATCTGCGTTTCCTCGCTGGCCTTGTTCGTCAGTACAAAGGACGCTCCGGGATCGATTGGATAGTTATACGTAGCATAGGCGGCATTTGGTCCCTTCAGTGGAGGAATGGGATTGTAATCATTTCCGTAAGGTGAACCTTCGGCAGTGGTTACAAATAACGATGGATGCATCGCTGCTCCTGCACCGAGAAGCTGTGCATCGGCGTTATCACCGATCTTTTTGAAAGCACCCACGTTCTGCGTAAAGGCCCCCGGATCGATCAACCCTTCATCATACAGGGATTTGATATACGCAAGTCCTTCTTTCCACTCCGGCTTATTTGCTACGGTCTCCACTTTCCCTTGGTTGACTATGAGATAATTCCGATCGTCGTCATAGATAAAACCGTTCATTAAATAAGGAATAATGTGCACCCCAAAATTCTCAGTAGAACCACTTAGCGGCACTTCATCTGCCTTACCATTTCCGTTTGGATCTTTGGTTTTAAATGCCCGAAGCATTTCCTTAAATTCTTCTGTCGTTGCAGGCTCGGTCAAACCTAATTGTTCCATCCATTTGGTGTTGACCCACATCTTGTTCGGGTATGAACAGTGAAAACATTCGTTTAGACCCGTCAGACCGTAGATATTTCCATCTGGAGCGGTATTCATGGCCCGATAATAGTCATTGCTTTCAAGCACTTTTTTAATATTCGGGGCATGCTTCTCAATCAGATCATTCAGCGGTAATATAACCCCCTGCTGGCCAAACTTCAACAAGTCTGTCTGGGAGAACCGATCTACCCACGGGATTAACAGATACAAGTCCGGATAATCGCCGGAAGCCAGTGAAATCTGTCTTTTCTCCGCTGCACCATCGAATGGAACCGTGGTCCAGTTAAATTGGATATCAAACTTCTCTTCCATTTTCTTCGTGAATTTATTGGTGGACAGATTGGTGTCCGAGCCTTGGTGTGCAAACACATTAATGGCTGTCTTGCCTGACGAATCGCCGCCTTCTCCGTTCCCCTTTTCAGAACTGGAACATCCGGCAAGTACCAACGAGGTAAACAGCATACAGGCAAGAATGATGAAACCCGCTTTTTTCAATACAATCCTCTCCCTCATGAATAATAGAAAAAATGGACCTATCCTTTGACTGAGCCAATCAACATGCCTTGCACGAAATACCGTTGTACAAAAGGATAGATAATCAGAACCGGCAGGCTGGCCATGACAATTAATGAGTATTTCATGAGTTCAGCCATCTGCTGCTGTTTGATCATTTCCGATGCGTCCATGTTCCCCGTACTGCTGTTCAGAATAAGAATGCTGCGCAATATCAGCTGTAGCGGGTAGAGCGATTGTGATTTCAAATAAATGAGAGCGTCAAAGTATGCATTCCATTGACCAACTGCATACATGAGCGACAACACGGCAATGATTGGTTTGGCGAGCGGCAGAATGACACTGAAGATAAAACGGATGTCACTGCATCCATCGATGTCTGCTGCTTCGGACAGCTCTTCCGGTATTGAATTTTGGAAAAATGTACGTGCAATGATGACTTGCCAGACCCAGATAGCATTGGGAATCAGCAGCGCCCAGCGCGTATCAATCAGCCCCATGGTTTTGACCACCAGGTAGGTAGGGATCAAGCCGCCAGAGAACAGCATGGTGAAGGTGATAAACATCATTAATGAGCTGCGACCAACAAACGTCTTTTTGGATAACGGATACGCAATCATTATGGTCAGAGCTACGCTGATCAAGGTGCCGCAGGCTGTGTAGAAAAGGGAATTGGCATACCCTGTAAGGACTTGATCATTCCGTAATACAGACTTGTAACCGTCGAATGTCAGGTCAATCGGCCACAACCAGACTTTTCCTGAGGAGACGGCAGCAGGGCTGCTGAGCGAAGAACTCACAATGTATATCAAAGGATACAACACGGCAATCAGCACCACCGTCAGCATGAAATAAACAACCGTTATAAATACGCGATCTCCCCAAGATTCACGGATCGTACTGCTGCTCCTGATCCGCGAACGACCGGTATCTGTCTGTGTGTTAGACATGAATTAGTTCTCCTCCTTTCGCTCCCGTTACCATAAGCTTGTATTGGACAGTCGCTTGGCGACCGCGTTTACGATTAATAGCAGAACCAGGTTAATCACCGAGTTGAACAAGCCAACCGCAGTAGCGAAGCTGTAATTGGCATTCAGCAATCCTATTTTATAGACATACGTGGAGATGATTTCCGAGGCAGACAGGTTGAGCGGATTTTGCAGCAAATATATTTTTTCGAATCCGACAGCCATGATATTGCCTACACTCAGAATCAGAATGATGACCGCTGCCGGAAGCAGTCCGGGCAGATCAACATTAATGATTTTCTGCATTCGGTTGGCTCCGTCCACTTTGGCGGCTTCATACAGGGATGGATCAACACCCGCGAGAGCAGCCAGATATATGACAGCGGAGTATCCCATTCCCTGCCACACATCGGAGAATACGTAGATGGATCGAAACAGTCCGGGCTCTCCGAGAAAATTCACCGCTTCAAAACCAAGAGCACCTGCGATTGTATTGACAATACCCAGCCGTGGAGACAGAAAGAGCATAATGATGGAAACCATAACAACGGTAGAGATGAAATATGGAGCATACGTCACCATTTGCACGATTTTTTTGAATCGTATGTTTTTGATTTCATTCAGCGCGAGTGCCAGTAATATTGGAATCGGGAAACCGACAATCAGGCTGTAAAACGAAATGTAAAGCGTGTTCTTGATGAGTGTGATAAATGCTGGATTTTGAAAAAGCAATTCAAAATACTTGGTTCCGGCCCACGGACTGCCCCAGATTCCCTTGATGACGTTGTAATCTTTAAACGCCAGAACCGCATTCACCATCGGTACATACTTGAAAATAATAAAGTAAGCAATCGGTGGCAGGATCAGCAGATACAGCTGCCAATGTCGCCTCCAGCTTCTGGATAATGCTCGCTGCAAGGCAGACGATTTACTTGTCTTTTCTACGGACTTCGATTCACTGGTCATTGTTGTTCTCAGAATCATCCCCCCATTCAAGGCTCTCATTCATACTGAGCTTCAGTACAATTTGGTAGCGCTTACTTTCGGGGTAATCATAAGATTTTCTCTGGGGATGCGTAAAGGTACAGTTCCACTGGGAACGTACATAATACGAATATATATCCCTGTAAACAGCCTACATTAACCGTTATGACCGTCCATTTTCCGAAACACGCTCGGCGATATGCCGCGTACCCGCTTGAACGCTCGACGGAATGAATGCGCACTGTTATACCCGGTGGCCTCGGCTATCTCGTCAATGGTGCGACCGGTGGACTGCAGCAGGTTGGACGCAGCTTCAATGCGCACATGTTCTACATAATCAGAAAGATTCTCTCCCGTATGTTCTTTGAACAGTTGAGATATATACTTCTCCGATTTGCTCATGTACTCGGCAATTCGATAGATGGTCAAGTTTGCATCTCCATAACTTTGTTGAATAAATTCAATCATTTCGACCACGGTATCCGCATGTGCCCCTGCTCTTCTAGTCTGAAAATCACCGCAGATGTCTTCTGTCAGCTGCTTAAACTTTTCGCGCAGCGTAGCGATCGTTTCGGTCATCTGAATAGAAGTCACCCGGTTTTTATATTCCTCCAGCAAGGAGGCATCCAGTTTGAATTTTGGTTCGTCCAGTTTCAGGAATGTCCCCTTCAGCTCCATGATGAACTGCTGCGTCATCTCGTAGGACAGTTCCCGCTCCTCCAAATTGCGAAGAAATAATTGCTCCAGAATACGTATCGCCTCTTCAGGCTCCCCGGCTTTGATGGTGTTCAGCAGCCGCTGTTCAGACTCAATCGGATAATAGAACATTTCATTTTCCTTCATCGTATCTTCAAATCTCACCAAATGATCTGTTCCCATATGAATGCCATAATCCAGGGCTTGTTTGGCTTCGTCAAAGGAGCGACCTGCATCATTCCAGACCTCATACGCTGCACCTGTACCAATTGTTGTAGATATCCGATGTTCCCTGTAGATCACTTTCATTAAAGTATTCAGCTCTTGTTCACATCTTCGCATCGCTTCATTCAGTGGATTTGCATCCAATGGACAAGCAAAAGCAATCTGATCCGTTCCCCAATCCGTAATCAGTACCTGGGCATTCCACTCTGTAAGTACCTGCTTGACGAGAAGCCTTGCGACGCCCAGTTCATGAATCGTCTCTTCACTGTCCGGATTGGCATAGCCGTTTACTCTCACCAAACCTGCTAAGCCCTTGCTGCTGTGAAGTGAAATGTGTGCCTGTGATGAGATGACCTCAAGCTCAGTGGAGGTATAGAATTCCCCGGTTAACAAACGTTTGATAAAACCGTCTCTCAATAATGGAATCTGCTCATTCATGGCATTTGTGAGTGAGTCATTATTTGCAATCAGATTGTTAATATGGCTTT
>Ga0209437_100326_pt1 | contig 60536 bp, 61 predicted proteins | sample AraplaL_Cvi_mTSA_FD_184266 | JGI IMG/M metagenome (GOLD analysis project Ga0209437, IMG submission 184266) | Arabidopsis root microbial communities from the University of North Carolina, USA - plate scrape CL_Cvi_mTSA (SPAdes) (version 2) | ecosystem: Host-associated > Plants > Roots > Endosphere...
AAGATAATTCTATCATGGGCGTCTAGGAAGTCGTGGATATCCCTTCCGACGCGAAAGCCCGGCAGAAGTTGAGCGACATTCGCAAGGGCTGAGTTTGCCTCCATCATCTCGCCATTCGGAGCCAAGACAGCTGCCGCGAGCTCGGCGTCGGCCAACCACGCCGTAGCTGGAGAACAATCATCCTCTTGGAGGCAACGGGCTGTCTCGATGACTGAATTCAAACGAGTTATCTCCAATACTTCGAGATCACGAGAGAACAAGCTTCATCGAGGCAAATAAATTTGCCGTTAACAGGGTGCGAGAGCGGCGGTGGAAAATTAACTCGTGGCACAGGCGGATAGTTCCGTTATGACAAGGTCGCAGCTTTGTGCTTACCCAAATGTATCCGTTACCAAGATTCTGACCCAGAGCGACGCGGCCGTTTGTTGACGGTCATTTTGTGGGGCAATCCCACCTACTCATCCGGCACGATGACCGTGCAGGTACTCGAGATGACCGGCGGGGGCAGTGTAAGGGGTCTCATCCCGGGATAAAACAGGTTTCGGCTTGTGCCCGTCGGATTGTTGGCGTCAACAAAATAGAATGGCGGATGCGATTTGGGACCTGGTGCTCAATGGATTTGACCGAACGGCACTTTCGATCCTTATTCGACGCACGCACCCGGGAGCGCGGCATCTCCTATGCGCGGCGTGGACGAGTTTCGCACATTTGCCAGGCGGACCGCGATTCACGGTATCGGTTCGCGGGCAGTGGCGGAAAGACATATCGCCAGACGATTTCCCCGCTCCGTGACGGGGGGCGCTTGAACAGCCGATGCGGTTCCCGGTCAGCATCAATTGCAAGCATGTGGCGGCGGTATGCCACAGCATCGCCGCGCAGCATACAGAGGGCTTTGCGAGAGAGGCCGAGGCCTGATGCCCGACTTCTGCGGGCTCAAAGAGCCCCGGTCCAGAGGTGGAGCTTGTTGAGGACTCCTCAATCACGCCGACGTATAGTATATTGATGAGCGCACTAAACTCCTTCTGCACCAGGCGCCAACCCATTATCTATTCCGGCGCCTGGTTTTTTGTCGCCGCCAGGAACAACAGGAGAGCAGCGCTGGTCCGGATAAACAGCTTCAAACCTACATTCAGCAGTTTGTCGATGCCGACCGCTTCGGCTCGAAGAGTGAGGTTCTGCGGGAAGGTATTCGCCTAATTCAAGATCGAGAAACGAAACTGGCTGCATTGGATGCGTCGATTATGGGTAGCATAGCCGATGCTGAACGAGCCGAGCCATGCTGCAGATAGGCGACCTCATCGCGAAGGACAATCCGCAGTCACTCCCCTGATCGCGCGTTGCAATCCAGCCTCAGATATCAGGCAAACTGAAGAGCGAGCCGTAGGGCTTCGCTGATTAGAAAAATCGCAACCAGTACGATGCAGAGACGCTCGATGAACATAGGTTAGCTTCCTGATTGGAGTGATGCCTTTTCGTCTTTATGCTCTGTCTGATGTAGACCGCTGTGCCGAGCAATTCGGCGAGAGAGCCTTGCCGCCGCAGCGCGTGACGAGGCCAGGTAGTTGCCGGCGCAGCCAGTCGCCAAGGCGTTTTGTGATCTCGTGATCGTTGGCAATTTTCAACCGCTGCGGGACGAGGGGTATCCAGTAGGACCTTATGGCACGCGCAGTTAGCATGTTCGTAATTGCCGAGACGTGCGTTAAAGATAGCACGCTGTGCTTCCAGTTCGGCCACTCTCCGTACGATCGATTCAAGAGCCATTTCGGAAATCTCCCGTTGATGGTTGTTGCACTGCCATATCCGAGATCCAATCCAAGATGTGGCAGGCAATGCGTACCTCCAGTGCCAGTGCCAGTGCCACGCGTCCGCGCTAGTCGCCTTCGCCGAGCATGTTTCATTCTCTGGTTCATGTGGACAAGATCGCGATTGGCAGCTCCGCATTCCCTCATTTCAGCCGAATATCTCTGTGCAATCATTCCGCACTTTTTTGCCATTGCCTGCCGACAGCGGCAATGGCTGTAGTGCGGATTATCGCCGCGACGAAATCAGTTGCGTGCGCTTAAAAGGCGCACGGCGTCCGATGGTCTGATGTGACAAATATTGTTGATTGCCACTGGACGTGCATAACCGATCTCCTGTCGATCCATGATAAAGCCTATCTCGAACATTGCCGGCAACTCGCGCTAGAACACCGCTAGCCTAACGGCAACGTAGGCGGCCGAGAGATGAACTCTTTGATCGCCTCGACTGCTAAGGGCCTACTTATCAAATAGCCTTGGAGTCGATCGCATCCAGCGTTCTGTAGCCATTCCGCCTGCTGCTGTGTCTCAACGCCTTCGGCTATCACGAGCATATTGAGATCGTGAGCGAGGTTGATGACACAACGGACAATCGCCTGGCTTTTCAAATCGTCTACTAGATCGATGATGAAATACCTGTCGATTTTAATCGTATCGAACGGGAAGGTCTTGAGATAGCCCAGCGAAGAATACTGTGTTCCGAAATCGTCAAGCGAGATCCGAATGCCCAGCACGTTAAGCGTGTAGAGCGTGTCGAGGTTATTGACGGTCCGTTCCAGTAGTACGGTTTCGGTGATCTCGAGTTCCAGCCGATCGGGCGAAAATCCTACCAGGTCGAGTGTGTGGGAAACACGGTCGGTGAGGCCGCTCGTCAAGAATTCACTGGCCGATATGTTCACCGCAACAATATAATCTTTCGGCCAACTCATCGCCTCGCGGCATGCACATTCCAAAACCCATTCCCCGATTTCGGACATAATGCCGTCGGCCTCGGCCATGGGAATAAACGCGATAGGAGGAATTCTTCCTAACAAAGGATGTTGCCATCTCAGCAGCGCCTCAAATCCGACAATTCGATCGCTTTCGGCAAGGGGTTGGTATTCGATGAAAAACTGCTGCTGCTCCAACGCTGTTCGCAGGCTGCGGCGCAGCAATTCCTTTTGTTCGAGGATTGCAAGCAAGGCAGGGTCAAACGCGCTTGCGCAACCGCGTCCATCTTTCTTTGCGGCATGAAGTGCGACATCGCACGCCTTCATGAGCTGCTCAGGATTGGTACCGTCCTGGGGAGCTACGGATATCCCTATGCTGGTACCCACGAAAACCGCGATATTGTCAATTGTAAAGGGCCTCTTGAAGGCGTTGATCAAAGCTTCAGCCAGCCGCTGCCCTTTGGCGGGGTGACCGGGTCCCATCGAAATGATCATAAATTCATCGCCCGCTAAGCGATAGACCCTGTCGTCGCTGTCGAGGCACCTTTTGATCCGACTTGCAGCGAATTGAAGCAGCTTATCGCCAGCGGAATGGCCCAGGGTATCATTCACGGGTTTGAAATCATCAAGGTCGAGCTGCATCAAGGAGAGAATGTCTTCAGAGCTCTCGATCTCCTGCAACGAGGCAGTTAGATCAGCGCCGAATTGGCGGCGGTTGGGCAACCTGGTAAGCGCATCGTGGGTGGCTTGATGCAAAAGTATTGCGCGCTCGACATCATGACGATTTCGCACAGACTCGATGACGGCGATACGATCTGCGATACGATAGATCGCTAGGTCGCAAAGCTCACTTCCGTCCACACCGTGCGTTATCCGAAGGGGCGGGGCATTTTCACTGATGGAGCGCATAGCGAGTTCGATTTTCTGTCTATCTAGCCCAGGGAAACGCTCCCAAAAAGATCTGTTAGGTTTGACCGAGGCAGGTAGATTTATGTTCGACGGATTTTCAACTAGGTTGAAGTCGCGATCGAAAACCAAAAGCTTATCTGTACAGACCGACGTCTCCGCTTTGATTTTGTCAAAGGTCGGCCAACCCGCACGATTTTTCCCCATATCTAGCGCCCCCGTGGTCAAACGATTGCCCGTCTGCGGCGGGTTCTTGCTCTAGCATAATTTAGGTGGTTTCGCCCTATTCAATAGCAGTTTCGGATTGCAAATCCGAATATAGTTCAAAACTACGTCATGATACGTCGCCATCGGATGTAGCGAGGTCGAGCGCCTTAAGTTCCGAACGTGCGAGGTTACATGGCGAGCCGAGTCAAAATGTGGGATGGATGCGATGCGCCGAGCACCAACGTGTTTTGCCTTGTTGTGCAATGGCATCTTTGGGGCCAGGTAGCCCGACCTAGATAACTTGGGACCAGGATCATCGTCGTCTTAAGACGAGCTCTTAATAACCGAGTTCCGCGAAAGTGCGTCTCCGATGCCTCCCGCTAATAGAGTTCCGACCTTGACGTTCAATCTGCGCTGCTTATCTGCGATTGCCGTTTCGTTGGCCTTTCCAATAGCTTGCGCCGAAACGAGATCGGGTGATCCGCGTATCATGCCGCAAAACATGGTTGCCCTTTTTAGGACTAGAACCAACATTGTTGCGCATTGCAATTATTAAGCGTATCTTCTTACCTGTCGCCGGTTATGCAAGGGCACTGGCGCTTGGAAGAGCATCCCACTTTCGCCCAAGGAGAAAGTATGATGGTCGGCCAGGACTTAAGCCTATTGAACAAGCGCTCGTCTCATGTGCGTTTGCCCGTCGATCTTAGACTCGTTGCGCCCCGTCCAGAAAGATCGCCGCCCGGTGTTCAACTTGTCAAGTTGACTGCCTCCATTGTTGCAGCGTACGTGCAAACGCATGTTGTGCAGACCGCCGAACTGGCGAATCTGATTGCCGGTGTTCATGGAGCCTTAGAAGATATTCAGATTTCGAATACATTGGGTTTAGGTACATTGCTTGCAAAACAGAAGCCCCGGGTCTCCATCCAAAAGTCAGTCACGGACGCGTTCATTATTTGTTTAGAGGACGGCGAACGGTTCAAGTCGATGAAGCGCCACCTCGCCAGCAAGTATAATTTAACCCCTGCTCAATACCGATTAAAATGGCACCTACCCGAAGACTACCCAATGGTTTCCGCGGCGTATTCGGAAAAACGGTCTCAATTGGCGCGAAACCACCTCCTTGGGGGGAGGCGCCGGCCAGAATGACGCCTGACGCAGGCGCAACTTCGCCGAATTGAGCTTCGATGGAAAATCCGCGGCTATCTCCCGCAGTTCGACACGAGGCGCAGACATCTCCGCTTGCTTTTGCCGTCTCGCGATTGGCCTGACTCCATCGCAAGGCACATTATCGACCACCCGTCGCCCATAATTACTAACGGTCTGATGTACGCGAGAGATAGTTTGCATTTATCGATGCATGACACCCGATTAAGGCGGCCATCGCACTAGTCGGCGGATCACCGCTAACCCGTGGCTTATAAGCTGACATGATTTGGAATCATCGCATTACCCGTGTCACCGTCGGCCTCTTGCTGCTGGCGCTTGCAATTGTCGTCTCCCTACCGGCAATCACCGGCTATACGAGCCGGGATGGCACCGTCAATGCGCGCCTGGCTCTCCTCAATGCTCCCATCGATGGTGTGATTTCCGGCGAGCCAGCGAAAGTCGGCGTTCCAGTCAAAGCCGGCGACAATCTCGTCGAAATCAGCAATCCTCGCGTGAACCGCGCGGTGCTGGCGTCCCTTGAGGCCGAGCGCAATACCGCCCTCGATCGAGTAGCAGCCTTGAAAAAGGAACGCGACGACCTCACACGGCTTCGCGACCAACTGGGAAATCGCCTGGAAATCTTCAAGCAGGCTACGATTTCGAACCTTGAGCGCGAAGTCGAGATCCTACGAAAGAGGGTGGAAGTTTCGCAGGCGCAAGATCTCGCCGCACAGGTCGATCTTAATCGCCGGAAGGAACTGGAATCCAAGGGTATTCTCACTCAGCGGATGGTGGATGCCGCACGCGCCGCTGGCGCGGCGACCGGAGGCGAGGTCGAAGTGAGCAACCTGACCGTCGATCAATTGCAACAACGACTGAACGCCGTTCGACAGGGCATCTTCGTGTTCGGAGATGGACAGAACGACGTACCCTATTCCCGCCAGCGTCAGGATGAGGTCATCGTCCATATCGGCGACCTCAATTCACGCATAGCCGAGAACGAGACACGGGCAACAGAGGTCGGAAAGCAATTGAAAGAAGAAGGTATCCGCGTGAGCAGCCTCGAATCCGCAACCGCGACCGCCCCGTTCGACGGAGTCATTTGGAGCAGAAGCATCGTCAATGGCTCCAATGTCGTGCTCAATAATGAGCTCATGCGAATTCTCGATTGCCGGGAGCTCTTCGTCGACATCCTTGTCCCCGAAGTCGATTATGACGAAATCTATCCAGGAGTGGTCGCACAGGTCCGGCTGCTAGGCCGCAGCGACGTTTTCAAAGGTTCGGTCGTTTCCGTAAAAGGCAGCTCGGCAACGCCGGAAACCGATTCATTTGCGGCCAGCCTGCCGGTTACATCACAACGCAATGCCCACATCAAGGTTCGTCTCGAGCCCTCCGTTATGAACAGTGACTTCGGCAATTTCTGCCAAGTGGGACGTTCGGTCCAGGTCCGCTTTCCGAAACGCGGATTCGCTCTTTCGAATTGGGTCAAAAACCTGTGGTTCAGTATCTTCTAGCCCTTGCTCCGACCTTTCTCGTGGTGGCGTTCTTTCTCCTGGGACCATTCAATTGGTCGCGCCATCATAGCTGGACGAGGACAGTCACCTGCGGGTTCGTCGCGGCCGTCGCATTGCGCTATATGATGTGGCGTTTCACGCAAACCGTTCTTCCCTATCCCTACGGCGGCGTCAATTTCTATTGGGTCTGGCTCGTCTTTATCGTGGAGTTCCTCGCATTTTCCGACGTCGTGCTGTTCCTCATCCTCATGAGCCGCCACGTCGATCGGAGCTTTGAAACGAGCAAGCTTGGTAGGACCTTTTTTTCGCGTGACGAGCGCGAACTGCCGACGGTAGATGTCTTCATACCCACCTACAATGAGCCGCTCGACGTCCTGGAGCGAACAATCGTCGGCGCGCTCGCACTCGATTACCCGAAAGACCAGCTCAAGGTTTATGTCCTCGACGACCAGCGCCGCGACTGGCTGAAAACCTTCTGCGAAGAGAAGGACGCTGTCCATGTTACGCGCAGCGACAATGCTCACGCCAAGGCCGGGAACATGAATAATGGCCTACAAGTCAGCTCGGGCGAATTCATTGCCGTTTTCGATGCCGATTTCGTGCCCTACCGGCATTTTCTTCGCCGTACGCTGCCGTTCTTTTCCGATGAAAGCATAGGTATCGTCCAGACCCCCCAGCACTTTTTCAATGCCGACCCCGTCCAGACGAATCTCGGGCTAGCGAACACATGGCCAGACGAGCAGCGTCTGTTTTTCGATGAGATTGCGCCCAGCCGCGACGGATGGGATGTCAGCTTCTGCTGCGGTTCCTGCTCGATCGCCCGGCGCAAGGCGATCGACGCGATCGGTGGATTTCCGACAGAGTCTGTCACAGAGGATTTGCTAACGACGCTCTCCATGCTCAACAAAGGCTATAAGACGCGCTACTTGAACGAGCGGCTGTCGATGGGGCTCGCCGCGGAAAATCTAATCGGCTATTTCGTTCAACGAGAACGTTGGTGCCAGGGTGGCATCCAGACGCTTTACTTGCACAATGGCCCGTTGCGCGGCCCAGGATTATCTCTGTTTCAGCGAATCATGTTCCTGCCGGTTTCATGGATTGTCCAGTATCCGGTTCGTCTGATGATCCTGGTCATTCCGATGGCCTATCTCTGGTTCGGACTTTTGCCGCTTTATTTCACTGATACCGCCGACTACATCTCATATCAGGTCCCTCTGCTGACCGCCTATTTCTGTTTGATGCTTTGGATAACGCCGACACGATATCTGCCCATTATCTCGAGTGCTGTTGGAACCTTTGCGACGTTTCGAATGCTGCCGACCGTGGTGTCGAGCCTGATCAGACCGTTCGGCAAGCCTTTCAGAGTGACGCCGAAAGGCAGCGGCAATCAGACAAACCAATTCGACAAATATACGTTTGCCTGGATCGCGACCTTGATTGCGATCACCGCGCTTGGGCTGCTCATCGATATTGTCCCCGAGACAACACAGATTCAGGCACAATTTTCGCCGATCGCTGCTTTCTGGGCCGGCATCAACATTATCGTCTTGGTCATCGCCTCTCTCATTTGCTTCGAGAAACCGCAGCGCTTATTTCACGCGTTCAGATTGGACGAACCGGCGTCGGTGGATGACATCCCCGGCCGATTAGTCAGTTTGGCGCTCGATAAGGCCGTTGTCGCGGTTGCGGTGGATTCACGCTTCGAGTCAAAATCGGTCATACTGCACCTTCAGGGCTTTGCACCCTTCGAAGCCGAATTGAAACAGGTCACTCAGCGGCGCAGGAGCGTGAGCCGAGGCGGCGATCGGCAAGCCTATTATCTTCACCTTCATTTCAACCTCGACGGCGCTATCCGAGACCAAATGATCGTAAAGCTTTATACTGGAGGCTATTCACAAGATATTGGCGACCTGGACAAGGTCGCCGTCTCGGTCAATCTTCTACTGCGCTCCTTCGGCCGGACGCGCACATTTTAACGACATATCTGCATTGGATCGGATGGTCCTCGCTAGCTCGGACGAATTTTGTTCGAGATAGGAAGAAAGAAGGACAACCTGCGTACCAGATCGGACCTCAGCTCGGGGCGAGTTTATGGCTCTCTAACGGAAGAGTCCAATCCCGCATTTTCAAATGTGCAATCTCATGGCCTACCCCTCCTTCTCGGCCGAAACACAACAGCGGCGAGCACACCCAATTGGATCTGCGACGAACCGGTCCGTTGGCTAGAAGCCATTTCCTCAAGGGGGTGGACAAGCGGATGGCTTTGGATGCAAATTCCGAGGCAACCCGCCCCCTGATTCCGAGATGATGCCGCCCCCTTTGGAAGGCATCTGGCATGGGTGTTCTGCTGGTGTGAAGTTTCTTCCTTCGACTGTGACGAGGAAGGAACAGGATGCCTGCGGAGAGACTGGAGATGCGGCATGTCCGCGAGATATTGAGATATCGCTTCGAGCAAGGACTTGGCCACAAGTCGATTGCGGTGCGGGTTGGGGCCGCGCCCTCAACGGTGCGCGAGACGCTACGGCGTGCGGCAGTTGCCGGGCTGACGTGGCCTCTGGGTGACGACGTCAGCGACGCAGTTCTGGAAGCGGCGCTTTACAAAGTGGCCGGGACAAAGTCGGGGCAGCGTCGCGCCCCTGAGCCGGACTGGGCGCACGTCCATCGCGAGCTGAAGCGCAAGCATGTGACGTTGCAGATCCTCTGGGACGAATACATCAGCCGTCATCCTGATGGATATCGCTACAGTCGCTACTGTGACCTCTATCGCGGCTGGGCGCTGAAGCTGCCGGTGACGATGCGGCAGGATCATGCGGCCGGCGACAATCTGTTCGTCGACTACGCCGGCGACACGGTGACCGTCATCGTTGATCGGCTGTCCGGCAAGACACGGCAGGCACACCTGTTCGTGGCGGTTATGGGCGCGTCGAGCCTGTCATACGCTCATGCGCGCTGGAGCGAGACGCTTCCTGACTGGATCGAATGCCATATCCAGGCGCTGGAGTTTTTTGGCGGAGCGCCAGCCTTGCCGGTTCCCGACAATGCCAAGGTGGCGATCATCAAGGCGTGTCACTTCGATCCCCAGGTCAACCGGACGTATTGTGCGATGGCGGGCCACTACGGGAGCGCCGTCCTGCCGACGCGACCGAGACGTCCCCGCGACAAGGCGAAAGTGGAAGCTGCGGTTCGTATCGTCGAGCGATGGCTGCTGGGTCGCCTTCGCCATCGCATCTTCTATAGCCTGGCAGAGGTCAATGCGGCGATTGCCGACTTGCTTCATGATCTCAACGACAAGCGCGTCCTGCGCCGTGTCGGCGTTACCCGCCGCCAATTATTCGACGAGCTCGACCGGCCGGCTTTGCGACCGTTGCCGGTGGAGCGCTATGTTTTTGCGGAATGGCGTATCCGGCGTGCGGGGTTGGACTATCACGTCGAGATCGAGCGGCATTACTATTCTGTCCCCTATCGCTTCGCCCGTGAGCAGGTCGAGGCTCGCATCACCGCCAATACGATCGAGATATTCCACAAAGGCGAGCGAATTGCCGCTCATCGCCGCTCCAGCGGCAACGGCAAGCATACGACGATCCCCGATCATATGCCGTCGGCGCATCGCCGCCTTGCCGACTGGACGATCGAACGGATTCAACGCGAAGCCTCTGCGATGGGGCCGGATGTTGCGCTGTTGTGCGAGCGCATTCTTGCCGACAGGCCGCATCCCGAGCAGGGCTTTCGAGCCTGTCTCGGCATCATCCGCCTCAACAAGAGCTTTGGCCGCGACAGGGTCAATGCCGCCTGCAGCCGCGCGTTGGAGATCGGGGCAAGACCTATGGCTCGGTGCGCTCCATCCTCGACAATCACCTTGACCGAACGGCTGCCTCAAATGGTGCGGCGTCGCATGAACCGATCCATCACGCCAAAAAACCGCTGGAGCGAACTCAAAACTGGATAAAACTTGGGGGCAAGGTCAGGGTTGTCTAATCGCAGCTGGGACGTCAACTGGAATCTTCTTTGAAACAGCACTGCCGGGTGCATGGTTGTCTTCGCGGTCTACAACAGTAGCCGCATGATAGAGCTACGCAGCACGAGCCTTCAATGTGGACGACGCATTCAGCCGAGACGGCGATGCAACCCCATCAGTTCAGACCGAAGCACGCTGTTAGGCGAAGCGAGGAAATGATCCCGTCCAAAACATTGTCTTTAGCAAGGTAACATCGCTTCACGATGATGTTGTTTCGCAACCAAAATCCCGTCTTCTTAGATCCGACGTGGTCTTGCTACAAAATCTGATCGGTGACGGCCCACCTTTATGCGATGATGCTTATCCCTTCCGCAGTTGCCATCCACACCAGCGCCTCTCGTACTGATTGCGGCGAAATACGATCACACAACCCATCGATACAGACCTGAAGTGCTTTCTCATATACTTCGGTTTGCCTTGGTGAGGGCTCTTCTGTCAGATATTCGGAAAATCCCTCGACACTGTCTATGATTTGATGCGTACCCGTCAGGCGACTTGCGATCTTTACCGGCGCAAACATCCGTTGACGGCAGTGTGTCCCGGTAACACAAAGCAGGGAATGATGGAGCGTTGCTTCTAACAAATTCTTTCGTTGGTGAACCTTCATAGGCTTTCCTCCCAAAAATCGGACATTTATGTTGCTGAAAGTTTTTTTGTCGCCTGCCATCTTAGCGAGAAGCGAGGCATGTAAGAGCCACGAAGGCATGCACGGAATAGCCAAGCCAATCACGCATAGGCGAAGTATGCCGGCTTAGGTACCCACAGGGGAGAACTCGGCAGTTTTCTAAGCATAGCATTAAACTGGCCAATTCGATTGCGATAAAATATTTATAGTAACTAGATTACTCGCACTGGCCGAGACCGACGGCGCGGTTGCCTGTCGTGGTAGCTGAAAACGGGCATCGATAGCACCATGCGCCAGTGAAGATTCTTCTGGAGAAGCCGACCACGGCGCTGTCTATTTGATAATCACAACGCGATGCTGTCCAGCGTTCTCAACAGCGCATGCACGGCAGCCGACGGAGGCATTCGCGGAAGACCGCAAGTTCAGGCCTTTTTGCGTGATTTGCGTTTCCAGTTGGCGGCTAGCGTATCGACGCTTTTGCGAAGGGTGGCGGCATTGACTGCGGTTGGATCGTAGTCTGCGTTGCTCCACCATTCGAGAAGCTCATCGTGGCGCTCGTGAGTTTTGTTGGCGAGCGCCTCGCGGAATTCCTTGTATCCCCAAGAGCCACCGACGTCTTCGTGAGGGCATCGCCCGGTCACGTCGAGGCGGACTGGATCATTGAAGTCGGAAACAACTGGAAAAGTCTTTTCGATCTTGACGGTGTGCGTCCAGCCATCGCCGAAGTCATAGAGATACTTGAACGATCTCGCACCTATATCTTCGATGGCGGAAAGAAGTGTTGCTTTGCGCGCGTTTGAGAGAAGTGCGCACGATCACACGTTCAGCGAATCAAATGACTTCGCGCATAACGGGCGGCAGCCGCAGAAGTGCTGGGCTTTAGTGCTGGTCTCTCGATAAGCCATTGCTCTCGGAACGGTTGAGGCGTAGTATCGCGGCGCGTTGTAGCCTCCAACCGATTGCTTTCGCTTGTCGACTCGGTTGGCGCATTTTACATCTATATAGCTCGACCAGAAATCCGGACGGAAGGCAGTGTGGCGAGACCATCCGCCTCGGCCTTTCTCTCCTGCCCGGCCGCCAAACCGGGCAGGAGTCCATCAATGTCGGCAGCATGGTCGCCAACGGCGTGTCGCGCCGAGATGCCCGGTTGGAAGGATACTATGCAGTTCGACAATGATCGTTTGCCATCAAGTGGTCGAAGGGCAATCGCGTCGGAGATAATCGGCAGTACATCGATTGTCGACGATGACATTGCGGGCGCCAGCGTGTGCCGAACCAATTACTCTCAGAATGGAAGACGAATGCGGTCCCGATGTGGACTGGACGAACGGGTACTTGCTAACGGGCTCGGCGTGGTGATGCCAGCAATGGAGAAGGTTCCAAGAAAAGGGGTCCAGAACAAGATTAGTGCGAAATCGTACGCTAGCCGAAATTGCGCATATTTTCCGTACTTTACGGCTCCGCGCCGAACGTCAGACTTGATTGAAATTTGCGCCATAAGCGCCGAATTTTGAGAACGAATATCGCTCGAGCATCGTTTTTTCATCTAAACGTACGATTTCGCACTAATCTTGTTCTGACGCCTTTATGCATACTTCGACGACGATCTGGTGCGGGGCGCGCTGGATGCTGCCACGGTCCTGCTTGACGAACAGTTCGAGAGTGCTTCGTCCGGCAAGATGGTGCGCCGTATCGTGGCAAGAAAATCGCCAATCTAGCACGATTATTACCAATCAATTTGGCCCTGGCCGATATCTCGTCGGCCAGTGAAGCACAAGGAGTTGCACGCATGAAAATTCCCGCCTGTCCTTTCACAATCACGGACTGGAGCGAGGTGGCTCCCACCGTGCATGAAGGAGAGATCGGAAGCGCCACATGGCGCACGGTTAACATCGGCGACCTGCGGGTGCGCATGGTCGAATACTCAGCCGGATACCTCGCCGATCATTGGTGCGATCGCGGCCACGTTCTCCTTGTCCTGGAAGGCGAGCTCGAAACCGAGCTCCAGGATGGTCGGAAGTTCAAGCTGAAGCCGGGCATGAGTTACCAGGTCTCTGATTTTGGTGATGCTGCCCACCGATCCTTCACCAGTACCGGCGCGAAATTGTTCATCGTAGACTGACCGTCGCGACGAGCAGATGCCGGAATGCGGGCCAATACACCATGAGTTAAAGGTGGTGGGCGATCCAGGCTGAAGATCCAAGGTCCGAGCAAATACTGAACACTTGATCTGGTCGCGAAGACTCGATCTGGGCCGGATGACATCGTTACTGAAGCGTAACTCGCGTTGCGGAAGCAGGGATCCGACGGTGCAATTCTGTGCGGCAAACGTGCTGCAATTGCGGACTGCTAAATTTGCAACACTGGGCGGGTCCTTTAGTTTTCGAGATTCTAATGCATGGACAGCTGGCAAGGAGATGGTGTTATGGAGTCTTCAGCTCCGTGTTGGTAAAAGACCATGCGATTTATAGACTTGCGGCTTTCCAGGATTCTTGGATCACCTCGCCCGCTCGGCAACGGCGACGGTCTCAAGGCTTACGAACCGTGGATCTGTGACGCTTTCGAGCGGTTTGAGCGCGAGATTGAAGCGTTCTACCGACGGTCGTTGTTTTCGGTGGTCGTTTGAAAGCCTCAACCGGCAAGTATGAGAATACTCGTTTCAGTCGAGCGCGGCTGAACTCACCTTCGCCCTCTGATGGCACTCCAACCTACGACGCAGTTCTCCGTCACAGCGCAGGCGCAAGGGTCGTCATTCCACCGGCTCGAAGGCGGTGGAAGGGCCCAATGCCCAAGCCGCATGCCAGAGTGACGACCACATCGCTTCCATGCGGGCGGATGGTCGGCTTGTAAAGCAGCACCGAAGCGGGACCCCATGGCGTTATTTTCTACACCATTGAAAATAACAAGAGCATCTCGAAATCACCGGGGTCTCAATCGGCGCAGATCGGGAACCCACTCAAATCAAAAATGTCTATTTTTATCAGACGGTTATCTGGAACTATGGGTGGGGTTACAGTTCGGAGATGACTCACACTCAGCCGGTTGTTGCGGCAGGTCGAACAGCAGGCGGTGGTGCGCTCGCATGGAGACATTCGCTGCGCCGACGTCATGTCGCGCGATGTCATCGGCATTGACTGGGATGCCGAGCCGGATCATGCACGGCAGCTCCTGCTGAAGCATAATATCCGCACGCTACCGGTGAAGGACCCAGAGGGCCGGCTGCTTGGAACGGTCGGTTTGCGCGAGCTGTCGGAAAGCAATGACACCATCGCGCAGGCGCTCTCGCGGCCCGCCATCGCGGATGCCGGGGATCCCGCTTTGTCGCTATTGCCTGTTCTGACGGATGGGCGCACGCATGCCGTGATCGTCGTGGATGTCGACCGGCAAATCCTCGGTTTGATATCACAGACGGACCTGTTGAGTGCAATGGCACAGCTTCTGCTGAACAAGGACGCTGCGTCCGTCAGTGTTGCTTGAAATGGGCGCGGAGCGTACGAGGCGGATTCCTCAAGCGCAGATGACTGGCAGATTACTCAATTTTCGCCAGGCTGGTGGCGAGATCCGATAGAAGATCTTCTTCGGCCTCCAGGCCAACCGAGACCCTCAGCAACCCTTCCTTTATGCCGGCAGCGTGGCGAGCCTCGGCACCCATGCCGACATGGGTCATGCTGGCGGGATGGGCAACGAGGCTTTCAACGCCGCCCAGGGATTCGGCAAGAGTGAAGATTCTCAGCCCCGCTACGAAATAGCGGACTGCCTCAAGCCCCCCCTTAAGTTCGAAACTCAACATGGCTCCGAAGCCGGATTGCTGCCGTGCCGCAAGCTCATGTCCGGGGTGGGTCGGCAGGCCGGGATAGTGGACCACACCGACCTGCCGATGCTGCGAAAGAAAGCGAGCGACGGCCATGGCCGTCGTCTGCTGTCGTTCGATCCGGGCGAAAAGGCTCCGGATGCCGCGCAGAGTGAGATAGGAATCGAATGGCGATCCCGTGACGCCGATTATATTCGCCCATGCTTTCAGTTCTTCCACGTCATTCGCGTTTGCTCCGACGACGGCGCCACCAACGACATCGGAATGGCCGTTCAGATACTTCGTCGTCGAATGGATGACGAAGTCGGCGCCAAGAGCGATCGGGCGCTGAAGCGCAGGCGACAGAAAGGTATTGTCGACCACCAGGCGTGCCTGCGCCGATTTCGTCTGTCGGGCAATGGCGTTGATGTCGACGATGCGCATGAGCGGGTTGCTCGGCGTTTCGACAAAGACGAGTGTCGCGCCTCGGGTCAAGGCTGAGGCTAGGGCTTCCTGGTTGCCTTGATCGACGAATTCGACGTGAAAATGCCCTTTGTCTCGCAAGGCGGCCAATAGCCGATAGGTCCCGCCGTAGCAGTCATGCGGGGCAATCACCCGATCACCAGGTTTCAGAAGGCTGAGCACAAGATTGACGGCGGCCATCCCGGACGAGGTCACCACGGCTCCAGCGCCACCTTCGAGCTTTGCCAGTGTATCGGCCAACAGATCGCGGGTCGGATTGGACGTTCTGGAATATTCATAGGCTTGTGCTTGCTCGAACTTCCGAAAGGCGAAGTTGCTTGAAAGGTAAAGGGGTGGGGTGACGGCACCATAAGCGGTGTCGTCTGCTATCCCATTTGCCGCCGCAATCGTTCTGAAGTCCTTATTGATCGACACCGGTGAATTGCCTTTCACGAATTGGAATTGGCGCTTGCGACGTTGCGCATCGCCGCTCGATTCATGGGTCGCAAGCTGCGCGAAGGAGATATTGCTGACCGTGTCAGCGCCTCCATCGCAGATCGCGCCCTTGTTGCAACTATAATTTCTATTTTAAGAATGACAATGATTGATCATTCTCTATTATCGCTGAATAACGTTTTCACGTCCGAGGGAAAAGAGGGCCAACGATGTTTGTCCAGCGCGCGCAAAATGGAGACTTTATCGTAGACTCCTCGGAGATTGCCGATCGGTTCGGTCTGTCACTGAGCGACTTTCGCGGCCATATGCAGCGAGGCTCGATTACGTCCTCAGTAGAGGTGGGCACAGCGGACAATGAAGGCACGAGGCGCCTGTCCCTGCGATTTGGCAATAGGCTATGGCGGGTCGTTCTAGACGATGAGAACCAGATCCGGCACGAGGAGATGACTTTCCTTCGCAGCAGTGCGCGACCGCCCTCATCTTGATGCTGGCGCGGCTTTCGTCGTGACCGTCCAGACATTCCGTTCAAGCACGTCGTCGCGGACGAACACCATCTCGACTCACTGCCTGGTGATGAAATCCATGAGGACGATGGCGTGATTGTGCTCGACATCTTTCGCTCCGTAAAGAAGCGTCGCCGTCGATTGGCCGATCTTCTCTTTGATCTCGTCCACCACCTTGGCGTTCCTCTTGAGCTCATCCTGGTAGCGGCGACGGAATTCGCTCCATTTGTTCGGGTCGTGACCGAACCAGCGCCGCAGGCCTGTGCTCGGGGCGATGTCCTTCAGCCAGAGGTCTATACGAGCTTCACTCTTGCTGACGCCGCGAGGCCATAACCGGTCGACAAGAATCCGCGCGCCGTCACCTTCGTTTGCAGGCTCATAAATTCATTTTATATGTATGGTCATGTTTCAATCTAGCGTCTTTCGTGGGTACTCCCAAGTCGTGGTCTGTTGGCGGCATTCAAATAGAGGCTGTTTGGCTCGAAAACCCGCAAGCGGGACGTATGAACTGGGCAGCAACAGCTGAGTACGCTTCATGGTGACCGAGCGACCGGAGCCGATTTGTCGACGCGCGCTTTCTCGAGTGTAGCAGCCACTCGGTCCGCCATATCGACGCAGCGGGTCCCATCGAAGGGAAAAAGGGAAGAGAATGTACCGGCGAACTGGTTTTCGATCGAAAGCCGCATCATTTTGCGAGCCCGGTGCAGCCGCGTCTTGATAGTCTCCGGCTTGATGCCGAGGAGCGACGCCGTCTCTTCCGTGCTCAAACCCTCCACCTCGCGCAGAATGAAGACCGTGCGGAATTCGTCCGGCAGCGCATCGACCGCAAGTTCCAATAGATGCCTGGTCTGATTTCGCGCCAGTTCTGCCTCCGGATCGACCGATGACAGCGAGGAGGGGAAGTGCAATATCCCGCCACCCAACATCTTGTTTTGCATGTCGATGTCCTCAAGCCCGGTAAAATCGCGCCGTCGACGCACGCGGCCGAGCGCTTCGTTGAGCGCAATCCTTGTCAGCCAGGTTGATAGTCTTGAATCGCCGCGGAAAGCGGACAGGTTGATGAACGCTTGCACATAGGTTGCCTGCACAATGTCTTCCGCCTCTGCGTCGTTACCGACGACGGAGCGAACTGCCCGAAACAGGCGCTGATTGTTGCGCTGGATGATTACCGACGGCTTGCTCATCGCTCGCCCTGGCGCGAGTGACGAGTTCGGTTTCCGAACAGGCAGAAAGATCAGGCCACTGTCGCTTGGCTGCGACGGGGATGGCGATCATTCGCGGCTCCTCTCTACCTCTGGCCAGATCGAATGGTGGCTCACGGCAGAATACTCAGTTTTCCGGTCATCATCGGATGAAAGCGGCAGTAAAACTCAACAGCTCCCACCTGCTTGATCGTCATACGCGCCTGCGACTTGGCCGGCAGATCGATATCGAAGCTAGCATCGCGCGCGGTCGCAGTATGGCGGAATATATCATCGTTGCGCCAGACGATCACGTCGCCCACGCGTAATGAGTTGGGCAGCGAGCCGAACTTCATGTTCGCGACGACAATTTGGTATTCGGCCGCCGGCGCCCCCGTGCCGATCGCCGTCAGAAGCAACCCGGCGACAACGGCGGGCAGAAGCTTCGCAGTCACCCCGCCCGCCATCGGCCCTACTTCATCATCGCGGCAAGATGCTCCGCATGCATTTGATGTTCCTTGAACAGTGTAAGGCCAGTTTCCAACAGCGACTTGAGCTGCGCATTCTTGGCCGATGGGATCAGTTGATCGGCGAGCGTGCTGTTGACAGCCTTGTGATAGGCGACTTCATTGTCGATATAGGCCTTGTCGAAGGCAGATCCGTCGAGGGCGCCGAGTTTGGCTAATTCCTTGGTCGCTTGAGCGTTCAGCGACTTGCTGATCTGATTGTCTTCTGGCGTAACCTTGAGCTTTTTGACCAGAGCCAGTGCCTGGTCGTTAACCGCCTTGTGGTCACGCTCCATGGTCTTGGCGAATTCGATCACGTCCGTGTTCTTGCTCTTCTTCAGAGCCTGTTCGGCAGCCTTCACATCGATTTGGCCCGCCGTATAGGCGATATGAGCGATCTGCGGATCGGAGATTTTGGCGTCAGCGGCGATCGCCGCGGTGCCGGCGAGGCCGAGCAGGAACGTCGCGGCGAGAATGTTTTTGAACATGGTTTTTCTCCTATTGTCATGCGATCCAGAGCGGTCAACGGACCCAAGACACGCCATCGATCCCTAGCTTCGAGCTGAAGCCAGTTATTGGATGGAGTTTGGAGAAAAAGGTTCCCGAAAAAATCGCGAATGTTTGCGAATAGACTCCGACGGCAATGTTGCGATCATTCGCGGCGGCTTGCGGTCGCCACTCCGGAAAACACAGTTGCGCCTTCTACGCGTATCCATGCCGTTATGGATCGCGATTGAAATCGCGGTCGACCGTATACATCCAATGGCGCATGTGATCGAGCAAAAGCGCGATGTCGTATTGCCATTCCAAAGCGAGAAGCTTGAGGTCCATGGGACCGGCTTGTAGCCGCATATAGAGTGTTTTTTTGAGTTCGGCGAGCTCGTCCGCGGTCGGTGAATGCTGGGGTGGGTGCTTAAGTTTGCCGCCACGCGACAAGCGCTCGGCAAACAACTCTAAATCAGTCTTCGTTTCGACGGTCGACGCTGCCATCAAACTATCCTCCCGAGTCGAAAATATATCGTATTGCGATATATTGCAATACCACGATGAAATCGTCGTCGTCAGGCGATTTTGGCCTGCAGGCGTTGCAGGATCATGATGAGTTCGGGTGCCATTTCCCGTATTTCCTTGAGGTGCACAGCGCTGAGCCGCAGCAGGACGTCGTCTGCCTTCGCGGTCAACGTCAATGTCTGTCGCCGTTTGTCCTGCGGGTCCGAGTGTCGTGTCACCAAATCGGCGGCGCTCAATCGTCCAACGAGCTCGGTCGCCGTGTGGGGTGCAATCAGTAGACGGTTCGCCAGCAATCCGATGGTCATAGCATCATTGACGGGCTGCGCCTTGATCGCGAGCAAGGCCTGGTGCTGCTGGCTGGGAAGTCCTTCTTCCTGGGCAGCCGATGTGCTGAAATCCATAAATCTGCGCAGCGTATAGCGTAAATTGGCCAACGCTTCATAATCACTGCCACTCAACGTTTCTTTCGTCATCTTCACGATCTCAGTATTGCGTCGCTCTAGCCAACCACATCTATGCCATCCAGGCGATTTTCTCCAGCTTGCGTCGATCCTGGAGGATACGCAGTGCTTGCATCAGCTCCGGAGCCATTTCCCTGATTTCGTGCAGATGCGCTCCGCTGAGCTTTGCCAGAATGCGTTCGGCCTTGTCCATCAATCGTACGATCTGCCAGCGGCTATCGGCCTTGCTCGATATGCGCTCAATATAGCCCGCCTCGGCGAGCCTGCTCACAAGTTCCGTTGCTGAATGCGGCGCAATCAGCAGCCGATCGGCGAGCATTCCGACGGTCATCTCTTTTCAGGTGGTAGCCCTTTGATCGCAAGCAGCGCCTGATGTTGCTGTGGCGTCAGGCCGAGATTCGACACTTCCGCGTTACTGAACTCCGTAAATTTTCGCAGTGCATAGCGCAGGTTCGCAAGGGCCTCATAATCTCCCGGCGAAAGGGCATCCTCATGTGTTTTCGTGGTCATGCTGCAACTCCATCAGTCACAAAGATGTTGATTTATATCGTATCACGACATATCGGGGAAGCGATGAAAAAATGCGCCTGCGTTGAACAGCAGCGCGATTTGGAGACAACGCATTGAAAAACCCGGAAAGCAGACCACACCATCGTCAACATGACTTCACCGGCGGCCTTGCCCGACGGGAGGCTGGCGATTTCACAACAGATAAGCGCGTGCTTTTATTGATCGGCATGGCGATTATCGTCGGCACGGGCGGCGCGTTAGCCGCCTGGTTACTCGTCAATTTGATTTCGCTTGTGACAAACGTTGTGTGGCTCGGACACGTCAGCACGCAAGCGTCTTCACTCGCGAATGCGCCGCGATCGGCCTGGATGGTGGCGGCTCCCGTGATCGGTGGCCTCGTGATCGGCCTGATGGCCCGGTTCGGCTCTGACAAGATCCGCGGGCACGGTATTCCCGAGGCCATCGAGGCCATCCTGATCGGCGGCAGTCGGATGTCACCCAAAGTCGCACTTCTGAAGCCGCTTTCATCGGCCATCTCCATTGGAACCGGCGGCCCTTTCGGCGCGGAAGGTCCGATCATCATGACCGGCGGTGCCATCGGCTCGCTGTTTGCGCAATGTTTCCACATGAGCGCTGCGGAACGCAAAACGCTGCTGGTTGCAGGTGCTGCGGCCGGTATGACAGCGATTTTCGGATCGCCGATTGCGGCAGTGATGCTGGCTGTCGAATTGTTGTTGTTCGAATGGAAACCGCGCAGCTTCATTCCTGTCGCGGTGGCGGCTTGCGTCTCGATCTACTGGCGACCGCTTCTGTTCGGACAGGGCCCGCTCTTCCCGACCAATTTCCAGAGCCATCTTCCGTGGTGGAGCGCGTTTCTCTGCGTTGCGATGGGCATCATCTCCGGTCTGCAGTCCGGCCTGCTGACGACCTTACTTTACAAAATTGAGGATGCCTTCGAACGGTTGCCGATCCACTGGATGTGGTGGCCTGCGCTCGGTGGCTTGGTAGTAGGGCTTGGTGGGTTGATCGAACCGCGTGCGCTTGGCGTCGGCTATGATATCATCTCGGACCTGTTGGGCAGCCATATCGTAGCCAAAGCGGTCCTTGCGATCCTTCTCGTTAAGGCCGGGATCTGGCTGGTGGCTCTGTCTTCCGGAACGTCAGGTGGCGTGCTTGCGCCGCTCCTCATTCTCGGTGGTGCTCTCGGCTGGCTCATTGGACTCGTCTTTCCCGGAGATCCGGGCTTCTGGGCCTTGCTGGGCATGGCTGCCATGATGGGTGGTACGATGCGTGCGCCCTTGACAGGAACGTTCTTCGCGGTCGAGATCACCGGCGACATCAGCGCCGTTGTGCCGCTGCTTGCAGCGACGGTCACAGCCTACGCCGTCACCGTTCTGCTGCTCCGCCGTTCCATTCTGACCGAAAAGATTGCACGTCGCGGTCAGCATATCACCCGCGAATACGGCATTGATCCCTTTGAACTGACACGTGCATCCGAAATTATGATCCGGCAAGTTGATACTTTGTCTGCAAATATAAGCGTCGGAGAGGCCTGTAGCTTCTTTTCATCTCAACAAAAAAGCCATCGCGTCTATCCGGTCGTCGAAGATAGTGGCCTGCTTGCAGGCGTGGTCTCTCGTGCCGACGTGCTGCGCTGGCAGGGTGACGAAGATCTTGCCGGCCAAAGTCTTAAGGAAAACATTTCTGACGGTTCGCTCCCCGTCGGTCATCCCGACGACACCGTCGGATTTATTGCCGATCTCATGCTCGCCGCAGACACCGGCCGAATCCCTATCGTAGATCGATCGACCGGCAAACTTGTTGGCCTAATCGCGCGTAAGGACTTGTTGCGGCTCAGGAGTTCCTTGAAATCTGCCGAACTCGAGCGGCGTCCTTATTTTGGAGCTCATCCGAAAGCGGTCACTGACCAATGATCGTTGAGCAGACGCGAATTTTTCGGAGAGATCGCACCTATAGCTCCCGTGGGGTTTTCCGCAAGCCCGTAGGCATTTGCGGTCGTGTTTTGGCGGGCCGAAACAGCGTTACCCACTGCGATCAGGACAGGATTTTCGTAACCGACCTCCTTCATGCCCACAGCAAGATTCATGAGGCTGCCGTGCGCTTGCCGTTCACGCTGCCTTGGAGAAAGGCGATTTCGCCGCTGCGCGCGCCATCGTCAACAAGCTTGAGCCCTTCGAACGCATGCGCACGAAGTTCCGCAACGGAACAAACGTTACCGTCGTCAAGGAGGCCGTGACCTATTCCGGCCTCGATGTCGGTCCTGTCCGCGTTCCGGGCGTGCCACGTCTTGATGAGAAGGACCGCGAAGAGTTGTTCGCTTTGCTGCGCAGATGGCGGGAAGCAGGCGAACTTGCCACCGCCTGATGCCGGTATCCGGCGGTGGCGACCTCTTCATGAACCGACGTTCTAAGTACGCCGCTACCAGACAGTCCGAACGCATTCGACGCAGCCCGCTTCATACGTATGTGACAAGGGAAATCGTCATATGTCAGCGAGTTCGTGACTGGTGCTGCTACCTTGTAAGCTGGTCGGGCGAACTTCAGTGCGGTCCTTGTGGGACCTCAGCAAGAACAAGCGAGCTGCAAGAGCGAAGGGATTATGAATGAATCTACTGCAACTCGGTACGTCTCGGGCTACCCGCTAGCGAACTCAGATGTCTTCGATAGGCGATGTTCCATAATTACTATTATCTGTTTTTAGCCAGCTAACTATCTTCGCGCTCTCTCCCAGTTTATATATACAAATATTTTCAATGGTTTAGCCTTGGCCATTGGCGATTTCGCGGGTACCCGACCCGCTAACTCGGATGAAGGTCAAAAGGATCGGCACCTAGGTCGAGGAACCTTGTCGCGCCCGGCATTAGCGCCGTATAAGGCGCCATGACATCTGATTCAAAGATTTTTGTCGGCCTGAGACCGACGCGGAAGAAACCGGCTGAACATCGCGAAACAACCGGGCCGAGATGTCAATGGGACGGATGCGACAATCATGGCATGCATCGCGCTCCCGTTGGAGCGGATGCTGAGGGGCTATACCTGCTGTTTTGCCTTGCTCACGCAAAAGAGTACAGCGAGGGCTACAATTACGTGACGAAACTGTCGAATCCCGTCACGGCCCGCTACCAAAGGGAAGCGGCAAGTGGCAGCCGTCCCAGTTGGGGCGTTAGGATCGATCACTCGCCTGAAACGCCCCTTCCCTCCGCAATTCGGTCCGGGACGGCAAAAGCGATCAATGCAAGAAAAGGCGCTGCACAAAGGCAAGCAGCAAAAGCGATCGTTCAATCCCGCAAACTCAAGGTGCTGGAAGCCAAGGCATTCGAAACGCTCGGGCTTTCACCGAGCGCAACACCGGATGAAATTAGAAGCCGCTACAAACAGAGGCTCAAGATGCACCATCCCGACGCAAACGATGGAGACCGCGCATCCGAAGACGCGCTTCGGGCGGCAATCGACGCTCATAGGATCCTGAAACTCAATGGCTTCTGTTAGGTGCGAGATACACTGGCGCCAGTTAAGGACTGGCAGACTGCTGCCAATTCAAGTTGATCTGGCCCGGGATTGTTTCCGGTAACTCTCGATAACGGAGGCTGCCGAATGGCTGCGCCGCCTGACGCTGGTAATCCGAGATCAAACGGTCGAAGCTCGTCCCGAAGGCAAGCACTTTGCTTTCGGGACAAGCCATGTTTGTAGGCTTCGGCATTGGCGCTGTCAGTCACAGCGTCTCATGGTCTTGGTAACCTGATCGCCATTTTCATCCGTGCGAGTGACGCTCCTTGTCATGCATCGGCCGCGATCATTATAGCGATCGTAGCGATCGCGATCGCGAACCGATCCGATGGCTATGCCCCGATCACTCAGAGCAACATAAGGATGCTGATGGCGATGGTAACGATAGCCTTGATCATAGGAAGGCCCGTCGACAATCACCTCCTCAGCGGACGCAGGCACAGCAACACCGATGGTGATGGCGGCCGCACAGGCAATAATTATCTTCCGCATTTGCGTATCCTCCTTAATTTCCCTGATGATCAACCGCCAAAGTGGAATATTGTTCCAGCCTGCTAGGCTGAGCACAGAGCATTGGGCAAAGAGGTGGACATCACTTTTGCCGCCGGCGCGATTATTCAGACGCCGATTTCCGCGCCGCCCACCCTGATCGACGGAGTTCCTTTCGATGCGAAATCATCAAGGACGTTTCCGACCTTGTTGTTCTGGTGTGTCCTTGTCGGCAACCTTTTGATCCTGTCGCCACTCCTATCGCTTAAGCAGCGAAGCAAACCTGTCATGAGGACGAGAAGAGGCCTAACCGCCTGCGTTTCAGCGTATTCAACATCGTCTGGTGTTGTCCATTTTTACCGAATGTGACACGCTTCGGTTGGATTAGCCGCTGGTAATACAGTATGTTCGATGCAGTCCACGCAAGTCGGGAGGAGAAGGACCAGTTGTCAGAGGGTCGACAACGAACGGCAAACGTCAAGGAGAACGCGAATGCAGCAATGGCTTGATAAGCTGACTGATCTCACCGCACTCGAAGGCGATCAAAGCAGCCTTGAGGAAGCTCTCTCAGGTCTCACTGCACGGATCGGCTTTCGCGGCTATGCTTATCTCAACATGCAGCCCAGCCATATCGTCGCGATCTCGAACTATCATCCGGAATGGCAGGCGGTGTACTTCGAACGACATTATTCCAGGCTTGATCCTGTCGTGAAGCGCGCGAAATCGCTGAAACGTGTTTTCATGTGGAACGGCGAACAGGAACGTCCGCGGCTTTCAAAAGGTGAGCGCTCGTTCTACGCGCATGCGGCCGATTTCGGTATCCGTTCCGGAATCACCATACCCGTCAACGCCGCGAACGGCGCGATGGCGATGTTCACCTTGGCTTCAGAAAACTCGACAATCGACCTCGATAAAGAGATCGATGCAGTTGCCGCCGCGACGGCGGTGGCGCAACTCCATGCCCGCATTGCGTTTATGCGGGCGACGCCCACCGTCGAGGAGAATGCTTATCTCGACCCAAGGGAAGCAGCCTATCTTCGCTGGATTGCAGTTGGCAAGACCATGGAAGAAGTGGCCGATCTGGAGGGCGTCAAATACAACAGCGTACGCGTCAAGCTTGCGGAGACGAAGAAGCGCTTCAACGTTCACACTACGACGCACCTGACCGCTATTGCGATCCGCAAAAAACTGATCTGACGCTCAATTCACCGATACCTTCGGGATATAGCCAAGGATAGTGACCAGCGTGTTTACCACGCTCATCTGTGCGTGCATTTCAATGCTGGCTTCGATAGACCGCAGATGCTGGGCGCCGCCGGTCAATTTTCCTGTTTTGTAGTCGTCAGGTAACGCCTGAAAGAGCTCGTCGGCCTTTTCAACCAACTGCCTATGGGCCCGAATAGCCTGGACTGTGAGCGCCTCCAGATCGGCCGTCGAAAGTCCACGAGTGAGCCCGACCAAAGGCCGAAGCTCAACCCTTTCCAACAAACTTGCAACGTCCGATTCCATCACTGTCTCCCTAGTAGGTTCGTCGGGTGCACGCGCTGCCAGCGAACCTGAAAATTCTAGCCGAGGGGTAAAATCCGAGATGAATCCGTCTCAAACCCTGAGCACCGAAGCGACTGACAATGCGTCCCAGCCCCCTACGGCACTGTCCACTCGTCGCCCTCCCTCGGCCAAGAGGCCCTATCATCTCTGACGTAATCCAACAAATGGATTTGAGGAAAACCACACCCAGGTAGCGGTGTCGAAAGGGCGATTGTAGAGGATACTCTGTAGATGAATGCGCTGCAAGGCGCATGACTCCGCCTATGAATATTCGAGAGATTTTTGCGCTCAATCTCAGGAGACTGCGAAACGCCAAAGGGCTTTCGCAGGAGGAGCTTGCACACCGCGCAGACATCCATCGCACCTATGTCAGCTCCTTGGAGCGATGCGTCTACAGCCCGACAATTGATACGGTCGCTAGCCTCGCCGAAATACTTGACGTGGAGGCGTTCGAACTCCTCGTGTCAAAGGGGCGCTCCAATATCAAGAATATGGCCGAATCCAGCCCCGAATCACCCTCCGACATTTGATTTCAACGGGACAATCCTCATGTCTGGCGGCGATCGTTTCAATGATCTGAGCCGCAAAGAGACGCCGCCCTGGCTGATCAAACCTCCTTTTTCTTAAACCAGTTGTACCCACCCGCAGGATCCGCTGCGAGGCGGCATAGCATGAGAGACGTCTCATAAGATTTCTGGAACGCGGCAATGGGCAAGAATTCAAAACGCGAATGGAAATTATAGGCGCCGGTGAAGAAATTCGGGGTGGGCAATCCACGCGCCGACAGGGCCGCCCCGTCCGTTCCTCCCCGCATCGCAATGAGCTTTCTTTCAATTCCCAGTGCCGCAAGAGCATTGAACAGCAGTTCGGCGGGCCGGTTGTCGTCGCCGAGGTAGTCAGCGATGTTATGATAGGTGTCGGTTACGCCATGCTGTACCGAGCCGGACGGATAATTCGATCTGATCCACGCCGCAACATCACCGACACGCTCTTTCCGTTGCTCGAACGCGGCCTTGTCGAAGTCGCGGATCATGACCTTGAGCCGGGCTTCGTTCTCATTGGCGACCAAGTCCTTGAACCAGAAATAGCCTTCGCGCTTTTCCGTGCATTCGGGTGTTTCGGTGCGATCGAACTGCGAGATGAAGTCGAGGGCCATCAGCAGCGGATTGACGAGCACGCCCTTCGCCGACATGGGATGCGCGCTAACGCCGGTAAAGACGATCTCGCCCGAGGCAGCATTGAAATTCTCGACGACAACCTCGCCAAGCTCGCAGCAGTCGATCGTATAGGCGAAATCACACGGGAAGCGGTCAAGATCGAGTACCTTTGAACCACGCAATCCGATCTCCTCGTCCGGGACGAAGGCGACCACGATGTCGCCGTGGGGCTGTGACGACCCAAGGCGGGCGAGAAGGGTCATGATGACAGCGATTGCCGCCTTGTTATCCGCGCCGAGTACGCTCGTTCCGTCGCCGACAATGATATCCTCACCCAGCCAGGCGAGGATTTCCGGATGGTCCGCCACCCGCAACCAGATGTCTTTTTGCGCATTGAGGCACATGTCCTGCCCGTCGAAACGTTTGATCTGCGGCCGAATGATTGGGGAGAGGCCGACGTCGACCGTATCGAGATGGGCGATGAACCCAATGCGTGGAGCGCCTGGGCTATTGCCGCGTTTCACGCCCGTCACGATGGCATGCTCATCGATGACGACGTCATTAACGCCAAGGCCGCGCAATTCCCCTGCCAGCATGCTGGCAAGTTCAAGCTGGCCAGGCGAAGAGGGTAAATGCGTTGCAGCGGCGTTGCTCTGGCTTTCTATGGCAAGGTAACGGAAAAACCGGCCGACAAGCTCGTCGCGTACCCCTATCGTCTTTTGTTCGATCGAATACATTCAATTTCCTCTATGCAATGCCAGTAACGGGCAAAGGCGCCGCTGATCATAAGGGTCCGGCGCATATTTTTAATCTTTCCCTGCCCCTGCCCCTGCCCTATCAGGGGCACCTCCAGCTTCTCCGGTGCCACTCGCGATCGGCTTTGCCGCTCAGACGCGGAGAACGCCGATGTCCTCTTGCAGTTCGATTTCCACGCCGAGCTTCGCGGACTGCTCCCTAAATCTTTGCAGGATTCTCTTTGCGGCGTCCCCAGCCACAAGGTGTGGGACCAACCGCCCCTCGAGCAATCGATCCTTTAAGCCCTCCTCCCCTCCGATTACGATCGGATAGAAGCGGATGTCGATCAGGGTATTGTCCTGCGCATAAGAGCACACGCCGATAACACTCTCCCACACTTCAGGTGCCCTCCACGTCGTTTTCTCCGATCTCACATGGAAGATAAAATTGCCGAGGCTATAAAAGATCGGCCGACGGCGATAGATCTCCACGGGTTGAAGAACGGGGGCGCCATGGCTGACAAACATCGCCGCGCCGGCATCGATGCACCGCCGTGCAACGGCGCTGACCCATTCCGGCACCTGATACCAGTCGGAAGCCCAGTGGTGGTGGTGCAGATAGGCTATGGTGAGGCAGCCCTCGCTGGCGGCGACGGAGATTGACCTAAGGTTTCGCGCAATATCGTTTTCATCGATCCTGACGCTCCGGCCGAAACTTGCCGATCGCTTGAAGACGGCGCGTGCGATCCCGATCTCCTGGTGCGGATCCAGAAGCCGGGGATCGTCGGGTTGGCTGTCATTGGTGAGGTCGATCGCAGTGTAGCCGACCTTCTCTCGAACCGAGCAAAGTTGATCGAAGGCCGCCTCGTCAACCTCAATGACCTGCGACAAACGAAGCCTGTTTACGCCGGGACGCGCCGGCCGATCAACGTCTGCGTTCGCCGCGTACATGAAATCCGGACCAGGGCCACCATCCATCGCGACGATGGCGACCTGTTGCCCTGCAATGGTCCCAATGCTCGCTCGCGAGGCCTCGGTCTGGTTGCGCCCGAGCCCCGCATGAAGGAAGCCGCGCTTTTCAACTTCTTCCAGGGTCGAAAGCACACCGGACGGGCCGAGATCGAAGGCATGGTTGTTCGAAAGGGAAAGCGCTCCGAACCCCATCGCCTGAAGCGCGTCAAGGACAACCGGCTCGCTGCAGCCGAAGAAGGATCCTTTGAGCGGCCAGCCGCCGTGGCTTCCAAGGATCGTCCCTTCGAAATTGGTGAACGAAAGATCCGGCTGGCGAAGCAAGGCTTGAACCGCCTGAAACGCCGGAGCGCGGATGGCGCGGATATCATATTTTATGAGCGATTGGCCCGTGACGGCCAATGTGAACCTGTCATTCATGTGTCACCTTTCGTGGCAGTGAAGAGCCGCGGATGTCTGGAACCGAAATTGTCGAAACCAGAATGGTTGAGACCTAGCCGTGGCGACCGACGGCCCTCAGCTGACGAACCGGCGGGGCCGGGCGTCGATGAGGGTGCGCGTGTAGGGATTTTGCGAATAGGAGAAGATGAAGTCGGAGGGTCCGACATCTTCGATACGGCCATCCTGGAAGATGTAAACGGAACTGCAAAGCTGCTGCACGACAGCAAGGTCATGAGAGATAAAGAGCATTGTCATGTTCTTTTCGGTGACGCTGTCTTTCAGAAGCTTGACGATTTCGGCCTGTACCGACACGTCGAGCGCCGACGTAGGCTCGTCTGCGATGATGATCTGCGGCCTCGCCAGCAGCGCCCGCGCGATACAAACGCGCTGCTTCTGCCCGCCCGACAGCTGATGTGGATGACGGGTGAGCAAGGCGCGGGATAGGCCAAGTCGATCCATCATCGCCGCGATGTCGGCCGGCTCGTCCTGGGAGCGCGCACTTGCGCCAAAGCGGAAGCTTTCGCGCAATGTCTCGCCGATGGTCATCCTCGGATTGAGCGACACGGCCGGATCCTGAAAGATCATCTGAACGCGGCCGAGAAGTCGATTGCGGCGGCCGCTCATCGAAACATCAAATTCGTTGCCGGCGATCGTGACCGTTCCCGTGGACGCAGCATCCAGGCCGGCAATGATCCGGCCGATCGTCGTCTTTCCGCTTCCACTCTCGCCAACGATGCCGGTGATCGTGCCACGCGGCAGCCTGATGTTGACGTCGCGCAAGGCGAACTTGGGTGAGTTGTGGCCAAGAATCCGCTCAAAACCCTGCGGAGAGAAGGTTTTTGAAACACCCTTAGCGACGAGAAGCAGGTCATCGCCCTCGCCCGCGTCCGCAGAAACGGTGCGGTCGGCAGTGGCTTGTCCCTCCTCCTTTGGCGTCAAAATTCGAAGCCGCGGGACCGCCGCAAGCAGGCCGCGCGTATAGTCGTTTGCCGGCGCATCGAGAATGGCCGTGGTGCCATTCTGTTCCACCACCTGGCCTCTTCTCATGACGAGAACGCGGTCGGTTATCTCGGAAACCACGCCCATGTCGTGAGTGACCAGGATGATGGAGACACCAGTCTCATCGACGAGGGTTCGAAGGAGCGTGAGAATCTGCTTCTGGACCGTGGCGTCCAGTGCCGAAGTCGGTTCATCGGCGATGATGATGTCGGGCGATCCCGCCAGTGCGATTGCGATGACGGCCCGCTGCCTTTGTCCTCCGGAGAATTGATGAGGATAATTGCCATACCGGTTCCGTGGCTCTGGAATTCCGACGCGGGCCAGGAGCTCGACAGCGCGTGCGCGAGCCTCATGCCTCGGCACGGATCCGTCGAGCGCCAGGATTGTTTCCTCCACCTGTGCCCCGACGCTCATCAAAGGATCGAGCGAAGCGGTATGGTCTTGGAAGATGGCCGATATTCTCCGTCCCCGGAGGTCGTCCCCCTCGCCCGCCATGATGTCTATCGGCTTGCCGGCGAATTCGATCGAGCCGGAGGTTCGTTGAAACCCAGGGGGAAGCAGGCCGAGGATGGCATTGCCCAATGTCGACTTTCCGGCACCCGACTCGCCGATGACGCCGAGGATCTCGCCGCGTCCAAGTTCGAAGCTGACATCCGTCAGGAGCGCCGCCGGTCCGGAGGCAGAGAGGTGACGAAGGCCAAGGTTCGTCACCCGCAGTAGCGGTGTTTTTCCAGGTTCGCATGTCATACCGAACGGCTCCTTGGATCGAGACGGCGTCGAACGTCTTCTCCGACGAAATTGATGCTTGCGATCAGGCCGAAGAGGGCGAGACCGGGGAAAAGGCTGATCCAATACTGGCCGGTCAAAAGGTACTGAAACCCGTTTGCGACCGTGGAGCCGAGGGACGGCTTGTCGCTCGGGACGCCCAGGCCAAGAAAGGACAAGGTCGCTTCGAGCGCGACGGCATGACCGACTTCGATCGGTATCAAGGTGACGGCCGGCGCAATGCTGTTCGGAAGCAGGTGGCGGAACAGGATCCTCGATGTTGGCAGCCGCATCAGCCGGGCTGCGTCCATGTAGGACTTTCTCGTCTCGCTCAGTGCGACACTGCGCGCCAATCTCGCATAGGTCGCCCATTGAGCGATGATCAACGCGAGAATGATCCGGTCTATTCCGGGCCCGAGTGTGACGATCGCAATCAAGGCGACGAGGATCGTCGGGAGGCTGAGCTGAAGATCGACCAGCCGCATGATCGCAACATCGACCCACCTGCCGAAATAGGCGGCGCTGACGCCAGCTGTGAGGCCGATCAGGGCGGCGATGGCCGCGCTTGTGATCGACACCACGAGGCTGATGCGCAGGCCATAGAGGATACAGCTGACGATATCCCGCCCGAGCCCGTCCGTTCCGAGCAGGTAGAGAAAACCGCCGCTGCCCGCCGTGCCGGGCGGAGAGGATGCCTCCCATGCATAGATCTGCAGTGGGGCGTACGGATTTTGCGGCGCAATGACAGGCGCAGCTAGGGCCAGCAGAATATAGGTTGCAAGCAGGAGCGTGGACGGCGTGAGCATCCGCGGCAGGGGACGCTTGTTCAGCGCCCGGAGAATTTCAGCTTTCATGGCGGTTCACCTTTATGAGGCCAGGCGCACGCGCGGATCGAGCACGGCATGGAAGAGGTCGACAAAGGCATTCAGGGCGATGAAGGCGACCGAGATGAAGGTCAGCGTTGCCATCACCACTGGTCGATCGAGGAGTTGGATCGAGTCGATCAAGAGCTTTCCGACGCCCGGCCATGAGAAAATCGATTCCACGACCACCGCGAAAGCGAGCATGCCGCCAAATTGAAGGCCGATGATCGTCATGATCGGCACGCTAATGTTCGGAAGCGTATGGCGGAACAGGATCCTTCGCGGGGAAAGCCCTTTCGCACGGCAAAACCGGGTGAAGTCCAGGCTTTCGACCTCGATCGTGCCCGATCGAGAAAGCCGGGCGATCGAGGCAATGTTCGGTACCGCGAGCGCGAGCGTCGGAAGGATCATGTGCCACAGGCCGTCCTTGGTCAGCACGCTCCATTCCAACCCCATGAAGCTCGCCGTCGCGCCCCGTCCGCCCGATGGAAACCAGCCCGTCAGGATCGCGCCCAAGAGGATCAGCATCATGCTCAGCCAGAAGGACGGAATGCTCAGCGCGAACACGCTCGATCTGAGGGCGGTGCGGTCGAAGAGCCCGCCCTTCCTCCGGCCGGCCAGGAGCCCCACTCCTGTTCCGGCCGGAGCCGCGACGAGCATCGCGACACATGCGAGCTCAAGCGTCGCGGGAAGCTTGCTCATGACTAGGGCAAGGGCCGGCTGATGGTAGATGTATGAGGTTCCAAAGTTTCCATGGACGACGTTGTCGAGGAAAAGGGCATATTGGCGCCAAACGGGTTGATCCAGTCCCAGCGCGATCGTCGCGCGCTGGATATCGTCGGGCGTGGCGGTTTCGATATTGACGATGTTGAAGACCGGATTGCCAATGCTGTGGATGCCGATAAAGCCGATCAAGGACATGGCGAAAAGGAGAAGGACGGACTGCGATAGCCTTCCAAGCGCAACTGAAATCAAGGCCATGATCTCTTACTCCGTCGCCGGAAGCGTCTGCATCGCCGTCGTCCAGCCGCGCGGATGCATCACGTATGAACCAACATGTGGACCGTAAGCGACGATATGATGGAAGTGGTAGAGAGGAATGATCGGCTGATCGGCCATCACGAAATCCGTCGCGTCGGCAAGTGCCTTGTTCCGCTCCGGGCCGTCGGGGATGCTCTCCGCCTTTGCCAGCATGGCGTCAAAGGCTGCATTGCGATAGTGCCCGAAATTCAAGGCTCCGGTTCCACGGTCCGCATTTGGCGATGCAAGCAGCGCATGGAGAATGATGTCGACTGCTTCACCGGAAGTGCCGCCATACCAGAGGGCGAAGTCGCCCGCAGCACGCTTGGTGTTGAAGACGGAGAACGGATAGGCAGCCGGCTGGACGCTCACGCCGATACGAGCCCAGCTTTGCGCGATCGCCTGAAGGCTCTCGCCGTCGCCGGGATAACGGCCGGCAGGTCCGGCGAGAACGACGTTGAAGCCACCTGGAAAACCCGCTTTTGCGAGAAGGGCTTTCGCCTCATCATAGTTCGGAGGCGAAACCTGCAGATTTGCCGAGGTGCCCGGCAGACTGCTTGGGAAGACCTGCGCCGCGGCCGTGGCATAGCCGGCAAGGATCTTGTCGACCAAAACGCCGCGATCCGTCGCCATCGCAAGCGCCCACCGCACCGAAGGAATCTTGAAGGGATTGGGAATCGGCGTGCCCGACTTATCCGTGACGCCGGGGAGCGTCTCTCTTCCCACGTCGAATTGCAGGAAGTTGATGCGCGCCGCGCTGATGCTGGCGATCCTGTCGCCGCGCTGCTTCAGAGAGGCGACGTCACGTGCCGGAATGGCATCCGCGACATCGACCGCGCCGGTGGCCAGAGCCGCCACGCGGGCGGCGGGGCTTTCGATCACCCGGAACGTGACCTCCGGCCAGGCGGCTCTGCCGCCCCAGTAGTCATCGTTTCGGGCAAGCTTCAGCATCTCGCCGGAGCTCCAGCTCTGGAACCTGTAGGGACCTGTACCGACGGGAGGGCTGCCGGCGTTGAGTTCGTCTGTCGTCTGAAACCCCTGCCCAGGACGATGCATCACGAAGATCGAGGAAAGCGACAGTGGCAAGTTGGGAACATTACCGTTCGTATCGATGACCACGGTCAAAGGATCCGGCGTCGAGACGGCCTTGATTTCGCTGACATAGGAGCGAAAGCCGCCGCTTGGCGGTTTAAGGAAATCCCGGATGCGTTCGACCGTGTAAACGACGTCGTCCGCGGTGAATGCCGAGCCGTTGTGAAAGCGGACATTTGGCCGAAGCTTGAACTCCCACTGCGTGGCAGATGTTGCGCGCCAGGAAATGGCGAGACCGGGCTTTAGGTCGAGGTGCTCATCCTGATAGACCAGCCGCTCATAGATGTGGGAGAGCAGAGAGGTATTCTCGTTGAGATTGGCGTAGTGCGGATCGAGCGTCATCAGCTTGTAAGCCGTGGCGATCCGAAGCTCCTGTGCCCTCACCTGCCCCGCTGGAACGCTCGCTACGGCAAGCAAGGTCACCAGCATGCTCAAGAGAAGCAGACGAAATGGACTTCCTGGTTTCATCACGGAGTTCCCTTTTTTGACTTTTTTGTTGCGGTCGCGCCGTTGCGGCAAAAATGGTTTCGCCGAAAGTTCTTCACTGGGACGATGTCCTCAGAGATCCGGTTCGCAGCATTTTGTAGAGTATTCACTGCAGATGAATGTGCTCTGCGGTGCAATTATGCCGAGTATTCACTCCGGAACATCCCGTACGAGATCTGAGGATGGTAAGACTGAAACCCCCGTCGCCCGCAAAGCAGTTTGCACCGACAGTAGACGTTGACCGCTTCTACATCAGGGTGTTCGAAGGCGGTGGGGAGGTTTTTGCGTCGATCTTCAGCAGATCGGCGATGACGGAGCGGATTTGCGGCCATGGATACTCACCGCTGGTGGCACAGGGTTGCCCCTTGGTGACGATGGCATGGAGCTTTGCGGCCGCGCCGGCACTTGATCGCGCCGGCGTTTCCCACAGGATTGCCGCCACCTCATCCTCTGCGGCGGACGCCCGCCGCTCTTCCTTGAGAGCAGAGCTATACCCGACTTCTTCATCGGCGGCGCTCCAGGCTTCCGGCGCGGACGATGGCGAACCGACCATGGAAACAAGCCTGGTTTCGAGCCCCTGCTGCCGCAGGCACATTTTGATCAGCCGCTGCCGGGCTTCGCACCATTCGCGCCAGACCGTAAAGGCCAGATCGTCATTGAAGATGTCGAGCGGTGCGATCAGCCGGGCGGCAAGCTCCGGATTTGTGGGTAAAGACTCCATGACGAACGAATGGAGGTCTCCCTGGATGACCGGAGACAAAGTTCTGCTATTGTCGGAATCAGCCATGATCCGAGCTCCTGACAGCTTGGTTGTGGTTAGATCGAGTAGGTGTTCCAGCACCTATTCGATCGCTATGCGTCAATCTTTCCTACAAAATGATAGAAGTCAATCAGAAAGTTTATTTTGAGCAGAGATCTTCTTACAGTGGAACAATGTCGAGGGGCACGAGCTATGTTGGGCTGGAGCCAGGGGGAGCTTGCAAAGGCAGCTAACGTCTCTCGTCAGACCATTGCTGATTTTGAACGTGGGGCGCATATGCCCATCAGCAATAATCTCGCGAGCATTATTGCTGCTTTTCAAGAAGCCGGGATTGAATTCATTCCGGAAAACGGTGGCGGCGCCGGCGTGCGATTAAAGAAGCCGGAATGAAGAGCGGTAGCGTTCTCACAATGGAGCATGCCGCGGCGCGCGGGCTATGCTGAACTGGAGTCCAGCCGAGCTTGCGAAGGCCGCTAACTTTCTAGCGGCCGCGGGAAACGGCTCATTCCGAGCCTGAATCAGAACTGGCGGTGAAATTTAAGCCTATTCAGCAAGTCGCTTTGCTGATTTGATCAAAATATTATAGTTGGGGACCCATGATTATGATCCGACCTTCCCGCCCCGATGAGGGCGCCCGTATCATCGAAATCTGGCGAGACGCAGTTGACGCTACTCATCACTTTCTAAAGCCTGAGGATCGCCTCGCTATTGAGGAAATGGTGTGCGGTTTCCTTCCCAACGCACCACTCTGGCTGGGAGTTGATGAAAATGACTACCCGCTGGCGTTCATGCTGATCGACGGCGGGCACATGGAAGCGCTTTTCGTTGATCCCGCCCGGCGCGGAATCGGTATTGGTGCTGCCCTCGTGCAGCACGGCCTCACGCTTCATCCAAAAATGACAACCGATGTCAATGAACAGAATGATCAAGCTGTTCGCTTTTATGAACGAATGGGATTTAGGCAGACGGGCCGTTCGCCGATTGATGGGCAAGGCAGGCCATATCCGCTCATACATTTGGAATATGTGGGCTGATTACCCGAGCTCCGGGCATCAAACTCGGCGCTTCACTACGCTGAAGTTAATGGGTTCACCGCCTAATCTGTTATCGCCATGAGAAGCATAGCAAATATGACTCCGATTAAAACGGCCGTGCTTTAACGACCCAAAACTACTCAGGAGTGCCAACTGCTGCGAAAAGGCGCTGTGGCAACCATGCGCAACCGAAATGCGATCACTCTTCCGCCCTTACCACCCGGAAATCCTCAGTCACTTCCGCTGATGCAGCATCCGGCTGGGCTTGCCTAGCCGGATAACGGAAAAGGCGCGCATCGCTGACCGGAGTCGGCAACGCCCGCCCCTCGGCTTTGTCTTACATGATTTATTGCAGCCGCTTCAGAAGTTCTTGGGCAACGAGGGGCGCCGAGGCTGGGTTCTGGCCTGTTATCAGTTCGCGGTCGGTCACGACGTACGCAGCAAAAGGCTCATCGGCCTTGCTGAATTTACCGCCCGCTTGCTCAAGCGCTGTCTGAGGATAGAATTTCATCTGGCCGCCGTTCAGCAATCCTTTGGCCATTTCTTCTTCCCGATTGCTGATAACGGTGAGCTTGTAACCGGCATAAATCCATTCGCCACCGGCGTTGGCTGCACCTGTCGTTTCAAGCTGAGCGGTGAAGCCCTTCGCATCCCGAAGCGTTGAGATGAGCGCGATTGGCCCGTGGCAGGCCAGCGCGGTCGTCTTGCCCTTCTCGTGGAAGTAGGTAAGCAATTTGCCGAGTTCCGGGCTCACCAGAAGATCTTGCATCGGGGCATGACCGCCGGGCACATAGACCGCATCGAAGTGGTCGTAACCGATCTGCTCGACCCGGGCGAGACTGACCACGGGCGATGCGGTGCTCGACAGCAGGCCGAGTTCGTCGAGCTGCGTTTGGCTCGCTTTCATTGCGGCTTCATCGCCGCCGAAATACATCTTGTCGATAGAGGTCTTGTCGACGGACGGCGCGGTGCCCCTCGGTGTGGCGAAGGTGATATCATGACCGGCGTCGCGAAGGGCTTTTACCGGCTGCATCAGTTCGTTGAGGTAAAAACCCGTCTGGAAAACCTTTCCGTCCTTCAAATCGAGATGGTCGGAATCGGACAGCACGATCAGGACGTTTGCAGCGTGAGCACTGTGGACGCCCAAGCTGAATGCTAGGGCGACGGCAAGGCTACGGAGGCGTTTCATCGGTATATCTCCGGATGTTGGAATCATGGCGTGAACGAAGAGTGATGCGGGCTGCTCAGCCCGCCACCTTTAGCAGGCGATGCAGGGCGAAATCGGCGAAGTAGTCGCCTACGCCGCTGGCCTGAAACCGCTGCATTGCCGCACCCTCCATATGGGCGCGCCACTGGGCTTCGCTTTCCCACGTCTCGACAAAGATGCGAACCCGGCCGTCATCGAGGGACTGGTGCAATTCGTAGCGCAAGCAGCCATCTTCCAGGAGCGTTTCTCCGACGAGCTTTTCCTGGGCGGCGCCAAGCGCCGCCTCCCTGCCGGGTTTGGCGGTGGTGATAGCGATGATGGTAAGGGGACTGTTGGACATGAAACGGCTTTCTCAGGCGATGGTGTTGACGAGGCCGCCTTCGGCGCGCAGGGCTGCGCCGTTCGTGGCCGATGAACGGGGGCTGGCGAGATAGGCAACGAGATTAGCGACCTCATCAGCTTCCACCATGCGCTGCAGGATCGATGTGGAACGGGCTGTTGCGAAAAATTCGGCCTCGATCTCCTTGATCGGAGCAGAAGGATCGCTGGCCTGGCTGCGCAAGAAGGCTTCGATGCCCTCAGAGCGGGTCGGACCCGGCAACACGACGTTGACCGTTACATTGGTGCCGCGCGTCAGTTGCGCCAAGCCACGCGAGACCGAGAGTTGCGCCGTCTTGGTGGTCGCGTAGTGGATCATGTCAGGCGGAATGGCGAGGCCGGACTCGCTCGAGATGAAAATGATCCGGCCCCAATTCCGCTCCAGCATGCCCGGCAGATAGGCCCGCGACAGACGCACGCCGCTCATTACGTTCACGTCGAAGAGGTTCGTCCAGTCCGCGTCAGCGATATCACCGAAGGCCTTGCTTTCGTAAATGCCGAGATTGTTGACGAGAACATCGATCGAAGGGGCGGCTTTGGCGATGGTCGCGGCGCCGTCGGCGGTCGCGGCGTCCGCTCGAATGCCGTTGACGGCCTCACCACCCGATGCCTTGATGATGGTGACCGCGGCGTCGAGCTTGGACTGGTCGCGGCCAGTCAGAATGACGCGGGCGCCTTCGACGGCGAGCGCCTTGGCGATGGAGAGCCTGATCCCTGCGGTCGCGCCGGTCACAAGGGCAGTCTTGTTGGTCAGTTGCAAATCCATGATGCTTCTCCAGATTGTTTCCGGAATTAAGCTATGATCTAAGAATAGAGGGCACTATTGCCGGAATTAGACAAGCACCTGTGAATGGAGATCATCATTGCCGCGCATTCTTATGGAACGGTCTGGTGAGATGGAAGTGTTTGCTCGCGTCGTCCACGAAGGAGGCTTCTCAGCGGCGGCGCGCAGCCTCGACCTCACGCCATCAGCGGTCAGCAAGCTGATCGCACGTCTCGAAGCAAGGCTTGGCACACGCCTTCTGGTGCGGACGACGCGGGCGTTGACACTGACGGAGGAAGGCGAGGCTTATCATCACGCCACACTCAAGATATTGCAGGATCTGAACGATGCTGATCAGGAGGCAGCCGGCGGGGCGGTGCGTGGACGGCTTCGGGTGAACACTACCATTCCGTTTGGCACCATGTTCGTGGCTCCGGCCATGCCCGCCTTTCTCGCACGCAATCCTGACCTGATCGTCGACCTGAGCTTTACCGATGGCATCGTTGATCTCGTCGCGGACAAGGCAGACGTCGCGATCCGAATGGGGAATCTGCCGGACAGCAGCCTGATCGCAAAAAAACTCGGGCAGAGCCGACGCGTCGTCTGCGCCGCTCCCTCCTATCTCCAGCGCAAAGGGCGGCCTGAAACGCCCGCCGATCTCGAACGTCATGACTGCCTCACCTTCAATTTTCGCCGGGCTCGACCATCCTGGCCGTTCCGATGGCAAGGGCAGGACATCTCACAGGCGGTCACAGGAAGCCTTGTCGTGAACAACGGCGAGACCATGAAGCAGATGGTGCTTGCCGGAGCGGGTATCGCACGATTGGGCTCGTTTCACGTCGCGACCGACATCCAGGCAGGAAGGCTCGTACCATTGCTTGAAGAGTATAATCCAGGCGATCTGGAACTGATTCACGCTGTTTATGTGGGCGGCGGGCCACTGCCACACCGTGTCCGAGCCTTTATCGAATATATGATCGAGACGCTGGCTGGATCCTCGCTACGCGGAGCGGAGACCTGACTGAAGGGTAGCGGGAGACCCACATCGCATCACCTTTGTCACGGCCTCGGAACGGGAGGCGGCAACCGACAGTGAAAGCAATTGAAGTGTCGGTCCCTGCAATCGATCTGTAGGGCGCTAGGATTGATCAGTTCCCCCGGCGAATGTTCTTCATTTACTTAGTCGCCGTGCCATGAGGATATCGTCAATTTCCCTGCCGCCGTCCAAGAGGCCGCCGGGGATCCTCCCGACCTTAGAGAACCCTTCCCGGAGATAAAAGCCTATCGCTCCCGGATTTTCGGCGCTGACCGCGAGTTCCAGCTGCAGAATTCCCTGGCCTCTTGCAAAATCGACGACCGCGTCCAGGAGATCTTTGGCAAGGCCTGTTCCACGAAAACTTGCCCGCAGGTAAACCATGACAAGGGTGGCTCGATGGGCCATCTTGCTCGGGCTTTGACGCAAGAGGCCCATTATGCCGACAGGCTCATCGCGGCTGAATGCCACGAAGACCGGATCAAGCAATCGTTGACGCCACTCTTCGACAGGAAGATCGACCCAATCCTCGTAGCGGCTCGCAAAAGAGGAGGGTTCGGTCTGAAGCGCTTCCAGGCGAATGCGCCGGAAAACATCAACCTCGTTACCGGAAATTCGTCTGATCAGCATGCCATCCCGACTCATAACAATCTCCGATAAAGTCCCCTGAATCCTTATTATTGAATTCAATGGCTTGCTACCTACCGGCGCCTTCTCGTCGACTGGCATTCCAATCAACGATAGCCGCCGCGAGACTCGTAAGAAATTATGCCCACTGCCACTCAGGCGAAGCAGGATGAATTCTTCGCGCCCTGATGTGCGCGGCCAACTCTGCCCAAAACGGATCGCTAGCAAAACTGAAAAGGTTGCCGGACGCCTCTTCCAATGAGCAGTTCCCATAGTGAGCGGCCAATTCCGACATCTCGCCACACTCTTCGAATTCCCGAAAGGGATAGCCGTCATCTGGCCGCAAGACACGATGTCCCCACACACCGGGTCGCACATCCGCACGCAGCGTATCGAGGAGACCGCTATCGTCCGAGCATTCAAGCGCAGTGGCAACAAGATATCGCATGAGCGGATAATAGACGGTCTGCCGGCAGCCGCCGAGAACCCGAATACCCGGCAGGATCGATATAACCAGAAACGTAAGCAGGAGATTCGGCACCAATTTGCGTTGCCGCAAGGCGGCTGCAATGCTCTGAGGCTCGAACGGCACGTGAAAACCCGGCGAAGAGCCCCCTGAGAGAACCCCATCCTTCAGCCGCACGGGAAAAATCCGTCCGTCCGCCAAGCCCCAGAAGAATTCGGTGGTTTGCCGTATCCATCCCGCCCACGGTCCGCCGTTAAGCCGATCCAGCGTTCGTAACAACTTTTGGGCAAACTGGCCGCCGGCAAGACGGGTCGATAGCCACGACGCCGGATCCTCGAAATGTTCGGCCACGAGATCGGCAACATCGATATCATCGAATTGCAGCAGTCCGACGGACGGCGAAAACGATCTTCGCCATAGGGCCAGATTTGCAGCCTTTATCGCCTCGGCCGCCGACGAAAATTCCATGTCGGGCAAAATGGCCTTGAGCCGGGCCGCCGCAGTATTGACCGGTTCCCCACCCTGCGCGCTGGACAAGGCAAACCGATAAGGCCCGTCGAAGCCGCAGATGCTGTAGGGGTCCATCCGGCGCCGGGAAAGGCCGAAGACGTTCACCGCGTCGCCCTCGAGCCGAAGCCATCCAGGACCCTTTTTTGCCTTTTCCACGAACTTTACGGTCGAGGCGCTGTAGCAGATATGCCACCGATGAGCATTGCTGGTGAGGCCGAGCATGCTGAACAGGTGCGTATAAAACGCATCCGGCTCGATTAGCAAATGACAATGGGGGCCAGTCTGAATTACCGGTGAAACGGCCAATTGCCGGCTGGCATCCTCTGCATCTGCCTGATCTGCTCCTGACCTCAACGCAATGCGCTCAATAAACCTCCGGAATCGGGCTGCCGCATCCTGGCGATGCAAACTTTCGCTGCGGACGCTTTCGGCGCGGTAAACAGCCTGCGCATAGTCCGAGAGCGGGCGCGCCCAGAAGGGGACAAGGTCCGGCATGAAACAAGACAAGGTCCTTCTGACCTCCGCTGCGCTACTCGAACCGCAATTGGCATTCGACTGCTGTTTGCTCATTCGTTTGCTGCCCCTCGTTCCACCAAAGGTGATTTGATTGTGCAGCAATCCGCGTGCGGATTGCTGCTTCAGAAGGGAACCCGCGAGGCACGCCATGCCCAATCCGACGGAATCGGGTCTTTGCCGGCGTTTACAAGAACGTGTGGCAAGTCTTCATAACAAAACTCCGGCGGGATGGCCGGCCTCACCATCGACGTGACAAAGCTGCCTAAGGACTTCAGCGAGTTGGACGAGACGATTGTGTAGAAGTTGCCGCTGTTCCAGGTGATGACCGCGTAACGAAAATACGAGCGCAGAGCTGATCCCGATGCCTTCAGATCAACCTGCAGGTCCATCATCGTATCCAGGACATCGCGCTTCTTGGCGGCAATTTGGGCCTTGGAAAAAAATCGCGGCTTGAACAACTCATCCTTTTGACGCTCCCGTTCGAGGTAGCTGTCGATGTTCGGCTGGCTGAGCTTTTGTAGCTGCACCAATAGGCCGCCGGGCCGAATTCGGGGCGCGATGAAGTCAAGCTGGCTTTCTCGATCGGGACTGTACATCTGGAACGTCGTGTCCTCGAAGAGAATGTCATATCCGTCCCGGAAAGGCCGAAGATTTTCATCCGTGGCATAGCGCTCGTCATCCAGTTCGAAGAATGGTCCATGATGAAAATGAGCGTCTTCGCTGCCTCTACGAGCGAAAAAGCAGACACGATTACCGTTCGTGGGACTGCAGCAGAGGGTTTTCAGGCGCCCGTCACCCAATTTTGCCAGCGTTCTTGCAAGCGTGCCGGCGCCGGCCCCCAAAGTGTAGACGGTCGCCGAGCGTCCACTGCGCGCCCATGCCTGCTGACCGAACAACAGCATTGCTGAGCCGAGGCGGCATTCCTCTTCAAGCCGATAGGGAATGCTTGCGAAATAATGACTGTCGAAATGTCCCCACAAACGCCGGTGGGAATCCCAGAACGTCATGCAATCGAGATCGAACGATAGAAGATTCATCCCGGGTTCCGGTGTGCCCAGATCGGGCGCACTCTCAAGCCCGCTGGCGGTTCGTTCAAAGAAGCCGGCGATCGAATTGAGACGCGGAGCATTCCGCCAGGCCTCCATGATCTCCCGATCCACCATCGCGCGATCCTCGTCGTTGAGCCACAGGAACAGCTGTCGCCCGATCCGATTTTGGGGAGCGAGCCTCAGCGCTTCGTCAAATCACACCCTGTCGAGGGCGCGGTTCACGCTTGCACATGATGTCCTAGGGTTGATCGCAAGGAGCCTCGATACAATCTACCGATATTGGGAGATCGACTCGGCGTTTTGCCTGCTCAAGAGAGACGCGATGAATGCATCGAACTGACGCTAAGCACGCGCGCCAGCGCTGCGCTCAGCCAGTGATCGACCGCCGGCTCGCGGCAGGAGAATGCGGAAACATCATGCGCTTCAGTGAGTGGTTCAGGCGCCGAAAAAGCCGCGGCTTATCGCTTCGGCTTATAACAGGGTTCCCAGGGCGCGGGTCGCTTGGCCAACTCCACGATCTCGTGCACCGGAACTGCGGGACGAGACAGGACTTCCATGAAATCGGCGAATCCTTCAGGACTCATGCGGACCAGCCGCTGCTCCATGACGACTTCTTCGGCTGCGCGCACGGCGGCGTCGCGCACAAAGTCGGCACGCGAACGACCCCGCAGCCTGGCGGCACGATCAATCATTGCGACGTCCGCGGCAGGCAGACGCATGGCGATCGAGTAATCCTTGCGTTCCACGGTCTTAGCCACAGGCTTCTCCTTGAGTGACAGTTGAGCCACGCATCGCAAAATGTAATACGCTAGAATTGCCTCGCCGAGGCGAAAAATAAAACTTGCCACGGCAGCGCCATCAAATCGGCTGGCTCGCGAGATATTGTCGACCGTTGATCTTTCCGCGTTATTCGGGCTGGATCAGCTCTAGAAAGCTTGCTCTTGCGATCGCCTGATAGATCGTTGCCGCATCCAGTTTGCGTCTGGCTAGCCTGAGATAAAGACGCACGGCATCCTCCGAAATCTGCAATCTCGTGGCAATGCGCTTCGGAACCAAGCCGCTTGAAATAAGTTGAAGGCACTCCTGCTCGCGTCTGGAAAGTTTACGGTAGACGCCGCTTTTTCGCAGACCCGAGACGGTCAGAGCTTTCTCATGCAGATAACAGGAAAGAACCTGAAGTTCGTGGCTGCTTGAAGCGCGTAATTTCCGCCATTCACGCCCGGACAGGTTCGATGTCGCGGAAAACAGGCTGCGCTCGCCACTCGGCCCCCTGACCGGGATCGTTACGCCGTGTCGACCGACACCGAATGCGTTCGCCTCCTGCAAGAAACTGCGTGTCCTCGCAGATCGCCGATCAAGGCTCGACCAATCGACGGGCAGGAACCCGGTTTTGTAAAGCTCGATGACGGGATCGATCTCGAAGTAGTTGTTCCGATGATAAAGCGATGTCCATTCCTCTGGATAAGTCGTGCAATACCAGGGGTACGTGCCGGTTCGGTTTGCGAGGCGGACCAGCAAGAAGACCAGGTGAGCAAATTGATAGCGGCCTCGAATATCAGCAAGGGCAACATTCAAATCCGCCTCGCTGTCTGCTTTTCGCAAGATCGCCAACGACCAAGCCAACCGTGACCGTCTTTGTTGATTTTCCATTGAATACCTTTCGAGAAGCCCATCATGATCGTCATTTTGCACATGACCGGTCGGAAGTTCGGCTCTATCGGGAGCCGCCAATCCCAGAGAGGTCGACGCGCATTCCTGCCTCGTAGGGATTATTGTGGGCGTCCGTGCCGGATGTGTCCGGGCCTTCATCGTCCCGCGGTCGATCATCTTTGCCCTTAGCCATTTCGCCGGACGGCGCGCGAGGCCTCGGTTCGGACGGCATTCCCACGCCGGGATCTGGCGCCCGAAACACTGCCGTGCCCTCGAAATACCCGGTCTGCCAAGCAAGGATGGCGTCATCGAACACCTGCGGCAGGACCTCCTTGTCGGCGGGGTTGCCGTACCACTTCATGACAATGCGATAGACCTTCGCGAACAGGGCCGTGCCCATTTTCAGATTGGCGCAGGCGTCGACGATGTCCGGTTTGAGTTCGCCCGCCTCCATGATGCCGAGACCGGCTGGATATTGCGTGATTCCCACACGTATGGTGTTGCGACCGATGTTCTTGCGGATCAGTTCCATGGCGTCATCTGACGTTGTCGGCTTCGGGACAAGAACGAGGCGGCTCCCAGACCGGACCGTGACGGAAAGCGGATCGAGCGATCCTGCCCGCTCGACGAACTGTTCCACGAACTCCGGTTTCAGGGCGGGATCCGCGCATTGCTGGATGAGGGCGATATCGACCATTCCTCATGCCCTTTGCTCAGGTGTTGAACGCTATGACGACCGGCAAGTCGAAGAGCTTGGCCCAGGCGACGATGCTCGCCTGCTGGAGCGCGACGATCGATGTGCCTGCAGTCCACCATCCGTTTCCCGTCGCAACGATGATGTCAGGAGAACGCAGCATCGACTGCAAGATCGGCCAGACGAGCAGTTGCTCGTAGCAGATCAGAGGTGCAACCTTCACGCCGCCAGCCTTCACGACCGGATTGGCGAAGAAGCTCGCGCGCGCGCCACCGCCCTGCCCCGACCAGGCTCGCCATGGCTGCCACATGGAAACCGGGACCGGGACCCGCTGCCGATATAGAATCTGCGACCGTTCGCTCGATATTGTGACCAGCACATTCTCATATCCCGGGCGCCCGAGAATGGCGGCGCCGGCGATGACAGTCGCATCGCTATCATGCAAAGCCTCTCGCCAGAGGCGCTCCACGGTCGGTGTCCAGAAGCCGAGCGCGCTTTCCGGAAGGATGAGGATGCGGGCTCCCTCGCCTGATGCCCTGCGCACCGTTGCCATCAGGTCACGGTGATAGGCCAGTGATCCATCGCGCCCGAGGTTTTGACCGTGTTCAAGATCGACGCCGGCCCATCCGGGCGCTAAGAACGGCGGCGTCCAGCTTGCGGCGGACCAGACCCAGCATCCTCCCAAGACGATTGCTGCGGCCAGTCGGCCTCGCGATGCCATCATTGCGAGGCCGACAGCGGTAGCGGCTAGGCCCCACCATCCCCACCCGGGAAAGAGAACGCCTGCCGCTGTGATCGGCTGCGCCCAGCCGGTGATGCCGAAGGGCGGCAGTGCCATCAGTAACGTCGCCGCCAGATACCGCAGCGCGCTTCGAAGTGCCGGCCGCCCTTCTTCCGATTGCCGTGTCCACACCGCGACATGCACGACGACGAAGGAGGCTGAGGCTGCCAGCCAGAGTAGCAGGCCGGGCCGGAGATCTGCGGCAAAAAACTTCGCGACGCCCTGCGGCAGACCGCGGGACGCGGCGAGGAAATATCCCGCAGATACCAGCGCCGCGACGACTCGCGAGGGCGACAGCGCCCATAGCGCAGGGAATAACATCGCTGCCGGCAAGGTCAGGACATGCCCGCTCCAACCGATCCATCCGCAAGCTGTCGCGACGGCGATCAGCACCCCTGAGCGCCGGCAATCACGGGTCAAAGGTGAGGACCGGCCGGGCGAGGCCGAGAAGGCCCTTGTCCGGAACCGGCCCGAAATATCTTGAGTCATAGGAGCTCGCATAAGGTGAGTGGAGGAAAAGATGTCCAGAGGGCACGATACCGCCAGCGAAGGGCTCGATCGCTCTGCCCTCGCCGTCGGCTGTTCGAAGATGCGACGAATCGAGCGGCCTGCCGTCGATCATCACTTGGCTGCCTGTATCGATGCGCTGGCCTGGCAGCGCCACCACCGTTTTGATGAGCGGTGCGGTCCAGTCGCGGCAAAGCCCAAAATGGAGATATCCGCGGCGTCGCGCCTCCTCGAACTGGGACGTCACGGGTGGACAAACAAAGACGAGATCGCCAGAGGCGACCGGCCTGTCCAAGCGAACGATCTGCCACAGACCGAGCGGCTCGCTCGGCGTGAGATTCAGCCTGTAGCCCCCAACGAACCCGGTCGCGCAGATCCCGATCATCAGCAGAGCCGAAGAGGCGATGAGATGGCTGCCGCGGTGGAGGGTCATTGTATCATCACCCGACTTTGGCGTTCAGTGTGGCGCAGTTCCTCGGTCTGTTTCAGCGTTTCCGCCGTTCGTTCATGGGCGGCCAGCTGCTGTGCCGTGCGCATCACCGGCCAGGCTTGCCTCAGCTCTTCGCGCTCCTGCGGCTGCAGGCCGTCTGCAAGCTTCTCGAACAGCGGACCCGAAGGTTCGCGGGCTGCATTGATGAGCAGCGTTCGCTCGCCGAATCGCTCGGCCACCGCCTTGCCGAAGCCGTCGATTTCGAGCTTGGCCTCACGATCGCTGAGCGCAAATCCGAGTGCGGCAGGAAGATCGTTGCGGTCGATGGCGTCACGCACGCGCTCCAGCACAATACGGGCCGCGGGCGAAAGCGCGGGAATGTCGATCGAAACTCGATGGCGAAGCAATTGTTCTTCTGCCTCCAGGCGATGCCTGATCGTCTCGCGTATGTCGAGATAGCGTTCTATGTCGCGTTTCAGCGTCGGCACGTTGATGTTCGCGACGCGGCGATCCTCGCGATCAGCCTTGCTGGCGAGAACCCCGGCCCTACCTTTCAGCGCGCCGACGGATTCCGGCTCGCTTGCAAGTTTCTGCAGCGTCTGCCGTGCGATCTCCGGATCGGCAAGAACGGCGTCGAAGTTCATCGCCCGGAATGCCGTGTCGGGATCGGCGAAAACGTAGCGGAAGCGCGTCGAGACGTCTTCCCATTGCCTCTTCAGTGACGGATCGTCCGCAAGTTTCTCGTCGACCGTATCGGCGAGGGATCTGGCGAATTGCGCTACGCCGGCGACCATCGGACGGGCCTCCTTCTTCCTCTGAGTTTCGTGGAACTGTACCAGGCCGAGACGTTCGCTGATGGATCGCAGTCGGACGGCGAGATCGGTCAGTTTCTGTTTCTGGCGCAGTGTCCAGTCCATCCGATCGCGCAGGATTGTTCGTGCGACCTGAACGATGTGCAGCCCGCGGTTTTCCGCAAACGCGAGCGCCTGCCGGTAGAGCGTGCCGCGCTCGTAGTCGAGGGTCGTTTCTTTGGCATTTCTCCGCGACAGGATCGCTGTCAATCCGCCATTCAAATCGAAGGATCGGCGCCCGAAAAATAGCTCCAGATCCTCGCGATGGCGGGTCATCGCGACATAAGTCAGGTGCCGATCGAGCGAGAGCGATGCAAGCACCTTCACCCGGTCGACCGTCGCGCCCTGAGACTTGTGGATCGTGGTCGCATAGCCGTGGTCGAGATTGTTGTAGAAGCGTTGTTCGACCGCGACCTGCCGCTGGTGATCGCCTTCACCGACCAGGGCCGCGATGCGGCCTGGCGCTGCTTCGGTAACGCGACCGATCATGCCGTTCTTCAGGCCGAGCGACCCTTCATTCTTGAGAAAGACAATCTGGTCGCCGGCGTCGAAGTGCCGGATGCCGTCAGCGGTCCTGAAGGCGTGTCCCTCACCGACGGTGCCGCGCTCAACAAGTTTCGCGCGGGCGAGCGTGTTGAGCATGTGCACATCACGACGCAGATGGGCCAGCATCAGCATCGACTTCCTCGGATCGTAGTCGCGGTTCCAGGATGCGATAAGGCTTTCGACGGCTTCCGCCTTCAGCCTTTTGCCGATCACATGACCGCGGGTGCGGTAGGCGAGAAGCGCCTCACCGACTTTGCCGCGTCCAAGATCGAGCGAGGCATGCCGCATCCAGTCCTCGCGCTGGCGATAGACCCTCTCGAGCTCCGCATAGCCGATGCGTTCGACCATAGCCCGGAACGCGGAGCCAGCCTCGATTGGCTGGAGCTGCTGGGGATCACCGACAAGGACGAGCTTCGCTCCTGCTTTGACTGCCGCATCCACGAAGGCGGCCATCTGTTTCGAGGCGATCATGCCGGCCTCGTCCATAACGAACACCGTCTTCGCGTCGAGCATGTCGCGCTGTTGTTTCCAGCGCAGCTCCCACGACGCCAGAGTGCGGCTCGCGATCCCGGCCTCCTTCTCCAGGCCTTCGGCGGCCTTGCCCGCGAGTGCTGCGCCAACCACGCGATAACCGGCAAGCTCCCACGCCTCGCGGGCTGCCTTCATCATCGTCGTCTTGCCGGCGCCGGCGCGGCCGACAATCGCCGCGATCCGGGCGGCGCCCGCGACATGCTCGATTGCGGCTTTCTGCTCATCGGACAGCCGCGCATGGCGCGCAAAGACGGCCTCCAGGACTTTCGCGGAAACGCCATGTGTCTCGCGTGCGGAGAGCCAGATGGAACGACGCGCCATTTCAGCTTCGAGGCGGATCAATGCCCGCGTCGTGTAGCGCGCCGGCACGCGCTCGCCGGTCGCAAAATCAATGCTGTCGCCTTGCAGGCGCAGCACCTCGGCGCTCTGGAAAATGCGCGCCATCAGCTGCTGGAAGACTGCGGGATCGTCGACATAGCGATGGAGCACCTTGGCGACATCTAGGTTGTCAAAGACGCTCTTTTCGGACGTGATCAGGTCGAGCACGATCGCGGGATTTCCGAGGATACGACGGGCGTTTTCCGCACGGCGCCGCTCGTTCAGCTCGATCCGCTCGAGCTTCGACCGGACACCCTGATCTTGCGCCTTGCGCTCGATCGCCTTGGCCCCGACACCGAGATGAACGGTGGGCTCCAGGTCGATGCCCTGCTTCTCATAGGATCGGCCATCGACACGAAGGTCGACGCCGTTTAGCGCCAGATGGTTGTTCAACCGCTCGAACCACGCCTCGCGAAACACCTTGAAGTCGCCGGTATCGCCGGCCCATAGCCGGTAGAGGATCTTGCCCGTCTCGGTCCGAAGCGGCTGACCATCTTCGCCGATCACAGGAACTTTCTTCGCGCCGAAGCCGTCTTCCGTCAGCGGACGCAAGGTCATCATCAGGTGGATATGCGGATTGCCCGGATTGTCGTGGTAGACCCAGTCGACCACCATGCCTTTCGACAGGATGTGCTTTTCGACAAAGTCGCGCACAAGCGCGATGTTCTGCTCGGGCGTAAGCTCCAGCGGGAGGGCGATGGTCAGGTCCTTGGCAAGCTGCGCGTCGGATCGCTTCTCAGACGCCTCGACCTTGTTCCAGAAGGCTTCCGAAGCGACCGCGACCGAGCGATCCGAAATCAGGCTGCGCACCCATTGCGGGGCATCGGCTGGAGCCAGGAATTCCTCATGGAGAAGGCCCTGCTTGGCAGTGTAGTCGATCGTTCGGGCTTCGCGCTCGTAGGCCATCCGGGCACAATGCCGATAGGCTGCCGACAGCACGGCACTGCGGCCGTCGCCGCGGCTGACGATGTTGACGGAGAAGTGGGCGATGGCCACGGCGATAGAGCTCCAAGGTTTGAACATCGTTCGTTGAGAGACGCGGGCCCACGTCAGGGCCGCCACGCAAGGGCGTCGCGTCAGCGACGTATAATTGCGCCCTTGGACCCGCTCCTTCGGAACGGCGGGATGATGCTCCAATGTGTCGGCGATGCCGACGTGCAGATCTGCACCTATGCCTGACGGCGCTTTCGAAAGAGTCTGGCGCTGCTGACGCAACGCCAACTCCAAGAGGAGCGACAACGGAAAATGAAGAAGCCGTCATCGAAGATCAGGGAAGAGATCACCCGCCTGCAGGAGCAGCTGAAAGCAGCCGAAACACGCGAAGCCGAGCGCATCGGCCGAATAGCACTGAAGGCGGGCCTGGGCGAAATCGAGATCGAGGAGAACGCACTTCAGGCCGCCTTCGAAGATGTCGAGAAACGCTTTCGCCAAGGCAAGGTACAGGCGACCGGAAAGCGCAATGAAGACGGAGAGACGCCACGTCTTGGCGCGGCCGCGGCGCTCGCGACTGGGGCGGTTCAGAGCAGCGCTGGCGAGGTTTGAGCGGATGCAGCGATCGGCGACATCGAATGCCAGAAAGAAGGACACGCGCGAAAAAATCGAGCTCGGCGGCCTGATCGTCAAGGCCGGGCTCCGCTACGAGAAGCGTTCTCTGCTGCTCGGCCTGCTGATCGATGCAGCCAAGCGGATCAGGGGCGACGAGACGGAGAAAGCCCGACTAGCGGCGATTGGCGCGGAGGCCTTTGGTTGTGACGGCGAATAGGCTGCTTCTGGCAATCCTGCCCGCGGCAATCATTATCGCAGCCATGATCCTAACGTCGGGTATGGAACATCGGGTGGCGGCGCTCGGGACATCAGCGCAGGCCAAGCTGATGCTAGGAAGGGCTGGCATCGCCCTGCCCTACGTTGCGGCAACGGCGATCGGCGTTGTTGCGCTGTTCGCCGCCAATGGTTCGACAAATATCAAAACTGCCGGTCTGAGCGTGTTGGCCGGAAATGCCGTGGTCATTATCATCGCCATGACACGTCAGGCCATTCGCCTGGCTGGCGTTGCCGGCAACGCGCCAGCCGGACAATCGGTCCTCGCTTATGCCGATCCGGCAACGCTGATTGGCGCGGGCCTGGCCTTTATCGGAAGCGTCTTCGCTTTGCGGGTTGCGATAAAGGGGAATGCCGCCTTCGCAATGGCAGCCCCGAAGCGGATCGGCGGCAAACGCGCTGTCCACGGCGAGGCCGACTGGATGAAACTACCCGAAGCCGCAAAGCTGTTTCCCGAAGCCGGCGGTATCGTCATCGGCGAACGTTATCGCGTCGATCGCGACAGCGTTACCGCTATGCCGTTCCGCTCCGATGAACCGCAAAGCTGGGGTGCCGGCGGCAAGTCGCCGCTGCTCTGCTTCGACGGCTCTTTCGGATCGTCGCACGGGATCGTCTTTGCCGGCTCCGGCGGTTTCAAGACGACGTCGGTGACGATCCCGACCGCGCTCAAATGGGGCGGCGGCCTCGTGGTGCTGGATCCGTCGAGCGAGGTCGCGCCGATGGTCAGCGAGCACCGGCGTCAGGCTGGCCGGACAGTAATCGTGCTCGATCCGACCGCGTCTGGTATCGGCTTCAATGCGCTGGACTGGATCGGCCGTCATGGCAATACCAAGGAAGAGGATATCGTCGCCGTCGCCACATGGATCATGACCGACAATGCGCACACCGCGTCCGCTCGCGACGACTTCTTTAGGGCCTCGGCGATGCAGCTCCTGACCGCGTTGATCGCCGACGTCTGCCTGTCAGGACATACGGATGAAAAAGACCAGACTTTGCGCCAGGTCCGCGCCAATCTGTCCGAACCCGAGCCAAAACTTCGGGCGCGTCTGACGAAGATCTACGAACAGTCGAATTCGGATTTTGTGAAGGAGAACGTCTCCGTCTTCGTCAACATGACGCCGGAGACGTTTTCCGGTGTCTATGCCAATGCGGTCAAGGAAACACATTGGCTGTCCTACCCAAATTACGCCGGTCTCATCTCTGGCGACAGTTTCTCGACCGACGATCTCGCAGACGGCGAGACGGACATCTTCATAGCGCTCGATCTGAAAGTGCTGGAAGCGCACCCGGCCTTCGCGCGCGTCGTCATCGGCTCGCTGCTAAATGCGATCTATAACCGCAACGGCAATGTAAAGGGTCGAACCCTTTTCCTGCTTGACGAGGTGGCACGTCTCGGCTATCTGCGCATCCTCGAAACCGCACGAGACGCAGGCCGCAAATACGGCATCACGCTGACGATGATCTTCCAGTCGCTCGGCCAGATGCGCGAGGCTTATGGCGGGCGTGATGCAACGAGCAAATGGTTCGAATCCGCGTCGTGGATTTCTTTCTCGGCGATCAACGATCCTGACACCGCAGACTACATCTCCAGGCGATGTGGGGACACCACGGTCGAGGTCGACCAAACCAATCGCTCGTCCGGAATGAAGGGATCGTCACGATCGCGATCAAAGCAGCTCAGCCGCCGACCGTTGATCCTTCCGCATGAGGTTCTGCGCATGCGCGCGGACGAGCAGATCGTCTTCACCTCAGGCAACGCACCCCTTCGGTGTGGGCGCGCCGTCTGGTTTCGCCGCGAGGACATGAAGGCCTGTGTCGGGGAGAACCGGTTTCATAAAGTCGGAAAGCCGTCTAAAGCCTCCGCGATCGGACCGGCCAGAGCCGCGAGCTAGGCTGATCCAGAAAGATGAAGAGTATCGGAGAAATCAGCGTAAGCGCCGCCCCGCGGGGCGGGATTTCGGGAATTCTCGTCGTGCAAGGAGCGGGAACAGGGCAGCCGCAGGAGCCTCGATACCGTGGCTGGAAGGGAGGCGGGACCGACTGCGCCCCGCGCCTCGCACACCGTTTGGCCGCCCGTTCAACCAACTCGTCTCGACTTACGGAAAAGACGACTCCTTTTCCGCCGCAAAAGCGGGATGAAGCCGGCAGTGTCGACATCGAGCGGATGGCGGTTCGCCATCCCGGAGATGTTGCTACAGCTTTCCAAATTGACATATCGACAGGACTGCTCATGGAATTGGGTTCACGTTCGCCGGATTGGCCGCAATTGTCCTGGCACACTACATTCTATTCTCGCAAAGCGGAAAGCGTCTCTCTCCTTCAGGATCAAATACTTGGTGTTCAGCACTCGTATTTTGCATGACAGCATTATAGTGCGTTGTGTACGAGCCAGACCTATCGATCACCATACAGTCGGGCATCGCTATCGTCATCGCGACGCTCGCCGTCCTCTTGTCTTCGCGCAGCGGTGATCTGGGATGAATGAGCCTAGCCGAAGATCGTGCGGGATCGCATGCCGTGGGGCCACACGCAAAAAGCGTCCACCCATCCCCTATTCGACATGGCCCATCATCACCGAAATGAATCGATCCATGCCGACCGATTCATAAGTGTCGTTGGACGCGGCTGCTGAGATCAACGATCCTCAGATCATGATCTCACAACCCTACCAGCTCTATGTCGAACGCACGGACGAAGCCCGCAACATGGCTCGCTTCTATGCCATGACGATCGAGCCCGATCTGTTCGGTGAGGTCTGCCTGGTACGCCGCTGGGGCCGGATCGGAGCGCACGGTCAGACGAAGGCCCAGCCTTTTGCCAGCGAACGCGATGCTGTCATGGTCTTCCTCGATCTTCTCCGACAGAAGAGAAGCCGCGGGTATCGAACGGTCGCTTCGGCGGCTCGGTATCAGGCTTTTCTTCCGGAAAAAGGAGAAGAAACCCAACTTCGCGGGTAATCGCAATGGCCCTTGGCAATTTAAGCGCTATCGACTTGAGGGTCAGTGCTACGACTAAGACAGCGACGATGAGGGGTGGAAATTGCCATCCTTCTGTATCGAATGGAGATGCAGTCGCGAAGACGATCCTAAGGCTTCGCCCATCTTCGTCGAAAGCCTCGACGTTATTGGAAAGTATCTTCCAGTTTCCTCGCCGCCTGTTCGGGCGGGACCAGATTAGCTGGAGAGCCTGTCTTCGCCTTCGAGCTCGGCGAGCGTTGCGTGGATCGGAGCCCGGAAACTCGGATCGTCAAGCTTGACCGAGAGGTAGTCGCGGCCCTCACCGGAGATCTTCTGCCAGGCGGCGCCGAGTTCAACATTGCCGGCGTAGAGTCGGAACTGTGGGCCATTATCAGAGGTTTCTCGACCCGAGCGATGCGGGCCTTGACGTTGAGGGCGAGTGTGCGAAAAGCCGTTTTCGGTGGAGGTGAAGGTGCCGATGGTTGCCATTGTCGTATTCCTTTTCTCGTGTTCGGGCCGCGCCCATCGCGGTCTCGACGTCTGTCGCAAAGACCGGTGACGATCGGACCGCACCCGATGGCCGGAATACAGTGCAGGGCGGCAACTGCTAGTTTTGTTCGTCGGAGAGGAATGGCGGCTCAGCCGACAAGGGTCGGAAAAGTGGTTTTGGTCGTTGCGGAAAATCGATCGAGACCCAACAACTCTTCGGTGAGACAAGCCTCACCGAGCCCGCACGGACCGGCCCATTGTTGTCATGAAAAGAAATTCACACGTAGTGCCCCGTCAAACGTCGATTGCAAGCAAATTCTCTCCTCCCCGGATTGACTTTAAGTTACGACGAATCAAATGCTTGCTCGCCTGACAGAGGAGAACACTGATGGCCGAAGAAACCAAGATTGAGAACACTGCGACGACAGAACCGGTGGCCGCAGCATCCGTTGAGAAGAAGACACGCAAGCCACGGACGCCGAAGCCTGCCGCCGAAGCCAACTCCGTCGATGCCACCGCCGCGCCTGCCGAAAAGCCGGCCAAGAAGACGCGTGCGAAGCGTGGCTCCAAGACAGCTCCGGCCAAGGCAGAAAAGACGGTCGCACCGAAGACCACCGCCACTCGCGCACCCCGCGTAAAAGCTGTTGCTTCCGCTCCGGTTGCCATCTCTGCTGAGGTCATCGACGATATCGCCGACCTCATCAAGCTTGAGGAAGAGAATAAGCAGCTTCGAAAAGAACTCTCTGAAAAGCTGCGCGCCGAGAATGCAGACCTGCGCAAGCGGCTCGGAAAGGCCTGAGTGCTGGTTTTGAGCGGCGCCATGTGCGATGGCGTCGCCGATCTTTCGTCTGATTGGATCAAGATCAATGCGGTCTTGCCGACAGTGAATGACCGCGGCAATGTCTCGCCGCCATGCTTTGAAGGTTACATGTGATGAAAACACCATGGAGATTTGTGGCTGACCTGGTGTCGCGAAAACCGAAACCACATGGTCGTGACGAGAGCCCGGCAATCGAACCGAAGACCATTGCCCTCGAATACAAACCTGTCCCCGAAGAGAAACAACCTGGCCTCGACGCGACCGTAGTCGACCGCTCCGCAGAACCCGTCTCCGAGGCGCAAGTCGAGACAAGCCAACCGGAGCCTGATACTAATCCTGGTGAAGTCGGAACAGCGGCATCAGTTGCGGCAGAAGCTTCTGCGGCTGCAGTCGGTACTGAAGAGTCCGCAAACCTCGCCACCACGCCGCGGGCCGAGGAAACCTCACCTGCTTCACCTAAGACCAAAGCTGCCGAAACACCGGTGAAGCCGGCGTCGGCACGTCGAAGGAAGGTTGAGCCTATCGTGAAGCCGACGGCTTCGGTCGGAACTGCGTTAGAGAAAACTCCTGCCGTCGCAGCCGGCCCGAAATCCTCTACGGATGAAATGGCCGACCTCGATGCGGAGGTTGCGGCGTTGCGGCGTCAGCTTGCAAAGAAGCTCGTCGAGCAGAACGCACAATTGCGCAAGATGCTCGCCAGGTTTGACGCGCGCTAATTGCGGACCACCATTCCGACGGGGGAAAAGGCCCCGCCGGTGGCGGAGCCCGTGATGTCAATCAATCTCGGTTCAGGCGGGACCAGATGAGCTGGAGACCGTCTTCGCCTTCGAGCTCGGCGAGCGTTGCGTAGATCGGGGCTGGGAAGCTCGGATCGTCAAGCTTGACCGAGAGATAGTCGCGGCCCTCACCGGAGGTCTTCCGCCAGGCGGCGCCGAGTTCAACGCTGCCGGCATAGACGCGGAACTGCGGGCCTTTGTCGGAGGGGTTTTCGACGCGGGCGATGCGGGCCTTGACGTTGAGGGCGAGTGTGCGAATGGAGCCGGTGAAGCCGTTTTCGGTGGAGGTGAAGGTGCCGATGGTTGCCATTGTCGTATTCCTTTTCTGGTATTCGAGCCGCGCCCATCGCGGTCTCGATGGCTGTCGCAAAGACCGGTGACGATCGGACCGCACCCAGCCGGGGCCGCCGGCGCGCCTGCGCGCTGGGGTGGCATTGGGCCGTAATGAAATGGAGGACGACAAGTCGCAGATTTGTTAGTCGGCGAGGAGGAAGGCGCAGCCTTCCGGGGTAAGAAATCTGAGGCCGTCGTTGCGGGAAGACGATCGAGGCGCAGCCGGTCTCCGGTCAGACATGCCTCATCGAGCCCGCAGATGGGTTGCCGGAAACTGCGACGGGAAGGGATATGGCAATGGCGTTCCGCCACATTCGCCTTGGGCACGAATGGCATCCTGCGTCATGTCCAGTTGGACCGCTGTTGTTGCTTGCTTCGATCGGGGATAAGCCTTTCTGCTAACATTGGCCCGCTTACTTGCTGCGCCCGGTGCGATATCGTTGCATCGCGAATCGCTGCCTGGAGGATCAATGCGTCAGCAGACCAAACCGTTCGTCATCGAACGCAAACCATCCCGTAAACCGAAAGCCGACCCCGTAAAACCGTCGATCTGGGGAAGGCTGGATGCTGACATCGCGCAAGGCCTGCGAGACCAACTGGACAAGGACCAACAGAAGATGGATCACGTGGCGGCGATGGATGGTGACGAATGTGCTTGAGTGTCAGGTCGCGAGCCTCCCATCGACCCCCGGCTGCAGCGAACGCAGGAAGCTCACGGCGCTCTGTGCGTGAGCGCGATGCGCGACATGAATTTGCGAGAAAACTGGCCGAGAGGCTTCGGATCCTCGATCGCCCAGGACGTGGCGAGGTTATCGGAATTGAACTTGTCGACGATGACCCGAGGCCGAGGTGTAGAGCTTTGCGCGCCGGGCTTGCGTTCCGGGTATCTGGACGGCGCGAGCGCTGGCCGCGGGCGGCTGGCTGGAAATCAGGTACAGCAGCGGTTTCGGCTTTCCATGCCTGCCGGCGAGGATGAGCATCACGCAGGTTGGCCGAGCCTTGCGGCCGCCTTCTTACCACGTTCATGCCGGCGAGCCCAAAGATTACGAGCAGAGTATGGCGACCCCTGCCGCGCATCAGTCATCACGGCCGCCATCGCGCGCGACGGCGTCGAGGCCAGCCAGCATTTCGTCACGCTCGGCGCCGACAAGATCCGGAACGGTTTCCAAGATCGGTTAGGGAAAAGCTGGCCATATCTGTTCTCCTTGCTTGTTCAGCTAAAAGAGGTGAATTAGCTGTTTTCGACAGGTGGGGAATGCGCTCCAGACAGGAAGAACTGCTTGGTTGAGCTTTGCCGCCGGTGGCAATCACCACGCTACCTCAGAATGCCGCTAACCCTATGTTGATCGCTCCGACCTCATTCCGGCAGACGGTAGACCTCGGCATTGTCCTGCCGGTCCCGGAGGCCTTTATACGAAGCGTGACGCAGTTTGCCGTCATCAGTCCAGGCACGATACTCAATTTCGGCGATTAGTGTCGGCTGAACCCAGACGACACCGCGCTGTTTCAGCGCGATAGGCGCCCGGGATGTCTTGAGTTTGTCCAGATCCTTGCGAAGCCTAGTTGCATCGCGCTCATTGAAGCCTGTTCCGACGTTGCCGACATAGATGAGATCGTGGCCTCGATAGGCCGCGAGAAACAAATTGCGGATGCCACCGTGTGCAACAGCGGATGGTTCATAGCCGACGATGAAAAAGCTGTCGCTCTGGACGCATTTCACCTTGATCCAGTCACCGGTACGGCCGGAGCGATAAGGCTGCTCACGGTTTTTGGCGATGATACCCTCGAGTCCATGCGCACATGCGGCAGCTAAAAGTTCGTCGCCATCGGCTTCGACCGCCTCGGAGAGCTTAATGACGCCGGCATGACCGACGAGAAACCCTTCCAGGATCTGCCGACGCTCAGCGAGGTCCAGCTTCGTAAGGTCGTGTCCATCGAAATAAAGGAGATCAAAAGCATAAAAGATCGCCTCATCCGCCCGACGGTGCCCGCCCCTTCCCCCAAGGGCACGCTGAAGAGCGCCGAAGCTCGACTTCCCCTCCTCATCCAGGACGACAGCCTCTCCGTCGAGAATCATCGTCGCGCCGAAGTCGGCGGCCTCCTTGGCGATTGTCGGAAAGCGATCAGTCCAATCGTGCCCTCCACGCGTCAGAATGCGCACGCGGCCGGGTGCAACATGGACGGCAAGTCGATAGCCGTCCCATTTTATCTCATAGAGCCATTGCGGCCCTTTCGGGACCTCGGGCTTCAGAAGCGCTAGCGCCGGCTCGATCCGCTCCGGCATTTGATCGAGCGGCAATTGCGGCTGGTCTGGATCACGAGCTTTGCGGGCTCGGCTCCGCAGCGGCATTTCCGAGGAGGCGAGAAGTGGTTTTGATGACTTACGCGGGGACTTCGTCATGGAAAACAGTGCAACAGAGAAAGCTTAATGAGTCGAGTCTTTCCTCATCCCGACAACTCACCAAGCACGCTTCAATTTCCACTGGTCGTACGGCATCCAACGGAGCGGCGCCGTGACATGGATGATCTCAGGTAATGTTTTCGTCGATTTTCGGGACACTTCCCGAAGCGCAAGAGGCACCGACCGCTATGATCGGCACCCCTTGATAAGATCAGCCGACGGCACGATCTTCGCTGCTGGTCCCTTCAATATCCTCCGGCAGATCACCAAGATGTCGGTCGTGGTCGTTTCCCGTGGTTGTTGCGGCTGCCAAAGCCTCGTTTTCACCCTTCGAGCCTGTAATGAGCGCAGCGTCGGTGCGGGGGGCTGAACAAAAGGCAAAGCGATCCCGGACGATGCAGGAAAAGCCGCTATCGGTCCAAACCCGAAACCCTTCCGGGACCTCCTCTTCAAACCACCGGTCACCAGCTTCGATGCAGTCACGAATATTGTTTAAGGTGACGAAGAATGCGCCGCCCCACGATGAGGGAACGCGAGCGTGAATTGCATTGGCCAATGCCATGGGACGAACATGCCCGGTGATTTCCCGCAGATTGGGGATGGCGACGGGGTGCGCGGTGTTCATAGATGCTCTCCGGTAGAGTGGTGATAGATTGAGAGCGCCGCCAGGGCGGCGGCGCTCCTGCAATCCGGTCAGGATTTCAGAGCGGCCATCCGTTCGCCGAGCAGCCAAAGCGCCTTGTTGAGTTTGATGTCCTGATCGATACCGTTCACGGCGCGGGACTTTACGCGGCGCGGCCTGCCAAGATCGTCACGGCCAACACCACGCAATCCGCCCTTGATGGCGTTTTCCTGCACCACGTTCCAGACCGTCCAAAGATCGTCCGCGCGATCGTTATGACGACGAGGGATAAGTAACTGTTCGGCCTTGATCGGCGTTGTCGTTTCGCCTTCACTGTCACCAAATCGCAGGACATGGGCGGCGTCCGCCAGAATATCCCTCTCATCGCGATCCAACCTTAACATTGACCAGTCCTGTGGAGCGGCAAGGGTGCGCTCGGCTTCGCCGAGAACGCGATAGGTGCCCTCGATGACCTTATGCTGCACATCGCCGGAATGACGCACCTTGATGGCATCGATGGTGCCGGTCTGTGTGACCAGGGAATTGAGGCAACGGACCCGAAACAGCCCGGCCATCAATTCGTAAGCGCTAGTTCCGTCATTGGCATTCTTGAGGAGGGTCTCGCAAACGGTATCGCCGACGTTGTAAACCTTGCCGTCATCGATGCGGCGCAGGCGAATAAGATGCTTGGTGAAGTCGGCCTTTCCCTCTATGCGGCTGCGCGACTGCTTCGCCCCGACCGGCATAAAGCCTTCCCGCATGAGACCCCGCAGAATCTCGATCGTAGGAATGGGCTGGAACCGTTCGGACCGGCTCTCATGGGCGGTCACGGCAAAGATTGACGGCGCAACCCGGCGCATTTCGGTTTCGGTCAGTGCGCGGCAAGTGTCGAAACGCGCGGTCTCGGTATAGATGCTCATTGTCGGTCTCCATTGGTTGCGGTTGTCACCTCCGAAGGGCAAGTCCCCTCGGGCGAAGCCTCCCCGGTCTTTCCTGGGGAATGGCCTCTGACATTCCCCGGGACAGAGGGGGGAGGGCGAAAGCCCGCCCCGCGGCGTCAAACTGGTCTGTCAAGCGGCGCGGCGCGGAAGGCGGGGCGTCTTCACGGGTCCGCTTGCGGACTGGCGCGGAAGATGAACCGGCTTCACGGGCCGCTTGACCGGCCTGGGCGGCGATGTCATGGGGCGAACAAATGGAAGCGGCCCGAAACGGGCCTCATGATGGGGTGCGCCCGCACCCCGACCGAAGAGTGGAACGTCAAATGATCGCTTGCGGGCAAGCGCAATCCTTCAAAAATGGAGAGCATCGGAGAAATCAGCATGGCGCCGGCCGTTGGCCGGGATTTCGGGAATTCTCGACGCGCAAGGATCGGAACAAGATGGGGTGGTTGCCGTCCTCCCCTCACGGCATTGCAATATGCCAAGATGATGTGGTTGTAGCCCACAGGACGGAGAAGACGGCAAAATGAAAGACACGATGATCGGGGTGGATCTGGCAA
>Ga0209437_100327_pt1 | contig 60273 bp, 86 predicted proteins | sample AraplaL_Cvi_mTSA_FD_184266 | JGI IMG/M metagenome (GOLD analysis project Ga0209437, IMG submission 184266) | Arabidopsis root microbial communities from the University of North Carolina, USA - plate scrape CL_Cvi_mTSA (SPAdes) (version 2) | ecosystem: Host-associated > Plants > Roots > Endosphere...
TACAGCCAGAATGAAGCCCGGCCACATCGTACCCCAGTTGTTAAACAGCATAGCGATCTGACAGACAATACCAACAGTGAGCAACAATCCACCGGGAACCAGCAGTCCAACCCCTCTGCCAATCATGGAGAAGTAGAGCCAGTGAAAGAACAGTCCTAGTGGAATCACGAATAACGTGGGCCAGAAGGTCGCAAAGATCGTACCCGGACCGAGTGAACCTCCCTGGTTCAGAATCAGGTACACGCCCAACAAAATGAGAACAGGCGCAAGGATCGTACGTTTAGCCATAATATCTCTCCTTCTCAATACAAGATCAATTTCCGAACGGTCGTATGTAGAGCAATTACTTTCGTTACTCACAGCATACCATGAAGTGGAAAAGTTGATCCTCGGTCTTTGGAGTTAAAGTGAACCTAGACCAAAGTCTAGGTAAGCATTTCAGGGAAATTATCTTTTTATCTTTCTGAAGATGAGCCTATCGTTGAACATACTAAAAACCCACTCTGTTGAAGAGTGGGTTCTGTCATTCTTTTTATCCTGAATGTAGCCTGTTATTTCACCACATCCGAATGTTTCTTGCCCCAGCTGTTCACACCGTCATCCTCAATGATGGAGATGGCTGCGTCGGCGATGTCGGGGTTCGTCATCAGTTTCTCCTGAATACGGAACTTGATGTCATCCGCATCCGCCAGGCTGAGTCCTTTGGTCAACTCAATCAGACCTTCCACATGATAATAACGGCCTTCCTGAATGATACGCATCATCTGAATATCGGCAACGTGTGTGTCTGCCAGAATGGTCTGGGATACTTTGTCCTCAATATCCTGCGGAGCCGCAACACCAATTAATCCGATCATATTATCGTAACCGACACGGAAGGCTACAGCGATCATCAGACATCCAATAATCGTCGTCACAATACCATCAAGCAAAGCAAAATTGGTCAATGCAATGACTACAACGGAGATCAAGGCGAGTGTCGCACCGAGTACTGCTACAACATCTTCGTAGAATACGAGACGGGTTGGTGGCGCAGCACGGCCTACATTTTTGATCGCAGCAGGGACCAAGGCAAATCCGGCGGCTTTGGGTGCCCGTGCTTCTTTTAAGATTTCCTTCATGGCTTTGATCAGAATGGCCCCGTCAATGACAATGTTCAGAACAAGTACTCCGATATTAATCCAGAGACCGCCGGTATGACCAACAGGATGCTGCAACAGATGGATGCCTTCATGGATCGTTTCATACGCCATAATCGTCACGACAATCACGGCGATCATGCAGAAAATGTTAATGACCCGTCCGAATCCGGTCGGGAAGCGGCGTGTAGGTTTTTTCTCGGACAACACACTTCCGACAAATACAAACCCTTGGTTAATGGCATCAGCGAGCGAATGCATCGCCGAAGCGAACATGGCACCACTGCCACTGAATAGGAAAGCTCCCCCTTTGCACACGGCAAGTACAGCATTACCTGCCATCGCAACGGCGGAGGAGGTGTTCCCCTTTTTGACGAGAGACATAAAGCTCTCAGACTTTGGTTGTTCAGCCACTTCGTATGTTCCTCCCAGATCAATGTAATGTGTAGAAAAGGTAGTCCTCATCTACATAGGTTGTGCATTTCCACTAAATGTTATTATAACCGCTTTGACATATCCCAGCATTATGCAAAAAAGGTCATATCATCATGGATTCATGTGATCCATAGGAAGTGAAGAGATTACAGCTGGAGTAATTTACACTTCCTTAGTACTCAATGGCCTCCAAGGCACGTAGATTCCGATTGGACTGTTCCAACAGTTCCGTAAATGTCCCAGCCACGTAATATACAAAATCTGGATCATGTATGTACATAATAATTTGCCCGTATGAACCTTCTTCTGTCGGATCAAAGTCGAACATCAGATACAGTGATCCACCTCCGAGCATGCCAAACGTAACCCATTTTTTCTGAAAAAGGTACGGTTTGATTCGGGGATCAAGTTCTCCGATCTCTTCTTCGGTAAAATAATCATCCATACGGTTCTCCACCAGCGTGGATTGCCCCTTTTGAATCCTTTCCAAGGACAATAGATAAAATGGCTCAGTTTCCCGTCCGTCCTCAAGGCTTGGATACAAGACGTGAAAGCCATAACCGCTCCCATCTTTACGTTTATAGAACGCACGAAAATCAGCAGGTAAACGAATGCCATGTTCCCGCTCGAATGCATCGAGCTGCTCATCTGTCACACCTTCAAACTGGCGATATGCCTCCAAGAGCTCCCGGTTTTCCTCATCTTGTACCTTCTCCTCCAGCAACATATCCAGTTCATCCATCAATTCATATATACGCTGTTCTGACATGCAATTCCCTCCCTATGAACTATTCAGATAATATGATGAGTGTTATGCGAGCAAACTGTGCCTGATTTCACCATATTATAGTTATAATCCGAAAAAGCACACAAGAAACCGGAGTCCTTGCTTACATACTACAATGGTCTCATTATTCAAATGCGGTGGTTGCATACTCAGCACACCTGGCTCCATCCCAATCGATGATGTACAACCTTCATGAAAGTCGCTCCTAACAACAAATAAAGCGTGGTTTACAGGGGCAATCCCTGTAAACCACGCTTACTTATTTATCAACCATATAAATGAAACTAGCTTTTTACATCGTCCTCTTTAATCAAACTTCCAACAGGACAAGCTCAGGTTGCCATACTGATAGGCTTTGAACAGGAGGGATGCCCGCTTGTTCTGATCACCTGCACCCATGGCGAGTAACAGCGGTACAAAATGCTCCGGGGTAGGCACGGCCGCTTGAGCTGAAGGTGCCAGTTTATCATAGGAGAAGAGAGACTCCGTATCCCAACTCACCAGCTTGTCATGTAGCCAGTTGTCGAACTCTGATGCCCACGGGTCAACGCCGTTACTTTCCCAGTTCAATCGACGCAGATTGTGAACGGTTCCGCCGCTGCCAATGACGAGAATGTCTTGCTCACGCAAGGAAGCGAGCGCCTGTCCGACCTGATATTGCTGTTCACCTGTTAGATAGCGATTCACAGACAAGGCAATTACGGGAATATCCGCATCCGGGTAGAGCAGGCGCAGAACGACCCATGCACCATGATCCAGGCCACGAACATCATCCGTTTGTACCGGAATCCCGGCTTTTTGCAATAACCGCTCTACTTCGACAGTGGTTTCTGCCTTTCCTTGAGCCGGATACTTGATCTGATACAGCTCGGGCTTGAAACCGCCAAAATCATAGATGGTTTCGTAATTGGCTACCGAGGATACAAGCTGAGTTGTGGATTCCCAGTGAGCAGAGAACAATACGATTGCTTTGGGTTTTGGCAGTTCCTGTCCGAGTTTCTGCAAAAATTCGGTGTACGCATTCTCCTCCAGTGCCAGTGATGGGGCACCGTGAGCAATAAACAGGGATGGCATCATTATGAATTCAGTCCTTTCGGGTCTTCGTTCAGGTCTTCGGTAGTCAGATGTGCATCCGCCCGAAGCCATTGTTGGAATTGTTGATATAGATCGGGGGTCACTTGATGCCCACCGTTGTAAGGTACATATGTGACGTGATGGGTATGTTGACGGAAGAAATTGGCGTTATCTTCGCCCAGTTGCAGCGGGAATAGATGATCCTGATCCCCATGCGAGATAAACACGGACAGCTCCGCATCGGGTTGCAGTTTGTACTCGTCTTTCACAAATTGCGGGATGTACCCACTCATGGCTACAATGCCTTTAATGGCATCTCCCATGATTAGCGATAGGGTCATTGCCATAATGGCGCCCTGGCTGAATCCGGCAATATAACGCCGCGTGGGATCAATTGCATATTTGGCGGACAGATCAACAATTAACTGTTGCAGTCCCAGCACGGAGGCATCATACAATTCGCGGATGGGATTGCCAATGCTTTTGATCTGAAAATAAGCATAACCACTACCCTGAACGATAGGCCCACGGATGGCGACGATAATAAAATCAGATTGTAGTGGCTCCATCAAACGAAGCATATCTTGCTCATCTGATCCCATGCCATGTAAGGCGAAGATGACAGGATAACGCTGATCAGAATTGTAATGGGATGGTAATCGGACTTCATGTATATAAGGAGAATTCATTGAAAACACCACCTGATGAGGAATGAGTTACATATATTGTTCTGATGCCGCATGACGAAGTTCACTAATATGAAATAAATATTCTTATTTATGAAAAAAATTTATCATGGTTTGATTGTAGGGTCAATACTTTTTTTGTATGATGAATATATGTTGTTTATAAGAAATCTTGAATGGCTCTAAAAAAGTGTCGCTGCGTATGGTTCATAATTTATTCCCAAGGACGTGATCAGGATGTTGAAGAGTATCGTGCCTATTCTAAGGATGTTTGATGAAAAAAAGGCTAAAGAATTCTACCTTGAATACCTGGGGTTCCAATTGGATTGGGAACATCGATTCGAACCGGATATGCCCTTGTACATGCAGGTTTCGCTCGATTCCATCGTGATTCATCTGTCCGAACATCATGGAGATTGTACACCTGGTGCTGCCTTGCGCGTGGAGACAGACAATGTGGATGCATTACGGGATAAGCTTATTTTGCAAAAGTACACATATTCCAGACCCGGTATTGAGGAGACACCTTGGAATTCAAGAGAAATGACCGTGACTGATCCGTGTGGCAACCGAATTATATTTGTTGAGTCACGCGCCGAATAAATAACCTGAAGAAGATCAACAGAAGGGGAGGGACGCGATATGGATATTGGCTTGGCTATTCGTACGATCCGCAAGCAGAAACAGATTACGATTATGCAGATGTGTGAGGGAACCGGTTTGTCCAAAGGTTTTATCAGCAACGTAGAAAATAACAAAACGTCCCCTTCCATTGCTACGCTTGAAAGTATTGCGGATTATCTGGAAGTGCCACTTCCTTATTTGCTGTTGACACCGGAGCAACGGATGAACGTGGTACGCAAAAACGAACGCAAGGAAACGACGGCCGGAAGTGGACAGATCAAAGTGCAGCACCTTACCGCCAAAGGTGCCATGCGCATGTCCATTGTAGAATTGCCTCCAGGAGCATCGACAGGGGTTAGCAAACATGCGGGGGAAGAAAGTCATCTGGTGTTGCAGGGCAAGATTCGGGCGGAGCAATGCGAAGATGTGGAAGTTCTTGAAGTGGGTGATTCGTTCACCTGGAATGCGATTGTGCCTCATGAAGTGACCAATATCGGTGAGGAGCCTGCCGTGGTGCTCATAGCGGTGTCCAAGGAATTGGGTTTGGATCATTTGTAGAATAAAAAAAGGACGACTCCCTAGTCATGAACATGCGAACATGCATACATGTACAATGGGAGACGTCCTTTTTAATATTTCTAACGAACTGAGTGAGCCTTATTAGATGATTTTAAGCAGACATTGGGATGTAACGAATCTCAGACGCTTTATTTCACTGCTGTGTGTGTAATTTGGCTACATTCCACATACTTCTGGCGAAGTAACGTCGCTGAGATTCGTTACGTTTCTCATTTCCTGCAAAAGAGCACAATAAGGTGTGAGAGATTCGTTGGAAAGGTCAGAAGCACACTGTCTATTGCGGATTCGTCGTCCAGATGCCTGCTGCTTTAACGAAGACACGGTCAGACAGCTTGAGCGTTGCGAGTGCAAGTTCAGCTACATCTTCCGCTTGCATCATGCGATCTTCGTCGCCAATTTTAAGTCCGGCATTGGTCGCAAGCTCCGTATTAACTGTGCTTGGTGTCAGTGCGGTCACACGAATGTTGGACTTGCGCACTTCCTGCATCAGAGATTCGGTCATGCCGAGTAGCGCAAACTTGGATGCACAGTATGCCGAACCTGTAGCGAATCCGCGCTCACCTGCAGTGGAAGCAATATTGATGATACTGCCGCTACTTTCCTTGATCATGCTTGGAAGGACAGCGCGTGTGACGTAATATGTACCCATAACGTTAACATGCAGAATGCGTTCCCACTCTTCTGGCTCCATATCCAGCAGTGTGCCGAAGCTTGCGATACCTGCATTATTGATCAGAATATCCACTGCACCGAGTTCCATCTCAATGGCTGCTACAGCGGCTTCCGCCTGTGTGCGATCCGAGATATCTGCTACAGCACTGGCTACTTTCACACCGTATTCTTGACTAAGAGACTGCTGAAGAGCCTGAAGATCGGAAGCGGTGCGAGCGATAAGGCCGATGTGCACTCCTTCCTTGGCAAGTGCTTCAGCGATGGCACGACCGATGCCTTTACCAGCACCTGTGATGATAGCTGTTTTATTTTTAAGTTCCATGTGGGTAATTCCTCCTTAGAATTGGACTGGCATTTGATTATACTATATTACCCACAGTTCGGAAATTTGCTTCATCGCTATTTGGTAATCTATTTGGTAATCTCAATGCTGCCTGAAGAAGTACGGGCTTTGATCACTTCCCGGCTCACCATTGGGGATTCAGGTACATCGACACTTCCGGAAGTAGCTTTAGCGTCGTAAATTCCGTCGAAATCAGGTGCAGCTTGAATGAAAATATCTCCTGATGTTCCAGACGCATTAATCGGGGCGGAATGGGACTGTTCAATATGAATGCTTCCCGAAGTGAATTGAACATCGGCCGCACCATTTAATTCAGTGATCTCAATATCTCCTGATTCAATCTTACTGTTTACATGACCGGCAATCTGATCTGCCGTGAAGCTTCCGGATGTCTGTTTCACGGTTATGTCTCCATCAATCATGGAAGCGTTAATGTCGCCAGAAGTTAGAACCAATTCAATATTGGGCGCCTTGATGTTTTCCAGACGTATGGAACCTGAGGTATTATTCAGCTCAAGCTGTTTGGCATTTAGACCTGTCAGATCCCAGTCACTTGAAGAGGAGTCCAGCTTAACCTCATTTAACTGGTGTCCTTCAGGCAGGGCAACGGTTATTGTGGAGTCTTGATCATTCCAATACAGGGTGAAAAATTGCAATCGTTCACGTTCTGTCTGAGACAGATGGAATGTGCCGTTGGATAAGGTGGCTTGTTCGAAGCTTTTGACTACGGCAGTATCCCATTTTCCATCCACTTCGATATAACCATTCGAATCCGGGCTTACAACAAATTCAATATCTGCACTGAAATTAGCATTCATGATAATGTTCTGCAATTCATCCGCTTTGAAATCCCATCGTTTGGAATAATGCTCTCGTTCATCCCCGAACTGAACGCCATAGATGGATGTTCCGAGCAAACCTATTCCGATACATATCACGGCGAGCGCAAGCCATTTCTTGGTGCTCATGCGGAAACATCTCCTTTCATCGTGTTTTTATTCCATTGAATGTATTGAAGAGTGATATTTTTGAAGCCTCTAAAAACGTACTTGGATGCAATGGTAAAACAAATGCCGACACCGAATGCACCAATCGCAACGAAAATCTCTGCTTTATCGAGTTGGCCAAGGAATACGAAGTCTACAACTGCTGCCACAGGAGCCAATACCAGCAAGGAAAGGCTCGCGAGCGTAAGCCATACTGACCATAGAGTAAGACCAAGTGGAATGCCAAGCATCAGATTCAGGAATAACAGGCCAACGGCTGTGAAGAAGTTGCGAGTGGCTCTCGTGCTGTTTCTGGGGGATCGCATTTCGCGATACGTCGGTGCATAGAATGCATCTGAACCCGGCGTATGCATGTCATAACGATCACCGAGTGCTTCCTTCGCGATCTCTTCCGGCTGTCCCAGTTCCCGAGCGATCTCTTCTTCCAACCTGCCTTCTCTGAGTCCAAGCTCGAAATGTTGATCATAATCTGCGAGCAATTCGGCCCGTTCCTGCGGTTCCATCGGCCGTAGATGAATTTCCATGGCCTGCATAAATTGTTGTCTATTCATTATGAGTTCCTTCCTCAATCAGATTTGCGACATTGCGCACAAATTCATTCCACTCTGTCGTCAGTGCCGTCATATAGTCGCGACCTGTATCGGACAGTCGGTAATACTTACGCGGCGGTCCTTCGCTTGATTCTTGCAGATAGGTGGTGCAGTAACCGTCATTTACAAGCCGGCGAAGCAGGGGATACAGTGCGCCCTCAGCAACTTCGATATGTTTGGAGACCGCCTGAGCCAGTTCGTAGCCATACCGATCCTGGCGGTTAATTAATACCAGGACGCACAGCTCCAATACTCCTTTTTTGAACTGGATGTTCACATTCACACAGGTTCCTCCTTAATAGCTTCATTTATCGCTAGTGTATATTGTTCAGTAGTGGTGAAGTTATCATAGCATTTCGGTACTGTTTAATGCAAGGTAGTGACTTTAAAATAGTTCCGTATCACGATTCATCAATAATAAGTTGGATTAATACTGATGCTCAGCTGAAGCTGTCTGTTTAGCTATAATTCAGCATACGCAAAAACCGGATCGGTTGCTTCCGTCTGGAGGCGGATTCCGATCCGGTCTGTGAGATGAACTTTTATTTCTTCTATTTACACATTAATCACTACATGTTGGTTAATCCTGTGCATCCAGAACTTTAAGGTCTTCCACAGCAGGGCCCTCAATCACATGGCCTGCATAATTGAAGCGGGAACCATGGCATGGGCAATCCCATGAACGCTCGCCTTTGTTCCATTCGACTTCGCACCCCAGATGAGTGCAGGTGGTATCCACCAGAAACAGCTTGCCACTGGTGTCCTTGTAGGCGCCAGCCCGTTTACCATTATGACGAACGACAGCTCCTTCATCTTCGCCAATATCGCTAACGCTTTTGTGCACAATACCTACTTTACCGGAGATCAATTCCTTAGCTACATTCACATTTTCCACAATAAAGTGCTTCATGCCAGGATCAGCTTTGAATCTTGCCGGATCGAATACAGCGGCATGAGGATTGTCACGTCCGGTGATGCGATCTGCGAGAAGGTGTCCGGCCATTGTGCCAGTCGTCATTCCCCATTTGGCAAAACCGGTCGCCACGTAGACACGTTCATGTCTTCCGGTAATCGGTCCAATGTAAGGCACCTTGTCAATGGAGATCAGATCCTGGGCTGACCAGCGATATGGAATGTTGCGAATGCCAAATGTCTCCGCCGCGAACTGCTCCAGGCGTTCATAATGACCGAAGGTACAGATGCCTTGTCCGGTTTTGTGATTTTCTCCCCCGAAGAGAATGAGTTCTTTTCCCTCATGAAGGACAGTACGCAGAGATCGGTACGGTGTATCATCCGAGATGTACATGCCACCAGCATATGTTTTTTCCGGTTCGACTAATACGGCGTAGGATCGCTCGGCGTGTAATCGTGTGAAATAAAATCCGGGATCATAGACGGGAAAATGAGAAGCCACGACAATATGTTCCGCTGTTACGGATGGGCCATCTCCATAAGTTCTGACATGCAGTGAAGCATCTTCCTCTACATCCGTAACTGTCGTATGCTCGTAGATCTGTACCCCTTGTTTCACAGCGGAATCAAGCAAGTAGTGCAGATAGGCCAACGGATCAAAGCGTGCCTGACCCGGCATGCGAATACCTGACCTGGCGGGAACTGGAATAGGGAGTGGGTCTACCCACTCACCAGGGATATTGAGTTTGCCATAGGCGGTCAGCTCGATCTCCAGTTTTTTGATGTTTTCCTCCGATTGAATGTAGACGTAGGCATCTTCCTCTGCCCACTGGCAATCAATCTGTTTTTCCTTCACCAGATTGCGCATCCATTTGGCGGCTTCGGCATTGCCTTCGTAATACATACGGGCCTGTTCTTGTCCGAAGTGATGCATAATCTCATCAAATATGACGCCGTGCTGCGCAGACACCTTGGCAGTGGTATGACCGGTCGTGCCATCCAACACTTTTCCAGCCTCCAGTACGACCACACGCATACCCGTCTGCGCCAGCAGATAAGCGGTGGTAATCCCTGCAATACCGGCACCGATAATTGCTACATCGGCGGTGATATCTTCGGTCAGTTTAGGATAGGCATCGAATTCATGCGTAGCACGCCACAGTGATTCGGGGACGGGGGGCAGACCCGTCTTGGGCTGCTGATTGTCGCTCATTAGTCTTCCTCCTTGATCATCTTCATTCGGTTGATTCGCTTGTCGTTCAGCGCACATCGTTGTACTCTTATTCATGATTGCCAGACTATGCCAGGAAAAAACGGTGCGGTTCAGATTTTGCAGAGGAGATGTTCACAATTTCCTGCGCAGAACCTCTGTTTTTTTTGTTAAACATGCTATATGATAAGATTACCGAAACCGTTTTAGGTTTTGAAAAAAAATAGAGGTATACACCTGTGAACGTTGATTATAAAAGGATTAATCTAACCATTGGAAGAACGAATTCATCTGAATTAACCCCCGTTTTTTCTTGAGATATGTATTCGCTATCATTTTAACTTCAGTGAGTTTTGAGACACGTCCTAATTACCGATAACCAAAGGAGATTCCATATGACCACCAACCAAACGAAATATCCGTTTCAAGATACAGCACTAGAGTTAGATTCCCGCGTGAAAGATCTTGTATCCCGCTTGACTGAAGATGAAAAAATTGAATCCATGCTGCAATATCAGCCTGCAGTAGATCGCTTGGGTGTGCCTGCTTACAAACACGGAACGGAAGCAGCCCACGGCCTGGCCTGGCTTGGAGAAGCAACATCCTTCCCACAACCGGTGGGACTGGCATGCACATGGGATGCCGATCTGATGAAGGAGATTGGCTCCGTTCTCGGAGACGAGGCACGTGTATTTTATAAACGCAATCCGGCAGTGAACGGTCTTACGCTGTGGGCACCTACAGTGGATATGGAACGTGACCCGCGCTGGGGACGGAATGAAGAGGCGTATGGGGAAGATCCGGAACTGACAGCCGAGCTGACGACAGCATTGGTCAAAGGAATTCAGGGCGACCATCCGAAGTACTACAAAGCGGTAGCTACGTTGAAGCATTTTCTTGCGAATAATAACGAAGTTGATCGTGGAAGTGGTTCGTCCAGCATTGATCCGCGCAACATGCGTGAATATTATCTGAAAGCATTCGAGAAGCCGTTCAAAGAAGGCGGCGCACAGTCCATGATGACTGCGTACAACTCCATTAATGGTACGCCAGCGTTGTTGCATCCTTTTGTAAACGAGATTGTTAAAGGCGAATGGGGCATGGATGGTTTCATTGTCAGTGATGCAGGCGACGTAATGGGCATCAAGAACGATCATAAATACTATGATTCCCACACACCGGGTACGGTAGAGTCCGTAAAAGCAGGAATTGATAGTATCACCGATGATGCTGAGCTGTCCAAACAGGCGCTGCGTGAAGGGTTGGAACAAGGTACACTCACGATGGATGACATCGACAAGGCGTTGTTTAATACGTTCCGTGTGCGTTTCCGTCTGGGCGAATTCGATCCGGAAGAAGGCAACCCGTACGCAGCTATTGGTGAAGAGTCCATGATGACGGAGAAAGCAAAAGAACTATCGCTCAGAGCCGCGAGAGAACAAGTGGTATTGCTCAAGAACGACAAAGGAACACTGCCGCTGGACAAAACGAAGGCAGGTAAAGTGGCTGTCATTGGTCAATTGGGCGGAACCGTCTATCGTGACTGGTATGCAGGCACCATGCCGTATAACGTAACCCCACTTGAAGCAATCCGTGGCAAAGTAGGCAGCGAGCAAGTGGTGTTCCAGGATGGAAATGACCGCATTACGTTAACTTCCGTGGCGAATGGGAAGAAGATTGGACTGGCGGCAGGTGAGAAATCACCTATCATTGCATCGGGAGAAGCAGAGACGTTCATGGTGTCCGACTGGGGCTTCGGAAGTTATACCTTGCAGGCAGAAAGCAACGGGAAATATCTGACGACAGATGAAGAGACCGTAACGGCTTCAGCAGATGAAGTGTATGGCTGGTTCGTGAAGGAAGTATTTCACCTGTTACCACAAGAGGATGGCACTGTAGGTCTAACCACATGGAATGGCAAAACGGTGACTGCGCCTAATGGCGGGAACGATGCATTCGCAGTGTCTGAAGATCTGAAGACCTTCGGTACCACAGAGACATTCAAGCAAGATGTGATTGTGAATGGACTCGAAGAAGCAGTAACAGCTGCCAAGGCTGCGGATACGGCGATTGTCTTTGTAGGTAATAATCCGCTTGTAAATGGAAAAGAAGAGATTGACCGTCCAAGTCTGGATCTGGCTGAATCCCAGCAACGTTTGGTTGAAGCGGTCTATGCCGCGAACCCGAACACGGTAGTTGTCATCGTAGGTAGTTATCCGTTCACATCCAACTGGGTCCAGGACAACATCCCGGCGGTATTATATACTTCACACGCAGGACAGGAACTGGGTAACGCAGTAGCTGACGTATTGTATGGCGACTATGTGCCGGCAGGCCGTCTGAACATGACATGGGTACAATCGGCAGATCAACTGACTGACATTAAGGATTACGATATCATTCAATCCGGTCGGACATATCAATATTTTGAAGGCAATGTACTGTATCCGTTTGGACATGGTCTGACGTATGCAACGTTTAAATACAGTAATTTGGAACTTAGCCCAGCTCAAGTGCATACAGAGGGCAACGTTACGGTAACCGTAGATGTGAACAATACCAGTTCAATTGCCAGTGACGAGGTTGTACAGTTGTACGTTCGTGCAGGCAAATCCCGCGTGAAACGTCCACTCAAAACGTTAAAAGGATTCCGTCGTCTTCATATCGAAGCGGGAGCTACAGCTAAAGTCAGCTTTACCTTGCCTGTTCAGGAACTGGCAATCTGGGATGTAACTCGTGATCGCTATGTCGTGGAAAGTGGAACTTACTCCATTATGGTTGCCAAGTCATCCTCCGATGTTCAGCTGGTTGCAGACCTGACGGTAGAAGGAGAGACGATCCCTGCTCGTAATTTGAGTGTCGCCACCCGTGCCGAGAATTATGATGCTTACCTGGGTGTTGACCTGGATGAGAGCAAAGAGGGCGGAAGTGCTGTCCGTGTCGTTGGAGAGCAAGGATGGATTGCCTTCAAAGATGCCGATCTGGGTAGTGGGGCAGCAACAATGGAAGCACGTGTCTCCGCAGTACAAGCTGGCGCTGTGTTGGAAGTGCGACTCGGCTCACCAGATGGTACACTTGCAGGACGTGTGGAACTGGTACAAGGTGAAGCCCAGCAGTGGTCTACCGTGAAGGCAGAACTCACAGGTGCATCAGGCGCGCAGGATGTATACATTGTGCTGTCGGCAGGTGTACGTATCAGTCACTTCGAGATTCGTTAAGTTGAATAGCTAATGAAAAAGCCTCCGAATGTATTCGGAGGCTTTTATTCGTCTATACGCCTTTTTATTTTCCGTCAAACGTAATCATTTTTTGCACAAAGTGTTTCAATTGTTTGTTGGTTTCATTAAGCTGCTCAATTGTGCTCATGAAATTGTTTACGAGTTCAGCCTGCTCTTGGGAGCTTGCAGTGATCTCACCCAGTTCATTCTCCATGCCCTGAATGGATTGCCGAACGGATAGAAGAGAATCTTCAATACGTGCCGTCGCTTCCTTGGTATCCACAGACAGTTTGCGAATTTCTTTGGCAACAACGCCAAAACCTGCACCTGCTTCACCTACACGAGCCGCTTCAATGGCTGCATTCAAGCCGAGCAGATTGGTCTGTTCGGAGATTTCACGTATGAAACTGGCGACCTGAGTTACATTTCCTGATTTCTGTACGGCTTGTTTGGAGTTGTTCCGGATCTCTTCGGTTGTGGCACTGAGTTCCTCGGAGTGAGCAGCTACATGCTGTACACTGTCAATTAATTGGTTGGTCAGATTTTCGGTAACATCCATGAGTTGTTGCAGCTGGTCCTGGTCATCCATACTGTAGAGCAGATTAAATAGGGCGATGACTTCACCTTGTTCATTTTTAATGGGAATAAAAGCTACATCAAAAGGAACACCGAACAAATCTTTAGGATAGTGATCGAATCGTTTGACTGTACCGCCGTTGAGATCAGCAAAATTTCGATTTCCATCCAATAGAGGGTCACCGGGTTGATAATTCAGTTGCTTTAACGATTCTCCTGCTGAGAAATATAAGAATTTTTCATGATCAATAACGGAGAGGGTTACATCCTGACGAATCGTATCTCGAAAGAAAGGCATACATGTAATCAATGCTTGAACAATATCCATATAAAAGATGATTCCTCCCTGGTTACCTTATGTAAACGGTTAAATTTTAAATGCTAAATTAATAACTACCTATATAATATATCGTCATGCAATAGAGAAGGAAATAGAGAGAATGGATAAAACATAGTTCTTTAGAGATGAATTGGCTGCACGTCAAAAAGACACGAGTCCGCGGGGACCCGTGCCTTACAGCATACTGAACTGCATCGTAACGATGGTTTGAGTGGCTAGTGTTGCAGGCACATCAATCAAACGTTGATTCCGACTGCCACGGAAGGGAAGAGAGACGTCACGCTCAGCTTGAATATATCGACCGTCGATAATGACGTCGCATAGTTGGGCAAGCTCCGCTCTCGCAGGGTCAGTCACCAGCTCTTCATATTCGAATCCGGTATAAGCCCATACTGTCATATCAGGACGTGCCGTGCGGAGCTGCTGAACCCAGTTCGCACATTCTGCTGCTGAGAAAAAGGGATCACCGCCACACAACGTCACGCCATCGAGCAACGGATGGTTTGTCACTTCATGCAGAATCTGCTGCTGTCGCTCCTCTGTAAAAGGCTCACCCGCTCGAAAGCTCCATGAATCCGGACTGAAGCAGCCCGGACAGGCGTGACGGCATCCGCTGATGAACAACACCGCACGCAGGCCGGTTCCCTCATTCACCGATTCCGGAATGTATCCGTATAGATTCATCGGTGTTTCACCCGATCCCGCACTTCAGCCTGCTTGGCAGCATTGAAGCGCACTTTGTAATCTCCGGTCAGATAGCCGGTTACACGGCGTAACCGCTGGAAGTGTACATGGTTCTCGTGGGCTTCACAGCCTGGGCATACATCCCCGATAACACCTTCATAACCACATGCAGGGCAGCGATCAATGGGATGATTAATGGAAAAATACCCGATATCCTGCGCCAGTGCATACTGCACGATTCGCAGGAAAGCTGCGGTGTTGGCTCGAACGTTGCCGTCAAGCTCCACATAGGAGATTGCTCCCGCATTACATAAAGTATGGAACGGGGCCTCCAGTTCAATCTTGCGATAGGCTGGAAGAGTGTAATAGACCGGGATGTGGAATGAATTCGTATAATACTCCCGATCATTAACTTCAGGAATGAGCCCATATCGCGCTCTGTCGATCTTCGTAAATTTGCCGGATAACCCTTCAGCAGGTGTAGCAAACAGGGTGATATTCAAGTTATGCTGCTCGCTCATCTGATCACAGAACTCTCTTATGGTGCGAATAATGTTCAGCGCTTCACGATGCACATGAGGGTCCTGTCCATGATGGCGTCCATAGAGAGCTGTCATACATTCAGCCAGACCGATAAAACCCAGGGATAACGTACCATGTTTGAGCAGATCCCCAACGGGTTCATTCGGAGCAAGTTGCTCTCCGCCTTCCCATACCCCCTCCCGCATCATGAAGTCTGACGCCTTCGCAGGTTGCACGGTCTGGATACGATACCGATGCAACAGACCATCCGCAGCATTTTGCATCACGGATTCCAGTGCAGTGTAGAATCCCGCCCGATCGGCAACCGCTCTGTTGCCTTGGCAGATGCCAAACCGAATGCCGAGCTTGACCAGGTTAATGGTATTAAAAGACAGATTACCTTTACCACTTTGGCGATTACGACCAAACCGGTCAGCCAGAGTACGTGTGCGGCATCCCATGGTTGCGATGATCGTATCCGGATCTTCCGGACGATAGAAAGGCAGATTGAACGAGGCATCCACATTGACAAAGTTAGGATACATCCGCCGGGATGAACACGTGACCGCGAGGCGGAACAAATCATAGTTTGGCTCGCCTTGAGCTTGATTGATCCCTTGTTTACATTGGAAAATATGCTGAGGGAACACGGGAGTCTCCCCGTTGCCAAGGCCACGGATGGTTGCTTCCAGCAATGAACGTGATACCAACCGTCCTTCCGCTGATGTGCATAAACCATAGTTCAGAGAAGTGAACGGAATCTGACCACCTGCCCGACTGCTCATCGTATTCAGGTTATGGATCAGTGATTCGGCAGCTTGTCCTGTCTCCAGTTCAGTCTCTTCGTAGGCGAAGGCATATGCCCGCGGACACTGATTCTTCGCTTCAATGCTGTCCAGATGAAGTTGTTCATCTTCAAGCAGGACATTCTCACCAAAAAGTCGTTGTCCTTTACGATAATGTTTGCGGAACGATCGCTGTACATAAGGGGCCAAATCCCAGTCAATCTTGTTAGCCGATACGCCGCCATATTGACTGTTCTGCTGGGATTGGAAGATGATTGCAACCAGTGCCATTGCAGACATGATCGTCTGAGGTGTGCGAACCGAACCGTTACCTGTATTGAAACCAGCAGCCAGCAGACGGTCAAACGGGATAAAGATGCAGTTGGTTGTACCAAGTGCATACTGATCCAGATCGTGTACATACAGATCCCCATTCTCCACAGCTTGAGCAAGCTCTTCCGGCAACACATGACGCAGAGCATGCCACTTGGCGGTCTCTGAACCGAGCCTGCTCATCTTGCCGCTGAAGGAGTCCCCGTTCAGATTCGCATTTTCCCTCAGCGTATCAGCGTCTTCAGCGCCAATAATTCGTCTTCCCAGGTCGGATAATAGATCGGATGCCGGTGGAGTGGCATACTCAAGCAAGTTCATGTAAGGTTCCTCCTAAAATGATTTGATGATCATTTAATTCACGTTAAATACTATATGTAGATTTGTATTATCCATTTATAAACTATATGTGGTTTTTTGGGTGTGATAATGGTCACACAACTTACTGGACAAAGTGGACTTTCCTTTAATTACTGCGGATAAAGGTTTCCAAAGTCTGAGTAGAAGCGTATAATTTCTAGTTATTCTGCATGTAAAATAACCGAAGTTGGACAAGATGAACTTTGAACATCTGAAAAGGCAATTTGCAATACATTTAGGTTTGTTAAATCATCAGTTCAAGACCTGCTTTTGTCCAAAAAGGGGCTATTGGCAGGGAGTATGATTCTCTTTTACTTCTACGGTTAATCATATAAGTATAGATTGTGACAGATATTCGGATTCTTGATGAACCCTTGTACGTGATTAAACATTCTGATATACAGATTTGAAAGCGCAGCTAAGACAAGAGGGGTGAATCATGGGGACGGCAGAAGGCATTACGAGAGGCTTCTATGAAAACATAAAGGAAGCTGCGGCCCATATCGTGGACGTATTAAGCGGGATATTGAAGGTCAATACCATCTTCGTTGCCACGAATGATGGGGTGACGAATGTCATTTTGGAGGCCTTTAACCGTACGGAAGAGTTGATTGTTAAAGGCAGTGAGCTTTCATTTAACGAATCATATTGCAGTCTGGTATTAAGAGATAAGGGTAGCGTTCTTTCCATCCAGAATACATGCGAGAACCCAATGACACGCTCCATGGACGTCACGAGTGGGCTTGGGAGTCGTTTCTTCGTGGGGGTACCTATCATGCGAAGATCTGGCGAAACATTTGGAACGATATGTCTAATGGACAACGCTGGTTATGTGATCAGTGAAACGGACATGAAGACGCTGAACGCGATGGCTGTCTTTCTGGGATATGTTGTGGATCTGGAGAGCACCTTGCATGTCCAGGAACGAAAATTGAGTGATTCGGAGCAAATGAAAGAGCAGCTCCAGGCAGAGAAAGAACGAGCCGAATCCGAGGCCATGACCAAATCGCAGATGTTAAAGCTGATGAGTCATGAGATTCGCAATCCGTTAAACGGCATTTTGGGACTGACGGATCTGATGCGTACACCGGATATGTCTGAGGAGCAGTCGGAGTATGTAAATATGATCGAGACGAGTGGCAATATATTACTCTCGTTGTTGAACAATATGATGAACTTCAATATTAATGAGGCAGGCAAAACGGTTATCCATGATGATCCGTTCGACTTGGTCGGCACCATTGAAAATACCGTTTATCTCTATGCCGGAATGGCAACGGGCAAGAATGTTGAACTGGGATTGAATCTTGAATTGAATGTGTCGCAAGTATTTGTGGGTGATGAGACCAAGATCGGACAGATGCTTGCACATGTCATTCAATATGCTCTTGATTCAACGCGTGAAGGCTCAGTTCTCATCACGGCAGTGGTGAACGGAGAAGATACAGAGGAGACTGGTACACTTCTGCTCAAGGTGAAGTACACCGGTCAGATGGTATCCGATAAGAGGTTGCGTACCTTGAACGGCCAAGATGAAAATTTGGATATCCAAAAACTGATCGGAAGCAATCTGGGTTTGGCAGTAAGCCAAAATCTTGCCATTCTCATGCATGGCCGTATTCAGGTGAGTAGTGCGGGGGAGAATGAGACGGAATTCCATATTGCCCTTCCCTTACGCAGATACTGGGAGTTACCTCAACTGGCAAGTATTCAGCAGCGGTTAAAAGGGAAAAAGGTGCTGCTTGCCAAGGAGCCTGATATATTGCAAGGTGTTTCTTCCCTGATGCGCAGGTGGGAGATGGATGTGCATATGACCTCAGGTTCGAGTGTAGCGCATGAGTGGATCAAGGATGGCTTCAAGCCGGATGTGGCCGTTGTAGATATGGGACTTCAGGAAGGCGGCGCAGTTGATTTTGTACATGAAATGAAACAGCGGCTGGAGAACCTGCCCGTCATTGTTCTGGTTCCATATGGTATGCACATTGACCCGCATGAAGCGGAAACCTTTGATGCTGTTCTGACGAAGCCGGTCAGACAAGCTGATCTGTTGAATGCATTGAGTATTACTCTGCCTTAAACGAGCAGCCGGATGGAGAGTTATCTCAGTTGGCGCACCTGCTACGGGTGCGCTTCTTTGTTTTTCCCTTTGCATTTTTCCAATTTCTGCGTCAAAGCCCTTTTAATCCGAGCTGGTTACGTTACAATAGAATGTGAACTTCATCTTTATAACCATAGAGGAGGATATGCAATCAATGGATTATCGCAGATTACCTTTAAACATCGATAATCCATTGATACATAAGGGTTTTACTGTGGTTTGTATGACATAGGGTAACATTTGGGTAACAATCGTCCTCATTTTATGCTTTTCATCAGTGCGCTGAACTTCGAACTGGTATCTTTTTTTCTACTCTTGGTCACATGCAAGTATACCGTTTCAGTCGTCGTATCATCTTTGTGTCCCAAGCGATCCATGATCTCATGTAATTCGGCTCCAGCTTCAGCAAGTAGTGATGTATGCGTATGACGTAATGAGTGCGGCGTCAGATTCTCATCCAAGTTACACAGTTTTAGCAGCCTGTTCATTCTCCAGTTGATAAATTGATGCATTTCCGGGTATCCAGGTGTTCTGGAAGCTTTGGCGATCACAAAGTCCTTATCGTGATAGGTGTCCCTGAATCGCATCTTCGTTTCACTCTGCTGCTTCTTATGCGTTTTTAATACCTCAATGACTTCTGGTGCTACATTGATTGTTCGGCGCGAAGTTGCTGTCTTTGGCGTTAAGAGCGTGTAGTCGGTTGCATTATTCTTCGGGTTATACAGTGTTTTCGTGATGGATATCTCATGGTTATCGAAGTCTATGTCTTTCCATTTGAGCGCGCACAGTTCTCCGGCACGCATGCCTGTATAAGAGAGTAGGGTAAAAATGACATAATCTCGTTCTAGCCCTTTTACTTCAGCGGTATCCAAGAACAGTTTTAATTCCTCTTTTTCTAAATACTTCACACCCTCTTCAGCTGACTCCAGATCTTCAACAGTCTTTTGTTCCTTTGGGATATATGAGAATTCAGTGGGATCTTTCTTAATTACATTCATTTCAATCGCCTTCTTAAAGATCATCTTCCCAGTCCGATGTGTTCCGACCAATGTGTTATGCTCATATCTGTTTTCGGATTTCATGGAGTAAAGCATTTCTTGATATATGTTTAGTGTGATGTCCTTCATTTTGTAGAAGCGTAAATACTTCAACAATCGATTGATTTCTGTTTTCCTCAGGTCAACCGTGCTTATTTTCACCTTGCCCGATCCGCTGTACGCTTTAATCCAAGTTTCCGCAAATTCTTCAAAGCCAATATCTTTCTCTTCTACATAGGTGCCTTGCTTTAATTCAATCAATAGATTGGCAGCATGTAGCTCAGCTTCAGCCTTTGTCGCGAATCCACCTTTCTTTTTCTGCTTCCGTCTACCATTGGCCGGATTGATCCCTACATCGATCATATATGACCAGGTGGCGCTACACTTACACTTCTTCGTGGTGCACTTACAGTGCGGCTTGTAAAAGTGTCCTTTCATGGTTGCCGACTCCTTTCGACGTTTTAATAGGATTGTAATCGAAGTGATAGAAAAAAGCACCCAGAAGGGTGCCAGTGCTAAGGGTTATTGATCTATAGAATTCTTATTTGAAGTAAATAGAGATGCGATTGACCCCAATATAGAAGCTATTGCAATGAGGGTAATATAAATTGCATACACAAAGGCTGCTGCTGCAATTAACCAGTTAAGGAAAGGGATATCCTGAACCCAATCAATAATATTTGCTATCCCTTGTGTCAGACTATTAACTGCTGGACGTGGATCATACAGCACATAAACAAAGAAAAGCATCTCAATCAATATAACCCAGTATTTAAAATTCAACGCCTTATATGTACTGAAATCATAATTCTTCTCAGCTTCCTTCTTAGCAAGCATAACTCCCCAAATTTCATTAAAGAAAAGAAACAGTCCACCAATTAATGCTAGGTGCCATTTCACCTCTCCTTCACCAACGCCTAATACAGTAAAAGCTGTGAATGCAGCAAATAAGTAGTGTGGCAAGAGAGACAATACGTTAGCTATAGCGATACCAGCACGTTCATTAAATAAGAGAGCAATGATTATGATTACTATCTTCTCAACAAACTTCCATAAAAAAGAAAAAACTAATATCATTGCTGCGATAGAGTAAATCAGGTACAACCAATCCCATCTCCAAGACATTTCCATTCTCCTCGTTTAACTCCGCATCGGCTGCGGTAATGGTTCTATATATGTAAGCTAGCCTATTATATCATTTCCCGATATTTCCTTGGTATATTTTGCCCGATGTTTCCAAGTCTTTCTTCCATTAGTATAGATGCATAGCATCTAGAGAGGGGAACATCATTGGATATTATCGGAGTTAAAATGTACGGCAGACAGGACGATGATTCAGATTTCGTTCTGTTTAACCTGGAGAAAGACGTAAATTTTATTGAGCCTCTTCAAATGACATCTAATTCCGCAAAAACATTAGCGTTTCATACCGCATGTGGTTCATACATTGCGATACATCTTATGCGAGATGCGAAGCAGGCTTATAAGCAGTATGGGTTTGATGCATTCGACAGTTCAACCATAGTAAATCTTGAACGTATTGAGAGAACTGAGAATGTAGATAATGGAGGAATTGTCTATTTTAAAGATGGGTCACACGTTAAAGTGCGAAAAGTATTTAAAAAATAATCGTGTCAAGCACCCTTTAACCCCATTAAAGGTGCTAAATTCCTCCAAGATTCGACAGCATATGACATGCGATGTCTGGTATAGTATGGGTACCAACTAAATCAGACTACATAAATACGTTGTTAATTGATTTTATTGGTGCTCCTGAGTTCGCTGCATAGCGAACTTCTGCCCCGGTCGGAGTGACAGAAACGTCACTCAATCGCTGCTGACTTCGATACGCTCGTACAAATCATCAATATAGCAACCAACTGCCGCGGCAATGGTCATCGCAGTTGCTATAGACATCGTTCTTTTTTTGTTAGCGTATTCCGAAATTGAAGACTTTGGAATACCAGTTACATCGGCTAACCACTGTTGAGAACGTTTGATTTCGCGTAATCTTTTTGTCAGCAGGCAACGACCAGGTTTATACACCATGATCATGCCTCACTATATATTTTTTTAGCTTGTAACAGAACAAGTGTTCCCTTAAAATGAATATTACCAAAAGGCAACTAAGATTACGGGAGATGATCAGATGGACACGGAGGAAATATTTGAAATACTGCAAAGTTGTGATGTCGATCAATTAATGATGATCCAGTCCGTTGCCCACGACCTACAATTGGAACACATTGAAGAGCGCTTGTGCCAGCTGATCTCTCTTTTAAGAGAGTGATGCTGGCTTCAACTCACTTCTTATTATCCTCTTTTAACGCTTCTAACATATCCATCAATATTTTTCTTTTCTGTTCAGGAAGATTATTGATATCTTCTGCAAGTTTAAGCGTTCCATCAACTATATAATGTTCTTTGGCTTCTCGTACGGTTGCATACATAACTTCAGGTTCATTAAATCCAGATAATTGAGAAGGGGATACATCATAAAGAGTGGCTAGTTTATTGATCATCTCTAAGTCTGGTTCCCTGAGATCGTATTCCCAGTTTGCATATGTGCTACTTCTCTTCAATCCTAATTGTTTTGAAACGTATACCTGAGACCATCCGAGTTTTTCTCGTTCTCTTCGCAGACGCTCTCCTAAAGTAGACATTTACACACCTCCCAATATTTAATCTTACCACTCTTACACAATAAAAATAATTATTTACACTAAAAGTGTTGACTTACACGTTTTGTGTATGTATTATAAAGACATGAGTTACACGAAATGAGTAAAGAGGTGAGACGGATGAGACAAAAACTTAGAAAACTAAGAATGGAAAGAGGCATTAGCCAAACATTCCTTTCGAAGAAGCTAGGATTCAGTTATCCAAGTGGATACTGCAACATTGAAGCAGGACGTAACAGACTCGGGTATGAACAAGCAGTTATTATTGCCGAAATACTCGGAGTTGATGTTTCGGACTTGGAAGAAGAGCAGCTTTTTTTTGAGAAAAAGTTACACGAAAAGTGTAATAAAAAATTAGCTTAACAAGGAGCGAATAACCATGAACCAATTAAACATCGTTAACAACCAAGGTAAACTGCTGGCAGACAGCCGCGACATTGCAACAATGACAGGGAGACTTCATAAGAATCTGGTCCGAGATATTGAGACATATAAAGAAGTGTTGAGTGAAAGCTCAGATTTGAGCCCTCAGGATTTTTTCATCGAAAGTACTTACAAAACAGAAGGAAATAACAAGACGTACAAGCACTTTCTTCTAACAAGAATGGGCTGCGACATGGTAGCTAACAAGATGACTGGACAAAAAGGCGTACTCTTCACAGCCACTTACGTATCCCGGTTCGCTGAAATGGAACGCAAGTTGGCAATGCCGAATCTTCCGCAGAACTACAAAGAAGCATTGGTTGCCCTGGTGGATCAGGTGGACAAAAACGAAAAACTTCACACTGAAAACTTAATGCTTGAACAACGTGTGAGAGAGTACGAACCCAAATTGACCTACCTGGACCAAATCTTACAAAGCAAAGATACGGTGACGGTGACGCAGATCGCCAAGGACTACGGTTTGTCCGGAACAGCGCTGAACCAAATCCTTCATGAAGAAAAGGTGCAGTACAAACAAAATGATCAGTGGTTGCTGTACTCCAAACACCAAGACAAAGGATATACCAAGTCTAGAACGATCGATATTCATCACAACAGCGGCGAACGTTCGGTGCGCATGAATACACGATGGACTCAGCCAGGAAGATTATTCATACACGGAATACTAAGTAAGCGTGGAATCATCCCATTCATGGATCGGGAAAACCCTGGAGCATAAGTAAACACAACATGCAGATATGTATGTAAGGACAAGCCCTATATATTGTACAACCATGAAACAAACTATGAAAGTGAAAATTATCCAATGGAGGTAATTACCGTGATATCAAGATACACACCAAAAGAAGATTTGCCGGAAGTACTAACACCTCAAGACATCGCTGATTACATGGGAGTCACGCGTTTGACGATTTACCGCCTGATCCAGATACCGAACGACAAAGGTGGCATTCCATTCTTCTCAGTCGGCGTATCCAAACATTCATCTAAACGAGTAGTAAAGAAAGACTTCCTGCGGTGGCTTGAAAAACAAACAGAAAGAGGTGTTATGCATGCGTAAACTCGAACTGGTCGGCAAGAAGAACAACGTAATCCCGATCATCAACCCAGCAACAAAATGTGGCTGCAACAAGCCAGCTGAGTACGAAGTGTACGAAGGGCTAACACGACAAGGACATTGCTTAAATTGCATGCTCGAAGCGGTAGACAACCAACATGCTGTTTCCGTGAGAAAGATAGGCGGAGGAGGATACGACGATGCAAGTTGAGGGAATGAGAAGTAGCGAAACACCTTTGACGGTGTACCGAGTGGTTACCGATGCAGGCCGGGTGCTCAGTTGGAACGCCTTCGACTACAACGACCTGTTCCGCCAGTTGCGCAGGAGGGGGCACGATCCAATATATGCAAAGCCTTTAAGCGAGTATGAAGCCGAGATAGCGGATAGAGAAGAACAGGAACGCCTACATCATGAGTTGCAACAGGCAATTGAGGAGGAACGAAAGACAGCGTGAAACAACAGACATTCAAGAGTGTGGACGACATCCTACGGTATTACGGGTGGGAGGCTCCTATCAAGGTAGTGGAGGTGAGAAAGGATGAAAGTTCCGCCGACAAATCGAAATCACTTCCTACAGATGGCGAAGATTGCAAGCGAGAGAGGGACGCTGACGGAGACGCTGAAACGGGTGTACCTGATGAACTACGCCAAAGCCGTTAAACGAGAAAAGGCCGCCGTAGCATCGGCAGCCCAAGAAAGACGATTTGCAAATTGAATTACAGATAATATACCACAACGAAAGGAGCATGACAATGTTCACTAGAGTCAAATACGTGCCTAAACATAAGGAGGACGGACATTATCTGGACCAATACGGGCAGCCTGTTCCAACCTTCATGAAAGCCATAAAATTCTTTACACCTGATGATGACTTCGCCGTTTGGTTGCTTGGTAGATACGGCCCGGATAAACCGCAAGAATACTTTGCTTCTCCAATAGAGATCACTCAAAAGGAACTGGAGGTCCAACCAGATGAACATTTACCAGAAGCTAATTGAAGTCCGGAAGGAAGTCCCGTATCTGCAAAAAGCTGATCAAGGTGCCCAGTACAGTTATACCGGTTCGAGTCGTGTCCTTGCCTCACTAAAAAGTAAAATGGACGAGCTCGGACTGCTGCTGGTGCCAGCAATCACTAAACCAACATTACACGAGTCACCAATTGAATATAAGGATCAAAGTGGCAATGTCACTAAACGAACGACAACCTACTTTACAGAGCTTGAAATGACCATGACATGGATCAATGCAGATGACCCAAAAGAGACTATCACGGTTCCTTGGTACGGTCAGGGAGTGGATATTGCAGGTGAAAAGGGAGTCGGCAAGGCGCTGACGTACGCAGAGAAATACTTCATGCTGAAATTCTTCAACATCGCTACGGACAAGGATGATCCAGACGCATTCCAAGAGAAGCATGATCTGGTGCAGATGATCAGTCAGCAACAAGTAGATGAAATTAAATCACTGTGGAGCGGACTTGGATACCAAGAACCAAAACTCAATGAACAAACCGCCAAGCTTTATAAAAAACCATTAATTCGGCTAACAGAGAAAATGGCACATGAATTTATCGAAAATTTAAAGTCCATGAAGGACACAAAGGAGACTGCTTAACATGCTGAACCGCTCAATTTTGATTGGAAGATTAACCCGAGACCCTGAACTGAGATACACACCAAACGGCATCGCTACTGCATCCTTTAACCTCGCTGTTGATCGAGCGTTCGGTGACAAAGAAACAGACTTCATCCCAGTGGTGACATGGCGGCAAACAGCTGAAGCATGTGCGAACTATCTTCGCAAAGGCCGCTTATGCGCTGTAGAGGGCCGCATACAGGTTCGGAACTACGAGAACAACGAGGGTAAGCGAGTATACGTGACTGAGGTCATAGCGGACAACGTGCGTTTCCTAGAGCGCGGAGAGCAGCAGGAGAGCACGCAGAGCAGAGATGAAGGCAAGCCAATCGATATCGCAGACGATGACCTTCCATTCTGATGAGATACCAAGACACCCTATTCTACGACGACGGCAGCCCAATCAGCCCAGTAACAGACGGACCATTCGGAGAGGAGACTCACTATGCTGGCACGCAAGAAGGAAAAGAACATCATGCCTTGGAGGATGAACCTGTTCAACCACCACCACGAGGACGTGCAGATACTTATAAACGACATTGTGCGGCACAGAGAGTCTCAAATAAAGAGGTATGGACGAGAATCCTATGATCGACTCATGGAGAAGAACAAACTCAACAACGTGAACACTAAAGGTTTCTGGCAGCAAGCAAAGCTAGTTTAACCCACCAATAAACCATCTAAGGGAGGATACACCCATATGGAGCGTCCACAACTCACTGCTACCGCATTACAGATATGCGAACAGAATTACAAGTCCAATTGCGGAGGCTGCCCCATCAGATCATCGTGCGTGCAACGTATTGGAGCGGGTCAAGATGCGTTTAATCGTTGGATTACAGGCGTTAACGAAGCAGCAGAGGGAAAAGGTTAGGGGTATCCCCGGATAACAGAGGAAGGGAATACCCTCCCTTCCCACCACACATAAAGGAGCGGATAAACATGGAAAAGCAAGTGATTGAGGTAAGCAAGGAGCACGCCGTAAAAGTCGGACGTGTTATGGAGAAGATGGCAGAGGCAGGAATAGATATCACACGTAGCGAGGCTGCTGAACATTGCATTGATTGGGCGCATGAATTGTTGTTCGAAAAAGGAATGAAAATCCGCAAGAAATAATGTGGGTTTAGGCCCACCAAAGGAGAGATAACACATGACTACATTTGATCGCGATGACGAGGAACAAAAGGAAGACTTCTTGGAAGAGATTCGAATGATACTAGCGGCACGTGGGATTGAATCGGAATGGAAGGACATTGAGACTGATAGAAAAAGCAATGATGCAGTTGTTACATTCGTTTTCAAGAACGTAGTCGAATAGATTGAGGCTGTCGGCCTCTAACCAAGGAGGGATATACAAGATGGCTGATCCTCTCATAACAACGGTTTGCAGATTCAAACTTTTCAAACAGCCATACAAGATTGGCGACACTTACGAATCAGGCGGTGAAACAAGGCTTGTACTGGGCATTGAAGGGTTCGAGTTAAACAGACACAGCAATGTATTGAAGGTTCGCTACACTTGTCAACGGCTGGATGTACTCGACTTCGTGAGCAAAGGTAAAGCTTACCCAGAACCGCATCAAATAGAAATGGAAGCAACTCTCAGGCATGAAAAATGGGATAAGGTCAGTGATCTGAACCTCGGAACAACAACGACATATCGGGGTGAGAGATACAAGATTCTGGAGTATACGGAAATCAGCCTGAAAGGGACGGACCTGTACGTGAGTTTCTTGGCTCGCCAGGTGCATCCAGTGGACCGCAAGGAAGCGAAGGCGAAGCTTTTGAACGAGCGCCGCAAGAAGTTGAAATTTGAAATCATTTGAGGGAGGAAGAACAGTCATGAGTATGAGTAAGCAGGAAGAAATCAAACAAGCGTTGGCGGCAGCTACACCGGGGCCGTGGGTTGCAAGTGGTGACGCCGTTAGAACGAGTGATGACAAATGGATATGCCAGATGTACGAAGGCGAATACGATTGCGAATGTGATTTCAGTGAGTTTCCGAATGCTAAAAGTAATGCTGGGTTAATCGCCAAGGCTCCTGAATATATCGCTTATCTTCTGGAAGAGAACGAACGGCTTCGCAGCGCCCTAGAGACAACTTTGTTCCATCTAAAAAAAGAATACTACATGTCAGCAGAGGATTCTATTGAAGAGGCATTGGCGGTGGGTCAGGAAGGAGAGGGGAACCAAGATGAGTAACATGGGATTCGGAATGTGGCACGATGGCGGAAATCCATCCTGTTATGTAGCGCCTAAACATGATTATGATTCTCCTGAAGATTTCAAAGAAGAATGCATTTCTGAAGCTGATGGGTTTTATGAGGTCGGACCTGTGCGTGAGAGGCATGCAAGATGGTTTCCGGTAGCGCCGGAAGGGATCGACATAGACGGTGGATGTTATGGATTTTGTTCTGCTGGACGCGGGTCGTTCGCCGTTTGGGTCGCTGATGTAAAAGAGATTGAGGAATGAGGTCCTTTGGGCCTCTCCCTACTAAGGAGGATATAACACATATGAACGTGTACAAAGTCCAAAATCATTATATAGCAGCTGAGTTGGCAGCTCACGCATGGTATGAGTACATGGAAGCAACAACAGACATTGAATACATCTTCGATCACACCTCGCTAAATGAAGGGGAAAGCGAAGATTATCCCATCACTATAAAACGCCTCACTGAGAAAGAAATTGATACTATGACAGTCCCATGTTGCCAAGACGGTTGTGAGGAGTGTGAGGAACTGGACGAACATGCCCAATATACATTCCGTCAACTCATAAATAGAGACGGGGACTTCCCTCGCGTAATCGCATTTGACCTTTAGGGAGGATATAACACGATGGGCATCAATCCATTCTCCAACATGTTCAAATTCAAAGGATATACGAAATGGTACCACTTTTTCTGGGCAATGCCGTTAGCATGCATATTTCTTTTCATCTTCTTCATTTTACCGTTCCTAGTGATCGGATTGCCGATTCGGATTATAGACAAATTGCAAAGCAAGTTCAAACGAAAATAGGTTAGGGAGGATAAATAGATGACACAAACAGCAGAAGTCACAGAAGAAGAAGTGTATGCCAGTTTTGTGCAATCAGCTATGACGATCATGGACCCGACAGGCGGTGCTAGAAACATAGATTATCTATCTCATATGCATAAGATCAGTAAATATAAAGCGAGAAAGCTTGTACATGCGCTTCGCGATAAAGGGTGGATAGAACTAAAGTGCTTCCCTAATTTGTGTGAAGATGAGTTTTACCCACCATACTGGGCATACGTACTGACGGAAAAGGGACGGGACACGGATTACTATCGTCGAGAAAGCGAAAAGCATCATCAAATATTGCAACATTGCTTTGGCTTATAACATAGGAGGGATAGACGATGAATCTTGAATACAAAGGTCTAAATCATCGAAATAGGGCTGTATGGATTGATTTGGATTACTACGATGAGATGAAGCCTTGGCATTTTGAGCTAGAAGAATGGAAAATACCACGCTATCGGGAGCTGGTTGAGACAGCCGAAAGTTGCATGGGTAGAAAGCTTACTAGACCGGAGGCCCAAACGATGGAATGGCTGTCTGGCGGCGAGGCGGAAACATGCAAGATAATTAGTAATTTCATCAATGAAGCTAATCAGAACAAGAAGTGATGCAATATGGCCGATAGGCCACCGATTCGACCGCAATACTCAACGAAGTGGAGGCCGGATAAGGGTTTCTGGTCTCCCCAAATAGGAGGATATACAAGATGTCTAACAAACACGAACTGAAAGTGTGGCCGAAGTTCTTCAAGCCTTTGTGGAAAGGGACGAAAAACTTTGAGGTGCGGCGCAACGATCGAAACTATCAAGTGGGTGACATGCTGGTACTGCTTGAATGGGACGTTGTAAAAGATGAATGGACTGGATCAGGCATTTGCAAACGAGTCACATACATTTTAGACGAACCGGCATTTGTGAAAGAAGGATATATCATTATGGGTCTTGATGAGTGGGCTCCCAAGGAAGGAGCGGAACAATGAGAAACCTATTTGATATCGTACAAGCCTGCAAGGCCGACGAACCAGTTGAACACGAAGAATTGAAGTATGCTCTCCTTGCTTACGTGTCCATGTTCAACATTGAACACCACCAGTTACGTGAGCAGCTGGGCCGGGAAAAGCTACTGCCGGACTTCTTGAGAAAACGGATGATTGAAAATTCATTTGATATGTATAAAGGCGCATTAAGCACTTCGCCTAAAGCGTGGTTAGGCAAGGAAGGAGCGGATAAGCATGAATAAGGCTGTCTACACCAAAGACGGAACATTACGTAAGAATCCACCACCTCAATATGTTATTCGCGGAACTGATTTAGCCGTGCCGACCAAGCAGTTGCAAAAATTAAGACTTACAGGCATCACATTTATGTTGGGTCCTCAAGGGCAATCGTTGGATGAGAACCCGGATTACACCGAATGGGTGCGTGCAAGACGTGAACATGAATCACATATAGCAGCACACAGAATTTAGGGGAAGGAGCGGATACAGAATGAACGAGTACGTGAGCAAAGCAATAAAACTGCGCAGAGAAAATATTGAGCATGTGTTGGAACAGTACACTGATGTAAAAGACGATCCTATGAGCCAAACCATGAAAGAACACGTTGATATGAAAATCAAAAAACTCGAATCCGAATTAGCTGGATTAAATAAACCCATTGGTATACCGTGGCGCAAATACGATCCAACAGACCGCAGCATAGAAAGTCATGTAAAACATTTTATAACTGATGGCAGAAATGTATGGATTGCTTGCCACGCAAAACAAATTAGAGCATCAGGCTACACGTGGTTCGATGATGAGAGAGAGCCTGTGAACTTGCCTGTCACTCACTGGAGCCCTATCAACCTACCTGGGGAGGAAGAAGCATGAGAGAGATACTGTTTAGAGCATGGGATGACGTCAAGGAAAGAATGTACCACGCAGGTGAAGAGGACGATGTGGTATTCGAACTGACTGGCGTAGGCATTAAAGCTACAGCGATCACAGAGGACGAAGAAGAGTTTCGGACGTTGCACCATTTGAAATATATGCAATACACCGGACTAAAGGACAAGAATGGAACAGAAATCTTTGAGGGCGATATACTTCGCTTCCCACCTAAAGACAAATGGGAAGAAACTAGTTTTATTGGATATGAGGTCTTCTATCACGATAATGATTGTGCGGATCATCATGTTGGATTTCAAATGAACAGGTTGAGATTTTACGGACACCTTTGTGGCGGTGAAGTGCAGGCGTGGATGTTACCAAAATACACTGAGAGAATGGAAATCTTCGCTAACATATATGAACACCCACACTTACTAGAGGGTAGGGATGAAGCATAAATGGCACAATACGAATTTTGGGCAACCATGTCTCCTAAAATACCTAAATATTACGAACTTGTTGAAATACCAGACGAAAAATTCATTGGACTAGACGACAAACAGAAAGAACGACTGTTACTTGATGAGCACACAAAGTGGATATTGAGAAAAGTATACGGAGATTGGGAAAAGTCCTAATTTTCTTAATGTGACGAAGAGAGGGAGAGGATGAAGCATGAGGGTTAGCCAAAAACACTTCAATTACGCACAGAAAACCGGAGGAACAACTTCTCGCCGAACTAAAAAATACATGAGGAAATACTCCGATTGGTTAGTGGCTGATATAGAGCAAATTGATCCAAATCTTATCCTATTCGACCTTCCAGATTGCCCAGAGTGCGAAGGGAAACGCCGTGTAGAGTATGGGTACCCTTATGATCCGTGGAATTCATACGATTGCCCGGAATGCGAAGGAACCGGAAAATACGGTTGGGAATACGACAAGGACCGTAACAAGGTACGCATGAAGGAATTCGTCAAACCAAGCAATAATGCAATCAGGTTGAAGCGAAAAGGCGTACTTAACGGGAGGGTTGAAGAATGAAACTAATTGATGCAGATAAGTTGTTGTATGACTTGGCGAATGAGGATGTACCACCAGACATACATTCTTGGTTGTTGGGTGAAATTGAACGTGGCAAGTATGAACCGGATATAAAACCTGGCGACACAGTGATCGTGTCGAATGAAACACAATTCTCCTTCCTGAAGCTCAAATTAAAGGTGAATAACATTCAATGGCATAGAGGCGGATGGTATGTAAGTCTAGAGTTTGAAGAAGAAATGTACACGATTCCGTTAGCGAGATGCCAGAGGGTTTGGGAGTCTATACCCAAGGAGGATACAAAGGATGGCATCTAACAACGTACATCTACACTCACAGTTGATGTTCTGGGACGATGAACTGGCCCGAGCAGTGTCCGATCTGCATCACGCAGAGAAGTATGACGACCGGGGAGCAGTCGAGTGGCACGAGGAACGGGTGCGGTGGGCGAAGATGAAGATTAACGATATAAGGGACAGCATGGGAAGTAAAAAAGGAGCTTAGGTGGTGGCCTTATGGACGGATGGTTTAGAGTCCATCGAAACATAACAGATAGCGCAATATTCTCTGATCCCGATCTGCTACGTCTATGGATCTACTGTCAGTCCAGGGCTGCTTTCAAAGAGATGACAATCATGATTGAAAAGCAGGAAGTGAGTCTTCAACCTGGACAGTTTGTAACAGGCAGATTTTCACTACATCAGGATTACAACGCAGGGGTAGCGCCGCGAAAAAGAATTAAAGACACCACGCTATGGAGTTGGATGAAGAGATTAGAAAAGATGCAGATTCTTGACATCAAATCATACAACAAATATAGCGTAGTGACGCTAGTTAACTGGGTTTTGGAACAAGAGACTTTGACAGCAGAACCACAACAGAATGACAACAAACTGACAACAGAACCACAGCAGACTGACACAAAGAAGAATGTAAAGAATTTAAGAACTATATCTACTACATCATCTACTAATGAACCGCTCCAAGATGTTTGGTACCGATTGACTAATAAATTTACAATGCCAGGAAACCTGAACGGATTCTTCAGTCGACTTAAAGCGAATGGCTATGACGAATTGTTTTGTACCGAATTGCTCCAAGAGGCCATTGAATCATCGAACAACGGTGGTGTATCAGAGAGACTTCTGGAATCTATCAGCGACAGGTGGATCATGGAAGGAATAAACAGCAGGCAAGAATCGAAGGACAGGAGGGCTAAACATGCAGAGTTTAAAGGGCGAACTGAAGAAGTTAGACCTGGAAGCAATCCGCCGGAGAGCAAATTCGCTTTCCTCAACCAACGCAGCAGACGCAGTGGCTCCTAAACAATACCGGTGCAAACATTGCAAGGACGAGTTGGGGTGGATCAAACGGGTGCAGCTCAGTGATAAGCCATTTGACTATATCGACAATTGGGAGGATTGCCCTTGTGCAAAAGACCGTGCAATCGAACGGTTGATGAAGTCGAGTCATATCACAGAGAAGTTCCGACAGAAGACGCTGACCAACTTTATCACGGATGGTCGTCCTGCACTGGTGAAAGAGGCATACCAAGCTGCAGTTGAATACGCGGAGTCTTACAAAACGATTAAGAAAACGCCACAGAACAGTATGGCGCTACTCGGTAAGTCAGGAGCAGGGAAGACACACGTACTCATGGGAGTGAGTAACAACTTGTTAAAAAAGGGTGTTGGGGTCCTCTACTTTCCCTACATCGAAGGATTTTCGGAGCTAAAAGACAACATGGACACGGTGGGAACGAGACTCCAACAACTAAAACAGGTCGAGGTGCTATTCATCGACGACTTGTTCAAGGGCGGGAAGAAGGACAAGCATACTGGAATCAAGATGCCAAGTGATTGGGAAGTGGAGAAGATGATCGAGGTCATCAACCACAGATACCTGGAACAGAAGCCGACACTGATCAGCTCAGAACGAGACATTGCAGACCTGTGTGACATCGACGAGGCGCTGGGCGGCCGGATCCACGAGATGTGCAAGGACTACATGGTGATTATCACAGGCGGCATGGAAATGAATTATAGATTGCAATAAGGAGATGGTCAGGTGAAACAGCCAATCGACGACTACGACCTGATGGACCAAGACTGGGAAGAATTTATGCGCAGGGGCCGAGAAGCCTTTGCAGACGAAGATATCGAGGAGGAAGCAGCATGAGAAAGAAATGGTATAAAGCAGGCGGACAGATCAAGGAGCAGAAGCAGACGAAGAAACCGATGGGCCGACAAGTGGGCGAGGAATACAAGATGTATGTGCAAACGAGAAAGGAACCTGAGGCAGACCGGTTGATGGAAAGCTTGGACGTACCACTAACACCTGAGCAGTCCAGCCGGATCATCGAACTGGCGGACTACGGCTGGCTCCGGTCAGACATCGCCAAGGAAGTAGGCGTACCCAAGACACGAGTTAACCATGAGCTGATTGTAAAACGGAGAGGAGGTGGTGCAGCTTGAGGGGCAACAAGTACGGCGCCAAGAAGACAGTATCTGACGGGATCACCTTCGACAGCAAGATGGAGGCAGAGCGGTACCGGATGTTAATGCTACTTGAGAGAGCCGGAGAAATAAGTGAGTTGACTCTGCAACCAATATTCCAACTGGTAGAGCCATTCACCAAGATGGGCAAGAAGAAACGCGGCATCAAGTACACAGCGGATTTCATGTACAAGCAGGACGGCCAGACGATCGTGGAAGACGTGAAGGGATTCGCAGCCCGAGACTTTTCGTTGAGACGAACCCTGTTCGATGCCAAGTACCCGGACCTGATTTTAAAACTGGTGACCAAGACAAACGGAAGGTGGGAAGAAAAGTGAGTAAAATCTATCGGTACGTACACGTGGGAGACGGATGGGTGCTTCTAGACGAATCTGGGGCGTGTAGAGGGCGCTTGATAGAGTTGGACAGACAAATACTAGGATCAGAACAAAAACGTCTCTATGAGCCTACTGGGTGGTTTAAATTGGATGGGTGGAAAGTCGGCAAAAGGGAAGCGAGATCAGAAATTGCATGATCACAAAAGTCAAATGTGACATGTTGCAGATAAACCACAAAATATTGTGTAAAACGGCGAAAAAAGTACTTTATAACCACAAAATGTGCTATAATAAGATATATCATTATTACTATCGGAAAACGGGGTGTATGTAGGTGGAAAAGCAAGAACGTATTAGCGAACTGAGATATGAGTTGAATGTGGAAAAACAGCGTGGTGCAATGGCAGATGCGGGTAAACTGGTGGATTTAGAAGCGGAAATTGCATACCTGGAGCAGCAAAACGTGGAAGAGGCACAACAAGAGGTCGCCTACATCATGGACAATATGGATCTGGACGGCGTGACCATGCGTGACATGTTTAAAAACGACACACCAGAATCAGCAGAATCCTCATATCAAGTGGTGCGTATCGTGGTACAGAACACATTGTTGCAGCGGGACGAGCACTGGATGGTTCAGATCAAGGATTTACAGGAGCGACTTGCAGCAGAAACAGCCGCGAAAGATGTGGCACAGGCAAAAGCGGATGAAGCAGGCGAAGCAAACGCCAAGTTGGTAACAGAATTGCGTGATGTTCGATCTGAATTGCTGGACGTGGAAAGTAAACGCGATGCAGCTGTTGCTCAACTGGAAGAAGTTAAGGCTGAGGTGAGACAGAAAGAAAGTCACATCGACGATCTGCGCCAACAAATTGCAGTGGGTGCGGTACAAGCCACTAAGGTCATTGATGTTGGTGACGCTATGGCAGCATGGAAAGAGCAGAAGAAACGTGAGGAAGAAGCCAAACCAGCCATCTATGATGTCGAGTGGGCAGACGACAAGCGTTCCACATACACAGCAAAACTGGCCGCATCCGACGAAGTGATCACCTTCAACTACCTCGAAAAAGGGAAGTACCGGGAGGTGAGCGCCGAAGAGGCGCCGCAATTTCGAATCAGCGAAGAACCCCAACGTGTTGATGAGGATCTGGCACGGACTAACGACGTGGAAGAGGGCAGCGAACTAACGCCTCCCACTTGGCAGTTTCCAGAAGGGGACGAAGCCGCGGAAGAAAGCACAGGACACGAGCTGGCTCAAGGAGACGTGGCAGGAAGTGTGGATACGGAGACAGCGGGAGAAGTCACGCGAGCAGAATTCGAGGAACTCAAAAGACGCGTAGTCACACTGGAAGATCGTCTTTCTACTCCGCAAATTGAACGCGCTGATGATGTAGCGTGATATACCACCGCAAAGCAGAAACCGTGAGGGCGATCCGTTTAACGGATTACTCTCCGGCTTTAATCGAGCAGATACAGGAGTTTACAGGCGGTCTGGTACAAATGGGCCGAGTGGTGCAGAAAGTGCAACAGCCGTACCTTAGCGTCGTTGTAGAGAAGAATTACTTCAAGGTGCTGGAAGGAAGCTGGATCGTACACTCACCTGAAAAGGGATGGAGGGTATACCGGCATCATGAATTTATCCAAGAGTATGAGGAGGGAGAACATGGACAACAATCAGTTGACGGAGCTGCTGAAGGATTATAGATCATATAAGTTCGCTGTGCAGAATTTGATTGAGGTGGAAGCAAACCGATGGTCAAGTATATACGACGAACGAGCCTACGGAAATCTGGATGGGTGGGACAAGTCGAGATACAGCCGAATTGTTAATCTGATCGATGGAGCAGTCAATGAGGTATTGAGCGATGATCAACGGATGGTCATTATGCGGAAGTATCTGGAGCGTAACACAATGGATCTGGTCGAGATAGCCAAGGCCATCCACCGGGACCGGACAACTGTAGGACGCTGGCACACGGAAGCTATACGCCGATTGTCTGTTGCTCTAGCACCCTTGAGTTATAAAGATCGTGAGATCAGCAATATTGATTTTATGTTCAACCAACCAGCATAAATGCATCATCTGTGCATCATTCATGCAACATAATTCGCACACATATGCATCACGATATTTAGTATGATACTAGCATAAGGAACATCTGATAAGCGCCGATAGCTGTATGCGCAGTCGTCGTTTACAACGTTCCTTCCTTGCATGCCAAAACTAAGATGTGGTGGCGGAAGATAGACGCTAGGCGAGGTGTAGAACCCAAGCAGTCGCATGCGCACCTCAATAAATGCGATGAATTAGTGGTTCATGCAGCGGTGAGAGGCCCTGCCCACATCAACAACAAATACGAGAGAGTGACGGTCAAGCGCCGTTGCTCTTTTTGTTTTTGCCGAAGGCCATCGAGTCCGACCGAATCACCCAGCGACAGCGGGGGCCGTATAGGGTTGGGGTTGGGTCATTAAGAGGAGGGATAACACATAGTGAAGTTGACGAGAACGATAGCGTTGATGGAACAATACGAGAAATGTCCTAAATGCGGCAGCTCTTATGTAGCGAATGGTGAAGGCAAGTTAATCGTGGAAGACACAACATTCCACCGCAGTTGTAAGTGTGGCTGGGAAGTGACTATTGAGGAGTAGAGAGGAAGGTGATACCCATGGAAGCATCACCCGTGTATAGGACATTAACTATTAAGTACGACATGGCAAATGATCGTGTTGAATATGACAATCCGGACGGAATGACGTATCTGGAGATACTTGGGTTGATCAAATATGCTGAGATGCAGATGACAGCTGATGTGGTGAGGTCGGATATTGCGGAAACATGAGAGAGGAGGAATGAACCATGGCAGACTTGAGACCACAGATCATGCTGTTTGTGACTGAGTACATCAAGAACGGTGGCAATGGAACGGCCGCTGCTATTGCTGCTGGATATAGTGAGAAATCAGCGTACAGCCAAGCGAGCAGATTGCTAAAAAGTGTTGAAGTTCAACAATATCTTAACAATACTCAACAAAGTATTAACAAGGACTTGCGTTTAATGTTCGCAGAAGACGCTGTTAAAGCCTATAACGTGCTGCTAGAGATCATGCAAAAGCCTGATGCAATGGACAAGGATAGACTGGTTGCGGCAAGAGATTTGCTGGATCGTGCCGGATATAAACCGATTGATCGAGTGCAGGCAGATGTAAAAGGCGAGGTGAACCATCACCATGAGTACATTGTCGAACAAACCATCACAACAGACCCAGAAAGCGCCGAGTTACTCAAACAACTCTGGAAGCGACAAACCAGTTCCACTCACCAGACAGTGGGAGATATTAGCTAAACTCGACTTTAGCTTTTTCATGGACTATGACAGCGATGGTCGTGACGCCGACGGCAAGCACCTGGATGTACTGGACAAAGCGCTCATGGATGTATCTGAGGGCAAGATCAAACGTCTAATCATTACAATGCCACCACGGCATGGCAAGTCAGAACGAGTGAGCAAGAAGTTTCCTGTATGGCACATAGGCAGGAACCCAAACGATGAGATCATACTGGCGTCATATGCATTATCACTCAGCCGGGACAACAATAGGATTGCGCGAGACACGTTCATGGACAGATCGGGTCTATTTGGCGTTTCTATATCTGGTGCAAGACAATCGGCAGAGTCATGGGGTATTGAAGGATACCGCGGCGGCGTGAATGCTGCTGGTGTGGGTGGTCCTATCACAGGTAAGGGTGCACGTATAGCTATCATTGATGACCCGCTCAAAAACGCTGAGGAAGCCAACAGTGAGGTTGTACGTGAGAGTCTATGGAGCTGGTACACATCAACACTGTACACGCGGTTAACGCCAGACGGACGCATTATTGTGGTTATGACGCGATGGCATGAAGACGACTTGGTAGGGCGGCTATTGAAGAAGGAAGCCGATGAGATTAAAGCAGGAACACATGAGGGCGAGCGTTGGACGGTAATCAACTTCCCGGCAGTAGCTGAAGAGGATGATTATCTGGGTCGTAAACCTGGAGAGGCGCTATGGCCGGAGTTTGGTTTTGATGTCCAGCGTCTGAGACAGATTAAGTCCGACGTTGGCTCATATGTATTCAATGCGTTGTACCAGCAAAGGCCTACAGCTGCTGAGGGTGCGATGATCAAGCGTAACTGGTGGCAGTATTACGAAACCGATCCAGAGTACATGCAGTTCGATGAGATCATTCAGTCTTGGGACTGTACGTTCAAGGATTCAGACGGCAGCGACTTCGTGGTTGGTCAGGTATGGGGCCGCAAGGGTGCAGACAAGTACTTGCTTGATCAGATCCGTGACCGGATGGATATTAACCAAACGATGGATTCCATACGCAACATGACGAACAAATGGCCCAAAGCGCGGTTGAAGCTGATCGAGGACAAGGCTAACGGTCCAGCAATCATCCAGATGATGAATAAGAAGATAGGTGGTCTGGTGCCGATCAGTCCACGAGACAGTAAGATTGCCCGTGTATCCACCATTGTGCCTGACATTGAAGCGGGTAACGTGTATCTGCCTGCTGACAAGCCTTGGGTGCAGGACTTCGTGGAAGAGTGTGCTTCGTTCCCTAAAGGTGCGAATGACGACATGGTTGACTCCATGAGCCAGGCGCTGAACAGATGGGCACTCAAGACAGTGCATGGTAAGAGCGAGAAGCCACAGGGTCACTACTACGGATCGGAGTTGGAAGACATGGGATACAAATCTACCGGGATACGGAAGGTGAAATGATATGGAGAAATGTCCAATGTGCAAAAGTACATCCATTAAACGTGCGCGTAACGACAGCGGGTTCTTCAAGGCTGACGGGATCAAGCCGATTCGAACATACAACTACCGTTGTGACACATGCGGGTTTGTAGCAGCTTATGCTAAGGAGGAAGCGAAATGATGTATGCAGCAGTGTTGCTGGTTGGCATGGTGTGCGGATACCTGATGTGTTACATGGCACAGCGTCCACGTCCTCCTGAACGAGTGCAACATGAGGATAAAGAGATTATGGTCAAACGAAACAAACCGAGCCTGAGAAGCCCATTGCGTACGACTCAGGTGAGATATGACAAGTACAAGACGCGTGACAGTGGGCTGTATGCACCAGTTAAGCCTAAGGTGAGTCGCAAGGATGAATTCGAGGTTGGGAGGTGAGTAGATGGCTGAACTAAAAGAAGGTGCGTTTAAACTTAACACGGACAAGGAAGACCGACGTACCGATGTGATGGATGAAGCGGAATGCAAACTCGCAGATAAGTTGTTGGGATGGTACCGCAGTGCCTGGAACGACAAGGACAACCGCGGACTGTTCGATAAGTGGGAAACGATTGACTTGTACTGGGAAGGCGATGCCAACGAGCCGGAGAGCGATACAGACCCAGCCAGTAACACGAACATCATCAACCCGAACGTTGAGGGACAGGTTGCGTACCTGATCGAGCAGAACATATCTGTGCAGACCAAGGGCCGTGGCCCGAGCGACGTTCCATTTGCCGACATGGCACGGATCGTGCTGGAGTTCGTGAAGGACCAGAACAAGATGCGCCGCAAGCTAGATGTGCATGAGCGCAGACGCCAGAAGTTTGGTACAGGCATCTTCCGGGTGCTATTTGACCCTGACAAACTAGATGGCATGGGACTGCCGTGTGTAGAGCCTTGTAACCCTGCATATGTGTTCCCGGATCCAAACATCACAGACATCTACAAGACCAACGAGGGGCGATTTATGATCGAGGTCATGAACAAGTCCATCAGCTGGGCGCGTGAGTCTGGAATGTACGATGAGGACCGTGTAGATGCCATTGACCCAGGGTACGAGCCGATGGAGACAGGCATGATCTTCGGTGAGGATGAGGGCGACACGGACACGGTGAGTCACGACCACTACCTACACATGTTGGTGTGGTTCCGGGATAAGGTGAAAGTGAAGTCAGAGGATGAAGACGAGGATAGCAAGGAATACGAATGGCGCATGCGACTGGTGGAGATGTCCGGTTGCGGCGTCATTTTGCGTGATACAAAGGAAGATGAAGATGATTTTGTGATCCCGGGCAATCGCTATCCGTACTTCTTCACACCGGACATGTACCGTGAAGGCACCGTGTGGGCCAAGGGTACAGCCGAGATGCTGATTGACACACAGGACTTGGTGAACGACATTGATGACCAGATTCGAATCAACGCACGCCTGACGGGTAACCCGCAGCGTTGGGTCAATACAGCAAGCGGTGTAGACCCAGACAAGGTAACGAACGAAGGCGGCTTGGTCATACCGACAGACACTGCAGGTGGAGAAGCTATGGGATTCTTCCAACCACCGGGCATGCCGAACTACATCATCGAGCGTAGAAACCTGTCCCTGACCACCGAACGACAGCTTGTAACGCGATTCGGTGACCAGCAGACAGGCGTTAAGCAACAGGGTGTAGACACAGCTACCGAAGCCCTTGCGATCCAGCAGGGAGCCAATGCGGGAGTCACACATAAGAAGATGCTGCTGGAAGAGACGCTCAGTGACATGTTCGAATACATCCTTGAACTGTGCATGGAGTATTGGGACGAGGAACAGGCTTTCCGGGTGACGGAACGTGAGGATGATTTTGAGTTCTTCCGACCATCTGAGTTGAAAGAAGTCCCCGTAATGATGCCAGCTACACCAGCGTATCAGACCAATTTCATGAAGCATCTTGGAGCAATGGGTCTTCCTGCAGAAGCTGGCCCGCGTTACATGCCGTTGATGGACGAGTCGGGACAGAACAAGCAGACCAAGAAGGCAGCTTTTGACGTGTCTATCACGGTGGGCGCTGGATTACCAAGCAACAAAGGTTTCGTATACACGCTGATCAATGAGGCGCACACCAAAGGCGTGTTGTCCAACGCGACGTATGCCAAACTGCTGCGTGAGTATGCGGGCTTGCCGATATCGGACGATGATATTCAAGCGCTTCAGCCGCCACCACCGCAGCCAGGAATGGCAGATGGTGGGCAACAACAGATGGGCAATCCGTTGATTGAGGGACTTGGTCCAGGCGGAGCGCCAATGCAACCGGGTAACAGCGTACCAACAGGAGGGATGGCAATATGATTATACGTAGCGTAGGCATAGACCAGTTTAAACAACACGCCGCATCTCACCCGATGATCGGCAGGCATGGTGGCGCGAACTCACACGTGCAACATCCAGTATGTCCAGCATGTGAAAAGATTGCGCTCAGGGATAAAGGATGGTCGCAGAATCGTAAGGCGCGGTGTCCAGCTTGTGGTTGGACTGGACGTGCTACGAAGCTGCTTAACGAATACATCGAGGATCAAATGTACCGGAGGTGATGACATGGACCACATGAGAACAACGAAATGCTGCAATCATACATTTACAGCAAAGGACATCAAACCACCGCTCATGAAGCAACAACAGGCGCTGGGTACGAATGATCCGCATATCTACGGTGGAAACGCCAAGGTGTTCGCCGCTGCTGAGTGCCCGGAGTGTGGAGAACAATACATACTCTGGATGAAACAACAGTCACCCAATTACAAGGTGCTGACCATCAGTAAATCGCAAATGGAACTGGACTTAAAAACTACATCAAAACGAAGCTCTGCCAAATAAGGTAGGGCTTTTCTTATACCCATCTGTAGGGCAGCTACAGGATTCGGTGAGAGCACACCGCCCAAAAAACTTGTGTTATCGGTTCACACGAAAAACCGCATACTCGTGGGCGACACGCTTAAAACGCAGGAGGAACGAACATGAAGCACCTGAAAAAGCATTACACAATGGACTTGCAACTGTTTGCTGAGCAGTCCGCTACGGTAGATGGCGAAGAATGGACCATCGATGACGATAGAAAGTCTGACTACGCCACAACTGATGGTGAATACGAGGCAGATGAAGAAGGGATCACGATCCCGGATGATGAGGAAGAACAACCTGATCCGGACGATGTTGACTCAGATAAAGACCAAGAGGAAGCAGACGAGGAGAAGGAAGAATCCGAACAGGATGAGCCAGCTACCAAGGGCAAGGGGAAATCCTCTACAGCCAGTGCGGTAATCGCCGAACGCCGTAAATGGCAAGAGCGCGTGAAGGCAATGGAACGCAAGGCTAACTTGGCTGACAAGATCATGAAGACGTCCGGTGCCGCCTCTGTTGAGGATTTGGAACGCCAGATGGATGGACTCGTGGCTCAAAGCTACATTGACCGCGGATACGACGAACAAACCGCAAGTATGCTTGCTAGTCAACAACGACGTATGGATGAGATGGAACGAGACATGCGGCAGAAGAGTTTCGACGCTGAGGTTACATCGCTCAAGTCAGATCCATTCTTCGCGGATATCGATGACTGGCGTGATGAGTTCGAGCCGATGGCGATCAATACTGGGCAATCGCTGAAAGATGTGTACATGATGCAGCGTGGCCGGGAGCGCATGAAAGAGTACGAGCGTGAGGTTGAACAGCGTATGATTGCCAACCGCACCAAAAAGAGCAAGGCCAAGGTGGACACCACGTCTGGTGGAGGCACACCGAAGAAACCAACCGGTCCGAAGCTTACGCCGGATCAATTGGCAATTGCGAAGCTTGCAGGCATAAAGCCTGAAAATTACTACCGACATCTAAAAAAGTGAGGGATATACTATGGCACAACGTGGAGTTTACAAGGGTTCGCTCGATGGTAGCGCACCGATTTACAAGGAAGTACCTGTCAATGCAAGCCAAAACATCTTGAAAGGATCTGTCGTCGTTAAGGCAACAGGTAAAGCGTCCGTAGCAGCGGCGGCAGCTGCAGCAGGAACCGTATGGGGCGTAGCTGCTCAAGATGTAGCGACTGGAGCAAGTGTCACTGCTGCTGACCTGATCAAGATCGACGTTAACCCAATGAGTGTTTATGAGTTTCCGCATAACACAACCGGAACCAAGACGACCATTGACAAGGCAGATGTTGGTAAGGTGTTCGACTTGGGCGCTAACGCCTTTACAGTCAACCTGGACGACACCACAGGTGGTTACTTCGAACTGGTGAACACCGTAACAAACAAGCCAAGCCGTGGCGACTTTTTAATCAAGAACCGCATCCAAGTGGTATAAGGGGGAAATAGACAATGAAACTGACAAGAGATAATTTCCAAGAGTTGCTGACGCCAGTCCATAAAGAGATCATTGCTGATGAATACAAAAGTCTTGAACCGCAATTTGAGAAGATTTACAAAGTGATTGACATGAAGAAGAAAGATGAAACGTACCCACACATGGGTGCATTCGGCCTATGGGGTGAAAACACTGAGGGTAACACGATCAATGAAGATGAGATCAACCAAGGTGAGACTGCACGCCTGGAAGCTCGTCGGTTTGACAAAGGGTACTCGGTTACATGGGAACTGACTCGTGACGACTTGTACGGTGTATTGAATGGACGCGGTAAAGATGGTTCTGCCCGTCAGCTGGCACGCGGTTTACGTGCAACGATTGAGACGGATGCAGCGAATGTCATTAATAACGGTTTTTCTCAAATAGGATATGACGGAGTATCACTCTTCTCCGGTAGTCACCCATTGACTGACTCATCTTTGACTGGAGATAACTTGGTTACAGGTGCATTGACACCAGAGAATATCAAAATAGGTCTTACCAAAGTACGTAACCAAGTCAATGAAGCTGGCGTTAAAATCCAGTCGCGTGCCAAACAATTGATTGTGGGACCAGATAACGAGTACACAGCACGCGAGATTCTCAGATCAACGAACCAAGCGTTTGAGATGTCCAACACTGTTAATTCAATTGAGGGTATCTCTGCAATTGTCATGGACTACATTGACGGAGAAACATGGATTCTGCGCGACCCATCCATCGACAACTTGGTATTCGGCTGGCGTGACCGCACGTTCTATGACTCCATGAAGCTTCCTAAGACGGTAGACTTCTTTATGTATGGTTTCGCTCGTTGGGACTGCACACACGTTGACTGGCGCGGTCTGGTTGGAAGCACAGGAGAATAAGGAGGGTTCATATGCCTAAGTTAATCCTAAGTGATGGCAAAACATTGTTCTCGAAGATGGTTGATGACATCCGGGCTACAGTTGATTTTGCCAGTGTCGCTACTGGTGCAGGTGCTACTTCCAATAACATTACAGTCCCCGGCGCAATGCTTGGGGATTTTGTATTTGTGGCACCGTTGATTGATACGCAAGGACTGCAATTGTTTGGCTGGGTAACGGCGGCGAATAGCGTGAAGATCCGGGTCGTGAACAACACGGGAGCCGATGTCGACCTTGTCAGTGCCCAGTACAATATCAAAGTGGTTAGGGGCTGAGCAGGATGAGGGAAGTCAGATCGCGGTCTGTTGCAGATAGCGCGTCTAAGTCGTCCAAATCGCGCCGTAAGCAACTACCCTATGTGTCGGAGGCTAAGATCCAATCGGACTATACGGACTCTCAGAAGCGATTCTCAGAGACGTTTAATCAGATGCGGGAACGGCTACTGGAAACTGGGGAAATGCAGCAGAAGTAAAGCGGGAGGGTTCGCCCTCCCCTTTTTATGTATGGAGGTGAGACAATGCCAACTGTTTCAGAGTTAATGAGTCAGAATAACGCCAATGCCATGATGAATTATCGTTTGTGGGGAAATCTCACGTATGTTGTTTCGGCCTATGATATTTTCCCAGATGGTACTGATGTAACGAACAAACTCCAAGCTCTGGTTAACTTGGCTAATAGCGAAGGAAGGACTGCTATCTTTTTTCCGCCAGGCGAGTATTTTGTCACTTACATCAACAACGACGAAAATATTTATTACTTTGGAGATAATGCGAGTTTTATTGGAGGATATACAAAGAAAATTGCTCAGATTGGCCAAGAATTTAGCGGAGCGGATTCTTACAATGTATTGGATTTCGGAGCCAAGAGAGACTATGTAACTGACAATAGAACTGCAATTCAGGACGCTATTAATGTGGTCAGCAGCAATGGTGGAGGTGAGTTATTCTTCCCAGAAGGGCACTATTATATTGATGACTATCTGGTGTTGAAAGATAAGGTTCGTATGGTTTCAGTTCCGGACACAGTAACACTGGACTTCTCAAGGTATAATGGTTTTCATGAGTATGGTGGTTGTATAAGAGCACAAGGGTCACTAGCAACAACCTCATATGTGCCAACGACAGCTATAAATAAAGGTACGAATGAGATCACGTTCCCTTCAGTAACCGGTCTCGAAGTTAATCAAGCAATTTTGATCTCTAATGGAGAATCTTCATGGGGCGGTGAAGGGACAAAGGGAGAAATTCAACTCATCGCCAAAATTGATACAAGCACAAATAAAGTTATTTTAGCAGGGAGAACTTTTGACAGTTATTCTACCTCTGGATTGAAAGTTAACCATATAAACACTATCACGTGTGGGATGAAAGGATTCCGAATTATCGGAAACGGAATCAACGAAAACTCGCCTGATAATGGTTTTACCTCTGGTACACGTGGTGATACAGGGGTGTACATCCAGTATGGTAAGAACGTAACAATAAAAGACTGCCACTTCACAAAAATTGAAAACAGGTGCGTGCTACTGGACACGACTATTGACTCTACAATCGATAGTTGTGTTTTTTATTTCGATGAACGTGAGTATCTGTTGCAATACGGAACGGCTGTATTGGGCGCGTGCCAAAACATCACGATAACGAAATGCAAAAGCTACAACGATCGCCATTGCTTTACCACAGCTGCAGGCATTGGGTGCCCAAGATTTATAAATGTAACAGGTAACTTCAGTTATGGTAGCTGGGTCAACGGATTCAATACCCACCGTGGCGGCGAATTTATTATCTTTGAAGGCAACTTTGTAGATTCTAAATTCTGCGGTATGGATATTCGTTGTAAAAATGTAACTATTATAGGAAATATCCTAAAAGGTAGATACACAGACGGGGCAGCCCGAAACTCATGGGGAATTGGTTTGACCTGGAGTGTTGGAGAAATCATTATATCCAACAATCAAATCGACAACGTGGATACAGGCATTTCCCTTAATGGATTAGACAGTATATCAAACACGAACAACATCACTATAGATAATAACCGCATTTCAAATGTGGTAAGAGGTATAAACCTCGCAAATACATCAACAACGGATCGTGTGCTTAAAGGACTACGTATCATAGGGAATACAATCAAGATAGCTACATCCTGGGGTATTTATGTATCAGGTAAAATAGCAGGTGCTGTTATCGTGCATAACCACACTCAGAATACAGTAGCTAGTGGCATTGTTTGCGACAATCCGGTCGGGTATGTAATTTCAGAGAATGTATGTGAAGACGTGCCCGCGAGTGTATACGCAATGGCACTTCAAGGAACCGGCAATACATGTACTGTAAAAGGAAACAAGTATATAAACTGCGGGCGAGGACTTTCCAACGTAGCTGCTGTTGATGTTAACAGTTCTGTCTCTGACAATGTTCAAATCACATTTTAGGTGGTGATTAAATGCCGACTGTCGAAGAATTGTTACGGACAGTAGACACATCATATCGAAACTCGTACTCAACAAAACAAAAGATTGAATGGATGGATACCACACAAAAACAAATATTTCAAACCATACGTCATGAAGCGCTGCCTTATTCCATAACTTTAACAGCCGATTTCGCATTCTACCCATTACCACCTGACTGTGATCCGATGGGTATCAAACAAGTGGTTATTGAAACCAAGGCTGGTCGCGACAGGTACGATGATATGAGATTTGTTTCCATAGAATCGAATGAAGACGTGGGAAACTCTGCAAGGTTCTACAGTATCGGATCGAACCAGAATATATTCATCAATCCGCTGCCAAAGCTTGAAGATGAGGGTCGCAAGGTATTTGTATACTATAACCGCCGTCCTGCGGATCTTACTGCTTCTCAATTGGACCGCATTCCCGATCTGGAAGAGGACTTCCAGGAGCTTCTAGTGCTCGGATGTTTGGAACGAATCGCCCGGGCTCGTGGTGAGTATGACGATAAAAACACCTTTGCCGCTGATTACCTTGCTCTGTTGAGAGACTACAAGAGTCTGTACCGCACGCCATACCCTGAGTACACCAAGCCACAGGACAAGATGCCGCGCAGACGCGGTCATGTGGCCACCAAGTATGGATATGGTCGGCGCAATGCGGTTTATCCGTGGGGTGAGTAGATGACAATAGGCAAAGGAAGACAAACGAAAAAGCGTGCAGAGAACAATTTCAGCGGTGGACTCAATCAAGCGATGGATCCATTCGCAATCGGTGACACCCAAACGTCTGAGGAAATGGGATTCGACACAGTCGATACGCCATTCGCTTCGACAGCACTCAGTCATCAGGCTTATGGTTCTGCTGGTTCAGGACAAACGTTCCTGCTCACTAACTTTGGCAACACACATTTAGTGCGAATCACAGGTACAACAATGCAGTACAACAGCGCAGGAACGACCTGGACGAATATCGCGGGAACGTTCCTGAGCACAAACTGGGATGCGACCAACTTTGAAGTGGCTGGTGCACCAGCGCTGATCATGACCGATGGAGGTAACACTCCTCGATATTGGAACGGAAGCACTCTCGGTACATTAGGCGGTTCTCCACCTAAAGGGGCATTCATCACAAACGACACAGTGCGAGTATGGCAAGCTTTAGGTGATATGTTGTACTTTTCCGGCTTCCAAGATGCTCAAGATTGGACATCAACAGAGAATAGCGGATTCCTGAAGTACTACACAGAGCGAGGCGGAGACATCACAGCCCTGAAGAACTTTTATGGCGATAAGTATGTATGGAAACGTGACTCTATGGCGGTCATACAAGGAACAAACTATTTCAACTACAAGCTCAAAGAGATATCAAATGATGTGGGGTGCACTAGCTTCAAGACACTGCAAGAGGTAGGGGATACGTTAATCTGGCTGGGAGAAACAGACGTATACACGTTTCAAGGTGGTTTCCCAGTGCCAATCGGCGATCCCATCCGAAAGTATCTGAAACGGATCAATCAGAACTACTTGGAAGGATGCAGTGCTGTACACGATGGTGAACGATATTACTTAAACCTCGTGCTCGACTCAGCAACACAACCGAATATCCGGCTAGTGTATGACACGAGGTACAAAATATGGCGGGTATCTGGACAGAATGAGCAGATCACATACGGCGTTCGGTTCAAAACGGATACGTACATTGGCAATGCGTCAGGACAAACATTCAAACTGAATGCTCTACCATTGTCGCAATCATGGTCACTGACGACGAAACCATTTGACGAAGGCATTGCCGAAGCGGAGAAGGAGTATAAGGAATTGCATATACAAGGGTATTTCCCTCCGGGAACCACTCTGAAAATAAGCTATTCCACATCTGATCGCATTGATTTTTTTACGGACATCACGTTTAATCCGTTGGACAGCAATTCAACTTCTGCCCAAAATCGAAACCTGATCATCCCATTGGACACCACGCCGTTAACAAACTGGATAAGGTTCAGGATATCCGGCACGGGACAGGCCACCATCTACAACGTTCAACGTTATTTCCGAGTCTGCCGGGTTCAACACTAAGGAGGATAAATATGGAACTCACCCAGGAACAGAAGAATCTTATGATCGAGGCGCGCCTATTGGAATACCGGGGACGCCTCTTTAACATTGAAATGGACATGGTGGCTGCTCAGGCTGCTGGTGATCATGATGCACATCATGAAATGCAACAATCAGCTGAAGGTCTCAAAAAGGCTTACAAAGCCGTTGAGGGGATGATACAACATGCCGATACCGCAGATACAACCGCTTAACCAAGACGCCGATCTTGATCAGGTGAAGACGTACGTAATCCGTCTGGAGCGCACGCTGAACTTCCTGTTAGAGAACGGCTTGGACAGCGAGAACGTGTTCGAGGTGGGCGGCTGGCGAGTGAAGGACGATACGCTGTCATCCAAGGACGGGGACGTAGGCATGACGACATCAGGCAGTGCAGCAACGGACATACGACTCTGGGCAGGGTCAACCGATCCGAACACGGCACCGTGGCGTGTGACGAAGGATGGGAAGATGTACACCACAGGAGCGGTGATACAAAGTTCAAATGGGTACCCACGTGTCGAGATGAATCCAGATCAGAATTTGTTCGGTGCGTATGCGGCAGCTAATAATTCCTTGACTATACAAGCTTTGGGACCATCTCAATCACCTCAAATGTTATTTTCAGCTCCCAGCTCCAACTTATTTATGTATGTATCAGGTTTATCAGCATATTTGGGCGCCACAAGCGCAGACCTTAGAATAAGTACGAATCGAAATTTATACCTTACACCCGGAGCGAACATATATGATGTCATTGTTCCGTTTGATCAGTTTAAGGATTCATCCACCAACCAAACGCTTTACGCGAAACTCCTCGGAAAAGCTTCTGCTGGATCATCTACAGGAGCAAGCGGAGGGCACAACCACGGCATAGCGGCAGGTACACAACTGATGGTGGCTGGTGGTGGTACGGTAACTTGGCAAGTTGCTCCAACGCATACACATACCCAAAACTAGCATTATATGCTATGATGTTGGCAAAATCTAACACAGGGGTGTGTGTAATGAAAAAGCATCTTAAGAATTTCAGCTTGGTGCTCAGTGGTGTGGTACTTGGTGTGGCAATCTCATTCTCAGGAGAGATTAGCGCAGCAACATCCAAGCTGCTAGGCGGTAAAGTAGGTAAGGTCATGACAGTGACTTTGGATAATAAAAAGATCGGTGAGGCTCCTGTTATCGGAGGAACAAGCTATGTCCCTGTCCGGACCGCTGCCAATGAACTGGGACTGGAGGTTAAAGTGAGTGGTAACGAGATTGAACTGACAACTCCAACCGACGATGGTGTGCTATCAAACGAGGAAATGGCTCAGATAGCCAAAGAACAACAAGCCGAAATGGACCGCTTAACTGCGGAAGAAAATACTAAAAGCGAGAACTTAAGAAAGCTGAAACAAGATATCGAAACAGCCGAAAGAAAGATATTCAATGCTGATAATAGTATTACAGTTGCGACGCGGATGCTAGAGGATGCGAAAAGCGGAAAGGCTGCTGGAGCACAGGGAATGGACCCTATGATCCAAGCATATGAGGAAGAAATAGAATCCGCGACAAAGAATAAAGCAGAACAGCAAATCGTTCTTGCTGACTTGAAAACACAGCTTGCAGTCTTGGAAAAATAAAAATAATTATATTATCAAGGACTCCATCCGGGGTCCTTTTTCTATTGCAAAGGAGTGAGATCATGGCGGTATACGAAACAACAGGAACCGTGGTTCAGCCTGCAATGGGCGCGGGCGCTGTGCCAACACCGAAGACGACAACTCCGACATCCACCCAGAACATTGCACAACAGTCGCAACAAGTACAGAACCCAGTGCCGGCCAGCCCATCCAGCTTGTACAACATCGGCGTACGTCAAGCACTCAATGGCATGGGCGTGGACAACAATCGGATTGGATATACCAACGGATATGTTACCATCGACGGTCAAAACATCATTAGACCGCAGGTGAACGCAGGTGGTAACACATACACGTCACAGGGAAACCTCAACTCTATTCAGGGCCAGGTCAATCAACTCAACCAATCCAACAGCATCATGAACCGTGTGACGAACCCGCAAGATACGGTAAACCCGTTTGATACGCGGATATCTGATGTGCTGACACAGCTCACGCAGGGTATCAACAACCCAGCTTCATATGATCCGTATTCTTCAGCAGAGTACGCTGCATACCAAGCACAGGCGCAGAGGCAAGCGCAACAGGGTATACGTACCGCGCAGGAGTCACTTGGGGCTTCCGGCTTGGGGCGTTCATCCATCCTTTCAGACCGTGCACAAGGAATCCAGAACGATGCGAATGAGTACATGCAACTACAGGTCATACCTCAATTGATCGCGGCCAATCAAGCAGCAGAGCAGCAGAAGCTAGGCAACTTGTCGAACTTGATGGGGTTAATGTCCAACCAACAAGCGACGTATGATACACGAGATCAGAATAACTTTAACAATTCATTCAATGTGCTGGGATACTTGGCAGATCAGAACCAATTGAAACTGGACAACTCCCGAGCGGATGCAGGATTAACCGGAAACTACTTGACTCCAGAAGCCAGAGAGCTGATGAACAGCCTACTTGGGTTGAAACAACAAGCTGAGACGAAGGGAATTACGAAGGATGCGCGTGCTGGACTGAGCAGTCAGGCCGATGGTATCCGGGATCAATTGAGTATGTTGGGCGTTGATACATCACAACTTGGTGCCAATACTTCATATGCAAATGCCAGCAAATCTGGTGTTGGACGAACCATCCAAGGACAAGCGCTTGACCAACAAATTCAAGGACAACAGTTTGATCAAGGTATGCAGACTAGGCAGCAGGACTTTGTTGAGAAGCAAACGGGTGTTGAGAATAACTTCCGTAGCGAAGAAAATGCGTTCCGCGCAGAACAATTCGCATACTCCAAAGCTCGTGATGCCGTGGCAGATAGCCAATGGAATGCAACATTCCAGTACAACATGGAACAAGGCGGGTTAGATTACGCCCTGCGTGTACTTAAACAACAGGACGATTCAACTTACCAGAAAGCTATGCTGGCGATTAACCAGGATGAAAACTCTCGTGCTTGGCTTGGACTGGGCAGCGCACAACCGGCTGAGTACAACGGCATGAATGCTAATCAGGTGTTGAGTGCATTGCAGTCACAATACATCGATCCGACCACAGAGAAATATGCCGCGCCGAAAGATGCAGCAACACGAGAACAGATTTATCAGCAGGTAGCTGGATACGGTCTGCCACAGGGACAGGACGATCAAGTCATGCTCTCCATGGGATTGACCACGAAAGAGATTCAGGAATTTGATAAGAAGTACATTCAACCATCAGCTGGCACGGGAGCAGCATCAGCGGGAAAGTAGCCAGCCCCACATCCAACGGGACTGGTGGGGCCCTTTCCTACAACAATTACTACAAAGCAGTGAAGGACGCGAAGGCCAACCCGAATAACTATGCTACAGCAAGCGCGGCAGTTAGTAATGCCATCAAAGCATTGGGATACCCCGATAGCTGGTTACAACCCGCGCTGGAGCTGGTAGCTAGGGAGTCCAGTTTCAACTCGAATGCGAAGAATCCTAAATCTACCGCAGCCGGGTTATTTCAGTTTCTGGACAGCACCCGTAAGAATTACGGAGGTAGCTCAGTGAACTGGAGCGATCCAAATCAGCAAGCGTTACAAGGATTGAAATATGTAAAAGATCGCTACGGCGACCCAGTTAAAGCACTACAATTCTGGGACAAAAACAAGTGGTACTAAGGAGGTAGGCGCATGGCGACAAGGCTAGAACAGTTTTCGGAGGATCAGCGCAAGAAGGCAATGCAAATACGTGAATCAGCAATGAACGGAACGCTTAACTTACAACAGCCAAGCGCTCCAATTAACCCACGCACACAGGCGGTTCAGAATTATTTCGCCAGTCAGAAGTCCATGAACGACCTGAAATCAGCCTTGCCGCCTGCGCTTACTCAACCTGGTTCAGACATTTACATGAATTCGACGTTGGGCAGATCGCTTGCAGGTAATCCGCAGGCTATTCAGACGTACCAACAGGCGACAGGCATTAATCCATCGCCTATCCCGCCGCAGCCGAGTCAGTACGAGATTAATAAACAAAAGATAGCTGACAGTGCGGCTAAAAGTCCATTTGCGAATTTCGTATCTCCTTTCTCCAATCTGATGAACGATCTCACCTACGGTAACCCCGTGGGTGGTTTCGTTACTCGGGCTGTTGGTACTGGAGGAGGCATGTTGCTCGGTACGCCTTCGATGGCTCCGGGTTCAACTGGCAACGCTACAGCGGATAGAGTGGCCGACATCACTGGTATTGCTGGCGGTGTGCTTGGTGCAGGATTTAACCCTGCTGGTGGCGGTAACCTGATCACCGCGCCATGGAAAGCGGCAAACGGATTGATGGCAACACGTGCCGGGAACACCCTGACGAACGTGGTCGGCGGTGGTATAGGCAAGGTGCTGCCACGTATTAGCCCGAACACAGCAAACAGAGTGGCAGAAACGGCCATACGTGGAGCTGCTACTGGCGCTGTAAGTAACACCGCAATGGGACTGATTCAAGGTCAGAACAGCAATAGCGACGTGCTTAGAAACGCCGCTCTAGGCGCTGGATTGGGTGCTGGCGGTGACTTGCTCATTGCAGGAGCTGGAGCGGGTCTCCGGTCCCTGTTATCAAAATCAAAAGGCGCACAGTTACCTGAGGTTGGAGGCCAACCGCTGGGTAGAGGAACAGAACCGATTGCACCACCAACACAGAGATTGGACATTGCTGAACCTCCAGCAAGCGTGGCACAGCGAACGCCAGAACAATTACCGATTCAAGAAGCGCCAGCGGTACGCCAACAATCGGTTGTGCCAAATCCAGTCACGCCACAACAACCAAAATTAAATCAAGTTGATACCGCAACGAACATCAGTCCACAGACGGTGAATCCAAGGACCGAGGCAGTACGCAAGTTCCAGTCAAGCCAACAAGCACCAGCATCACCGGATGACTTCCTGAAATCGCGTCCAGGGCGAGAAACATCAGCTCCGATCTCACCTGAACCAAGGCCTACATTGAACCGTGTGGAGCAAGAAGCGGCGCAAGTGGTGGATGCTGTGCAGAAATCCCGTGTACGTGACCGAGTGTATGACATGTTGGATTCCGCTGAACAGGCGGCCCGTGAACGTATCGCCAAGCGCCGGGGTAACATTAACTCCAACCCGCTGCCGGAGTGGGGAGACTACGCCATTATCGGTGCTGCTAAGATGGGTAAAGGGACGATCAAGTTCAGCGACTGGACAGAGGAAATGGTGAAGGATCTGGGCGAACAGTTCCGTCCAAGTGCCGAGAAAGTATATCAGCAAGCCAAGGAAGAATTGCGGAGACAGGAACGACTTGCCACCAAAGAAGGACAGGCGGCGAAGGCGTTTAACGAGAGCGGCACAGGTAATGCAGAGACGTTTAGTGGTAAAGTCAGCAGGGGTAGCCGCAAGAAAAAGACCACATCGTTCGAGAAGAAATGGGAACGTGTACGCACTCAGTTTGTTGATGAGACTGCACCACTTGAAGGGCTGGAGAAGCGTGTTACAGGCAAGGTGGCAAGCGCAGAGAACAGTCTTTATAAGATGGCGAGGTTGTTCAAAGGAACGCCTGAGAAAGCCAACCAAGTGGTTAAGGATAAATTAGCGCCACTCATTAACCAAGCTGAGAAAGCAGGGTACTCCGCCGATGAACTGGGTGACTATGCAGTTGCTGTGCATGCCCGGGATATCAACGCGGCTGGTATGAAGTCAGGCTTTACGAATGCAGAGATTGCAGCGGTAATCCGGAAGTACGAAAACACCGAACTGGAAACAGCTCGGCAAGGACTTGTACAGCTGAACAAGGACATGATGAAAGAGCTGGTAGATAGCGGCGTGGTGAGCCAACAACTTGCCGATGTGCTTGCAGACCGTTGGAAGAACTACATCCCAATGTTCCGTGCATTCGACGACACAGCAGAGGGTTTCGGCGGCAGTGTATCCCAGGCATTGGCGAATGTGGCCAGTCCGATCAAGACACTGAAAGGCTCAGAAAGAAACGTTGATGATCCGCTGATTAACATGGTTAAGAATATTTTCCAGAGTACGAATGCAGCAGAGCGGAATAAGGTAGCTTCACAGCTGAAACGTTTGTCTGACATCGACACAGAGTCTAATTTCATTCGTCAACTGGACCCGGAAGAGAAGGTTGGCAACAAAAACGTGGTCAATGTCCGAGTGAATGGCGATAACGTCAAGTATGAGGTGGAGCCGGAGGTTTACCGGGCCATGTTGAATTTGGATAAAGAGTCATCCAATATGCTGATTAACATCCTATCCAAGCCTGCGTCCCTGCTTCGTGCCGGGGCTACGCTCACACCTGAGTTCTCATTGCGGAACCCAATGCGGGACGTATTGCAAGCGTATGTTACCAGTAACAGTGGTTTTAATCCGATTACAGACTTTACAGCAGGGTTGATTCAGTCCATCAAGAAAGGACCGCTGTACAAAGAATGGATTAACGAACTTGGTTCATATGGTAACGTTCTATCAATGGACCGTGAAGTCCACAAAAAGGCATTACAAAGCGTGCTGAAGGAGAAGCCGGGCAAGAAATTCGTAAATGTCCTTACAGGTAAAGCCTTCATTAATGTACTGAGAGCGATCACAGACACCACAGAGTCCGCTACCAAGGTCGGTGAATACCGTGCGGCGCTGCGACAAGGTGCTAGCAAGCAAGAAGCCGCATACCGTTCACGTGACCTGATGGACTTTGCTCGTTCTGGTTCAAGCGTGCGGCAGGCAAACAAGATTATCGCATTCTTGAACGCTAACATTCAGGGTAAATCCAAGCTCATTCGCTCTATTAAGGAGAACCCAGTAGGCACAACGGCCCGTATGTTTGCAGCAACAACGCTCCCGACAGTGGCGATCATTGCAGCCAATCGTCAATTTGCGAACGAGACACAGAAACAAACGATATCCGATGCGCCTGATTGGATGCGGGACACGTTCTGGCTAATGGCTATTCCAGGTACAGACATGGTAGCCCGGATTCCGAAGCCGTTTGATATCGCGCCAATCTTCGCCAATCTTCCGGAACGAGCTGCGCAATTCGCGCTGGACAAAGATCCGGACGCCTTTGACGGATTCGTTCGGCGGACATTTAGTGATGCAGCACTACCGGTTCAAATCACTGGATTGTGGCCGTTCATCGAAGGGATGTCCAATTACTCATTCTTCCGTGAGGGTGCAATCATTCCGCAACGTGAACAAGGATTGGCATACAAGGATCAATACGACCCGACAAGAACAACTGAGGTAGCTAAGTTATTGGCCGGGATCATGTCCAAGGCAACTGGAGAAAAGGGCATGCTGAAAAACTTCTCCTCACCACGCATTATGGATAATACGATCCAAGGACTGACGGCTGGACTCGGAACATACGCCACGTCTGCTATGGACACCATACTGAAAGGTGTAGGCGCTGTTGATCGGCCAGCAAGCCCAGAGAAACGACTTGAGCAGAAGCCGTTTGCAAAAGCATTCTTAGTTGATCCGTTGCAATCTACAAAAGGTACAGACAAGCTTTATACCCGTAAGGATGAGCTGTCCAAAGAGAAGGCATCTGCTAAACTCAATGGAACCACGTTCGATAAGGCGCTTGAGCTTAAACAACTGGAGAATGCAGCAGATATGATGAGCAAGATCAACAAGCAGATCCGCACCATCGAGGGCGATGTAAACCTGACCGCCAAACAGAAGCGTGATCAAATCGAACCTCTGCTTACACAACGTAATGAAATATCGCGAAACGCTATGCAAAAGTAGTTTATTCCCGTGTTAGATGTGGTAAAATAGAGGTACACCACGTAACAGCATACACCCGTTAGGACCCAGGGGAAGCATCCCGGGTCCTTTTACTATTTGAGGTGATAATATGATTGAAATGGACGAGGACGAGTATCAGGAATCCGTCGTATCTGATGAAACCCTCCACCTCGTATCTTTATTTTGTGGACCAGAAATAAGAGATAAACTGCTCTATCGGAGAGTGGACGATGCTATACGACATACTTTTGGAAATCTCACATGCAATAGTGAAAAACGGCCTCACGCTATCAACAGCGGGAACGGTCGTTTTTTTGATTCTCAAACAAAGAAAGATGAAGTCACGTCTGAAGCGATTCATACCTTGGATGTTTCATGACGACTCAGAAATCAAGCCTTACATGCACAACCAAATGATCATCATGAAGAACCAAGAAATCATTATGAAGGGACTGGGGTTGGAACCATGTGTGATCACTTTGAACGAAAAACCGCAGGCTTCAGTAAGGAACTTAAGCAATATTTACTCATCATCTTGGGCGACTATTACTTATGCCCACATTGCAAGAAAATTACCGAGACGGAGGAGATACGCGATGGCAGAAAAGCTAGTAGTTCTTGATCCTGGACATGGTGGGAAAGATCCCGGCGCTTCTGGTCCGACCAAGAAAAGAGAAAAAGACTTTGTGCTGACGATGGCATTGAAGGTTGAGGATATCCTGAAGACAGTCCCGAATGTCACTGTATCACTCACAAGACGAACGGATGCATATATCGAACTGAGTGATCGGGCAAAAGTGGCCAATCGTATGAAGGCTGATTTTTTTGTCTCCATTCATGCAAACTCATTCCTGAGCACTTCACATGGATCGGAAACCTTCTATAAAAAGGACAACAGTAAGTCGGCAGCTCAGATCCTCAACAAAGCAATGGTGGGTGCATCCGGTTTATATGATCGTGGTGTGAAATATGGCAACTTTGCTGTGATCAGAGAAACCACAATGCCCTCAGTGTTATTAGAGGTAGGCTTCATATCTAATCCGGAGGAAGAGAAGCTGCTGTTTGATCCTGCATTCCAGGACCGTGTAGCGCTCGCAATAGCGAAGAGTATCTGTGATTACTTGGGTGTGAAGTTCGTGGTTCAACCAGCACCAGGCAAGCCTGTACCCGTGTCGTATCCAATCATGGAAGTCACAGTACACGCTGAACCGGTACAGAAGTTTGAAGGGATCAATGTAAGTGGCACAACATGGTTACCATCACGACCCATTGGAGAGTACCTGGGTGGGAAAATCGGATTCAAGAAGGGTCAGGTGACCATCAACGGTAATGCTGTTGAGACGATGAATATCGGTGGTACTGGGTACGTTCCAGCCCGTGCGCTTACTGATAATGTAGGAGCTCGGCTATTCTGGGGCAAAGAGAATCCAACAAAAGTAGATATCTATCCTAAGGAGGCGGTTTAAATGTTAGAATCCATTTGGACAGCGTTTATTAATAAGATTGCGGTGGATCTGGTTACAGTGATTGTGAGTGTGCTGCTTGTGTTGTACGCGATGATTAAAACGAGAGTGTTTTCATGGATTAAGAACGAGATGATTCGGAAGGCGGCTGAGGAAGGGTTCGCGCTGGTTGAACAAAGATTCAAGGATGCTTATCAAGAAGATAAATTTGATCGTGCATATGCTTACACCAGCGAGAAGCTGACCCGTTGGAAGATTAAAGTACCACAGAATGAGATTGAAGCAGCCATTGAAAAAGCTGTAGTGGATTACAACGCACAAAAGGCTGGTGGAAAGATTGCCAGCTAAGAGGAGAGGCCCTGCTATGACGGCAGGGTCTTTTTTTATTGCGCAAATTCATTGTTTGATGTTACAGTACATATAAAATATGGAAGAGGGGCTACTGGAGTGACCTTTTACGATTTTTTGTTTATAATATTAGCAGGAGGATTTGGCGGGCTGATGTCAAGTCTTCATCTTAATGAGGGTGTATTTGTTGCTCCTTCAGTAATTGAAATTGAATACACAACTCACAAAAGAAAGATTTATCACTTCGGATCCTGTTCTGACATAGTTTTAGGTATGGGTGCTGGATTGATTGCTTCATTACCTCTGGGCCTTGAATTTCCGAAATATATTTATGCATCTGTATTAGCTGGTTTCGGTGGAGGAGCTTTTATTGCGAACCAGGCCAAGATTACTGCAGAAGATAAGGCTAGATCACAAACTGAATTACCTGATTTAACAACTGTCGATAACTCCGGTACATCAAATGATGATGAAGTAACATTTGAAATTCAATCAACCAATGAGGGTGATGGAAAATGAAAGTAACATTAACTAAAGATGAAATACAGAGATATAAGGAACTCAGATCAAAAATAAATACAGCAAGAACAAGAACGGAAGTTTCTGTCTACACTCAACAAGCTAAGGCCATCATTGAAGGTGGAAAAAGAAGATATGTAGACAAACTTGAACGAAAAAAAATAAATGCTTAAGACCAGTTGATTTAGACAGCTGGTCTTTTTTTTGCTCTATAATGGGATAAAACGAACGGAGGTTCTCTTATGCCATTACCTATATCGCCTTTCCCGCTCAAGATTGCTGCTGAGGTTTCTGCATACTATCGAGACCGCGGATACTGGGCAACATGTACGCCGGAGGACATTATGCGCCTTGCAGACTCATATGATGAGTTACATATATGGGAGCAAAACGTCTGGGCGTATTATAAGAAGCAAGATCGTTACTTTAGTTTAGATGAGGTAGCCAATCCGCAAGAAGGACAATTCGCTGTCATCGTTAAGGGACAGGAGCGGATTATACGCTACCAGTACCAGGATGGAAACTGGGAGTATAAGCAGGACGAATTGACGAGTTAAATACCCTTGGGTAACGTCGGGGTAACGGTAGGGTAACATAATCAGTTAACCAAAGTTTTGATAATGATATACATGATACAGTTCAAAGGCGTAGAAAACCCTTGATGTTACCCAATTGTTGATATTTTGTGAATAACATAAATTAACATGATAAACATAGTACAGATGGCACGCGTAATATCGCAGATTACCTTTAAACATCGATAATCCATTGATACATAAGGGTTTTACTGTGGTTTGTATGACATAGGGTAACATTTGGGTAACAATCGTCCTCATTTTATGCTTTTCATCA